>Ga0268265_10000940_pt1 | contig 26810 bp, 25 predicted proteins | sample KBSSwiS52_FD_190355 | JGI IMG/M metagenome (GOLD analysis project Ga0268265, IMG submission 190355) | Switchgrass rhizosphere microbial communities from Kellogg Biological Station, Michigan, USA - KBS Switchgrass S5-2 (SPAdes) (version 2) | ecosystem: Host-associated > Plants > Roots >...
TCACTGTCGTTCGACATCGAGGGCGGGAACGGTGAGCGTGGCGGCCTTGTGGGCGTCGGGTACCTGATGGATCGCCTCGAGCGATCCCGGACCCGCTGGTGAGACCGGACTTGGGCGTGTCTGGCGGAAGGCCGACATGTATCAGTGGATCGAGACCTACACCCCGCCGCCAACTGGGCCGCGATGAAACCGTGATGGGCGCCGATCGCCGCGAGGTCACCTGCCGCAACCGCGTGTCCGCCAGCTCCGGGAACCACCCGCGCACCCGGCCCGTCCAGTCCGCCTCGGCCGGCGCTGGCCCGCCCGGCACCAGCCCAGCCACCTCCGCCGGCGCGACGTACTTGCGGATCGTCTTGCGGTCCACCCCCAGACTCGCCGCGATCTCGTTCTTTGACCGGCCGGCGTGCCAGTGGACCAGGATCTCCACGATGTCGATCACTTCGAAGGTTCTCCTCGCCATCGCACCCCCGTCTGACCTGTGCAGACGAGGAGCAACCATGCTCCAACGGGAGGACCACCCCGAGCCCGACACGCACCCCGTCCCCCGGGGAATTACGTGATCCGGCTGGGGAATTACGTGACCGTCAGGCCCTTCACAACTGGGGAATTACTTGATCGTCCACGGCTGGTAGCGCAGCGTGATGCGTCGAGGTGTGGATGATCTTCTCGTTGGTCGGCTTCGCAGGGCCGTGCGCCCCGCCCGGAAGGGGCGAAGTCGTCGTCGGCTGTCGTCCTGCGGACCGGGATCTTTTCATGCCGACAGCCGGCCAGATGTTGCTGTGCGGAATCGGGTGCGCCGTCCGACCTTGACGATGGTCGTCCTGTCCGGGTGGCGTGACTGTCTACAGTTCCCAGCTGGAAGGTGGTCCGGGCGGGGGTATGTGCTGGGGGCCAGCCGCGTCGCCTGGGACGGGAGATGGCGGCGTGGTGGCGGGCGATCAGGGTGCGGTGCCAGCGCAGCACGGTCTCTGGGCGCACGAGTAGCCGCAGGCGGCGCAGGGTTGGCTTCGGCAGCGCATGCAGGAGCGCGGCGAGCAGGGCGCGGTCGGCGGGCTGGAACTGGATCCGCTGGCCGTCGAGCTGGCGTTGCAGCACGACGATCTGGTGGCGCAACGTGAGGATCTCGACGTCCTTGTCACGATCACCGCGGGGCAGCAGGCGCAGCAGCGCGAACGCGTTCGTGACACCGAGGTAGGTCAGGCGACGCAGCACGGAGCAGCATCCTCGCGTAGACGCCAGCCCAACGGGCGGGCCGGGTCGGTGCTGGGAGGGTTACGGTCTCCAGCCACGGTGGACGACCTCCCTGAGCTGGGCGGATGACATTTTCGGCAACCACAGCGTCGCATCGGCGCAGCTCACAGACCGGGCCGACTTCTGGCACCCCACAGGCTGGGCGACATCGCGGGGGAGGGAGGCTTGGCCGCGTGGCTTGCCGCGTTTCTCAGCAATACACTGGCCGAGGACCCAGAAATCCCGTAACTGTTCAGGTCGGCGGCAATCTTAATCAGTTCAGGCTGGCGCGGGCAGCCAGAACTAGCCTCAGTGCCCATAGATTAAATGATCTCTTTGAGGTTTGGGTCCTGACTTCCCTCACGTTGATTGCTTAGGCAAGATCGTAAGGCTGTGGCCTGCGGGTTCGCTCGCGTGAGCGGCCGGTTTTGTGCCCTAGCGCCCGGGCAGGAAGGCGAGCCGGATGTTGTCCTTGTTGGGGATCACTAGCGTCGGGCTGGTCGACCTGTCCCACTGGTCGGTGAGGACGAACAGCTTGTCGTCGGTCTGCGTGAGCAGGCGTAGGCCTCGGTAGCGGTCGATTTGGGCGGTCCACTCTTGGCGATTGCCGCCTGCTCCTCCAGGGCCGTCGCCGAAGTCGGCACCGTTGTGGCAGTGCGGGTGCTGGTGGGCTCGTGGCCGGTAGGGCGTGGCCGGGTCGTTCAGGAGCCAGCATGGTGCGTAGTGCCTGGTGAGGATGGTGTGCCGCGACGGTGAACTGCCGAGTTTTGCAACCGATCACACCGTGGTCCCGGTCCCGGTCCTGGATCTCGGTTCGTCAGGCGTGTTCGTAGTGGCGGGGCAGGCTGTCGACGTGGGTGCGAAGATTTCGGTGCGTCGTCGTGCTACCGCCGCAGCAGCAGACGGCGTCCGCCGCCTGGTTGTAGATCAAGGTTCGCTCGAGAAGCTCACGACAGGTCCGTGCCCACCGCTCCATGATCGCGTTCATCCGAGGGGCTCGGACGTCGATGCGCACGGCCGTGACGTGGTCGACGTCGATGCCGCGTCCGGCGAGTAGCTCCTCGACATCCCGGTACGACAGGGAGAACCGCAGGTACCAGCGAACTCTGAGAACGGTCGCCTCGGGCAGGAACCGGAACGGACGAACTCCGAGACCGGGACCAGCGGACGAGGACGGCAGCGAGCCATCATCGGATCATGCCGCGGCCAGCGCGGAGACCACGGCCCCCGCCGATGCGACAGACCCGCCTGAGCGGGCCCAGTATCGGGCACCCACAGGCCTGCGCTGGCGGAGATGATCGCCGTAGACTGGGGCTCGTCGGCCGATGGAGGGAGGGTGGTGCGATGACCTTGGAGGAGATCCGGGCGCTCCGTCCGCGGCTTGCCGCGCTGTGTCGCGAATACGGGATCGCTGAGTTGGCGGTCTTCGGGTCCGTTGCACGTGGTTCCGCCGGCCCGGCCAGTGACGTCGACATTCTGTACGTCCGGGCTCCGGGTAATGACCTTGGTATGTCCTATTTTGACCTACAGGACGACTTGGAAAGGCTTTTCGGCAGGTCCGTCGACCTCGTCGCGAAGGATGGGCTGCACCGGGTGATCCGGGATGAGGTATTGCACGACGCTCAGGTTCTGTATGCGGCGTGACGAGCTTTATCTCGCCGATCTTGTGGATAATGTGCGCGCTGTCCAGGAGTACCTGGAAGGGGTGGCCCGCGAGCGCTGGGACACCGACCGTGTCCTCCGCGACGCGGTGCTGTACCGGATGCTGCTGCTCGGCGAGATCGCCAGCTCGCTGCCGGACGACCTGCGTGACCGATATCCCGAGGTGGCCTGGCGGCAGATCCGCGCGTTCAGGAACCTCGCGATTCACCGATACTTTGGCGTTGACTGGGCTGTCGTGTGGAAAATCGCCCACGAAGAGCCGCCGGTTCTTGAGAAACAGGTTCTGGCCATTGTCCGCACTGAGTTTCCCGACCTCGCGCGGACTCTGACGCTGGTCGCGCCTCCGGATGCTGAGCACGGTCAGGCGCCCGAGTCGCAGTCACAGCCGACAGACTGATTCGGTGGCCCAGCTGGAGCGCGGAGGTGTTCGGGTGCCAGGTCTGTCGAGGCCTGAGCTTGATCTCAAATTTTCGTGATCCTGCTGGAAGGCCGTCATCAGTTCTCGCTTCACGGTCTTGCGGCTGTCGTGGCGGCGACGTCATCGTCCGATGGTCAGCTGATGCTGCCGCCGTAGCGCGTGGGCGTAGTGGCCGAGTCCCCCCTCCGACTTGAACCCCCACGGCTGGTGGCGACGGTGCCTGTGCGGTGCGTGTTGTCAGCCGGTGAGGAGGGTGATGGTGCGGCCGGTGGGGCTGGTGGTGGTGAGGGTGGTGCGTTTGTCTATGTCGGGGGCGTTGGGGCGTTGGTCGAAGATGAGCAGGGTGCCGCTGTCGAGGCCGAGGCGGTCGAGGTAATGGTCGAGTTGTTTCAGGCCCTGGTTGAGCGGGTTGGGCTTGCCTTTGCGCCAGACCTTGAGTTCGGCGGCCTCGCGTTGTACTTGGCGGGTGCCGTCGGGGGGTGGTGTGGGGCCAGCGGATGTTGAGGTCGATGCGGCCGGAGCCGACGGCGTACTCGCGTTCCACGTAGCCGCCGCCGTTCACGACGCGTTGCAGGTAGCCCATGAAGATCAGCTGTGGGGATGCCTCGTCGTAGTAGCCGCGACGGGTGAGGAACTCGCCGTGTTCGATCCACCAGTCGGCGAACTCGGTGAGCATCTTTGGGAGGTCGAAGGTGCCGTCGGGGCGGACGAAGGAGCGCGGGTCAGCGGTGACGCTTTCCTGGACCCGGCTCGCCAGCACGCGGGCGATCACCTCGCGGTAGATCGGGTTCGCGACTCGGACCGGTGCGTTCGGTGCGATGAGCCCGAGGTCCCGGAGGTAGGTGACGTCGTCGTCGTAGGGCTCCAGGTCGAGCACGTCGCCCGCCAGCACCGGACTGAGGATCTTCTGGACGCGGGGTTCGGCGAGCCTGGCCGCGAGCGAGTCCAGATGGGTCGCCCGGGCAAGGATGAGCTGTTCCTTCGCCGTCTCCAGATGGTCGACCGTGATCGGCTGTGTCACGGGAACGGCGAGTTTTTCGACGGCCTCGCGGGCGAGTGCGTTGACGAGCCACGGTTGGCCGGCGGTCAGTTCGTAGGCGTGGTCGACGGCGCCGGGGGCGAGGGGCTGGCCGGTCTCGGCGGTGTGCTGGGCGTAGAGGTCGGCGACCTCGTCCAGGGCGAAGTCACCGAGCCGCAGCGACTCCAACTTGATGTTGAACGGGCTGGAGGTCCCCAGCCGGGAAGGGTCACCCCCGGCGGCGGTCCCGGGGACCCGCGGAATCGCGAAGCGATTTCGGGGGCGGCAGTCGCGGATGTCTCGCAGGCCGCACAGCGCGACGGACCAGGGGAACGGGGCGGGGCGGCTGTTGTAGCCGTCGCGGAGCTGGCTGAGGACGCTGAGGAGCGACTGGCCGCGCAGCGCGTCGATCTCGTCGAAGAACAGGACCAGTGGGCGTGGGCACACCTGTGCCCACGCGCGCAGCGCGTCGACGATCAGTGTGCCGTCCGGCGCGTCCGGCCATGGCGGTGGACGCAGCTGGGCCGGTAGCGCGTCCTGCGCGCTTACCCGGATCCGGCTGAGAATGGTGCGGGACGCGGAGCCGTAGTCGTCGTCGGCCGCCCGGGCCGCCTCGCAGGAGAAGTGCAGCGCGGCGTAGCGGCCCTGGGCGGTTAGCTCACGCGCGAGCGCGCGTAGCGCCGTTGTCTTGCCCGTCTGGCGCGGCGCGTGCACGACGGGATCCGGGGCCGGGTCGTCAGCAGATCGCCGCCGCGCTGCTGGGCGCCGTCTGAGATCGGGGGACGACATGGACTTCAGCGCGGTGCCGCTCACCGACGAGCAGCGGCAGTTCGCACGGGAGGTGAGCGCCTTCCTCGACGAGGTTGTGACCGAGGAGGTTCACGAGCACGAGCGGCGCACCGGCGACGGCTTCCACGAGGGCGTACACCTCGCACTCGGCAGCCGCGGTTGGTTGTTCCCGTCCTGGCCGGTGGCGGAGGGCGGCGCGGGGTTGGACCGGGTGTCGCAGCGGATCCTCGAGCTGGAACTCACCCGCCGCGGTGTGCCGGGCATCACGATCAGCACGACCAGCCTGGTGTGGTCGGCGGTCGAGCTGTTCGGCGATCCGGGTCTGGCGGCCGAGCTCAAGCCGGGAGTGGCAGCCGGGCGGGTGCGATTCTGCCTGGGTTACAGCGATCCTGAGGGCGGCTCGGACATCGCCGCCGTGCACCTCCGCGCAGTCCAGGACGGCGACGATTGGGTGCTCAACGGCGCGAAGCTGTGGACCACCGGAGCGCACAACTGCCAGTACACGTTCTTGATCACCCGCACGGACCCGGAGGCCCCCAAGCACAAGGGGCTGACGATGTTTCTCGTGCCGTTGGACTCGTCAGGTGTGGAGATCCAGGCCATCCGCACCTACGGCGACGAGCGCACCAACGCCGTGTACTACAGCGACGTGCATGTCTGCGACCGCTACCGGCTCGGTGGGGTCAACGAGGGCTGGGCGGTGCTGCGAGGTCCGCTGGACGAGGAGCACAACCGGTCCCCCAGCGACGGTCTGGACGACGTCGCGCGGTTGGGCCGGCGCTACCTGCGGCAGTTCGAGAGCGCGCTCGACGCCGCCGCCCGGTGGGCCAAACGGACGACGCGGTCTGACGGCACTCTGGTGGCCGAGGAACCCGCGTTCCTCGAACGGCTCGGGCGGCAGGTGATCGAGGCCGAGGCCGCCCTCGTCACTCCCGGCCTGATGGGCCGCAACAAGGCGTCGCTGGCCTACATCGCAGGTATCGCCGAACTGATGGATCTGGTCGGCCCGGAGGCGCTGCTGACACGCGGCGCCGACGGGGCGCTCGAGGACGGCGTCATCGAGTTCGCGCACCGCTGGGCGCAGGGCACGGCGACCTACGGCGGTACCACCGAGGTGTTCAAGAACATGATCGCCCAGCACCTGCTCGGCCTGCCACGGCTGGCCCTCGCCGGTGACAAGGCCTACATCAGGGAGGGCACGTAGGACGTCGCGTCGAGGGTGGGAGCACCGCGTCCGACTGCACGTGACGCCGCGATGATTGCTCTCCAGAGGCGTCCTCGCGACCAGGCCCTGGGGCCAGCCGAGTGACGGGCTCAGCGCGCCTCGGGCCGAGTCACGGGAAGTGATCAGTTCACTGATCTCGAAAACGTGCGCGTGCTGACTGTAGCCTAGGCCACATCTACTCCGCTATCGTCTACCTCATTACGCTTGCCGCGACCAGAGTGCGGCGACCGCCTCGTTCCAGGGAGGAACCAGTGCCCCTGCGGCCGTGGATGAAGCTGCTGTCGACCGACGACCACATCATCGAGCACCCCAAGGTGTGGTCGGACCGGCTGCCGGCCAGGTACCAGGACGCCGGGCCGCGCATCATCGAGAAGGCGTCGGACGACGTGGACCCGGGACTGGCGGTGATTGGGGATGCTGATCTCGGCGGTCACGTCAAGAGCCATGCGGCCCGCAAGCCCGTCCAGCTGTGGAGGTATGAGGGTCGTGAGTACCCGAACATCGGTCTGAATGCTGTCGCCGGCAAGGACAGGGCCGACTACGGCACGGACCCGGTGCGCTTCGACGAGATGCTGCCAGGGTGCTATGACCCGGTGGCCCGGCTCGCCGACATGGACATCGACGGCGTCTGGGGTGCTCTCAACTTCCCCAGTTTCGCCCGGTTCGCCCTCGCGACCTTCCTGGACGGCGAGGACAAGGACCTGGCGCTGCTGTGCGTGCGGGCCTACAACGACTTCATCCTTGACGAGTGGTGTGCTGTGGCGCCCGATCGCTACATCCCTCTCGTCGGCCTCCCGCTGTGGGACCAGGACCTCTGCGTCGAGGAGGTGCACCGGACCGCAGCCAAGGGCGCCAAGGCCGTGATGTTCCCCGAGATGCCGCACAACCTCGGCCTCCCCGGCTTCCACAGCGATGGCTGGGACCGGTTCTTCTCCGCAATGGAGGAGACCGACATGCCGTTGGCGATGCATTTCGGCAGCGCCGGCAGCGCACCGGTGATGTCGCCCGGCGCACCGCTCGCCACCATGATCACGATGTTCGGCACGAACTCGATGGGGACGCTCACCGATCTCATCTTCTCGCCGGTCTTCCACCGGCACCCCCGGCTCAAGGTGGGCCTGTCCGAGGGTGGCATCGGCTGGATCCCCTACATCATCGAGCGCGCCGACTACGTCTGGGAGCGGCACCGGTTCTATCAGAACGTCGACCAGAGCGTGAAGCCGTCCGAGCTCTATCGCCGCAACATCCACGGCTGCTTCATCAGTGACGAGCACGGTGTCCGGAACCGTCACCAGATCGGCATCGACAACATCACGTGGGAGTCGGACTACCCGCACTCGGACTCGAACTGGCCGCACAGCCGCAAGGTCGCCGAGGAGGTCTTCCGCGACGTCCCGGACGAGGAGGTCCACAAGATGGTCGAGTTGAACGTGCGGCGGCTCTATGACTTCCCCGAGACCAGCACCACCTCGGAGCGCTCGTGAACGAGACGCCCGCGCAACTCCTAGCGCAGAGCCTCTTCGACGACGAGTCCCGGCAGCAGATCGACGCCGACGACTGGGACGACCAGGACCTGCTCACGAAGGACGAGGCCCGGGAGCGCCTGCAGCGAGCTGCCGACCTGCTGAACGTGCAGCTGGCCTCCGCAGGATCCGACGCTGAGACCGAGGATCTGCGAGCCCAGCTCGACCGAATCAACGGAGTGTTGCGGACCCTCGGGGGCTGAACGACCGCGTCACGGGCCGCGGGTGGTGGGCACCGTTGCGCCCGACCACCCGCGGCCACTGGGTGGCATCGGGCATGCCCGCGATCGCCGGCCTCGGCGAAATTGCCATCGTCCTGATCTAGGGGGCGGCGCGAGCGTGGCCCGAGAGTCCTCGTTCTCGCTCGCGGTCGGCTGCCCCGAGTGACCGGTGGCCTCCGGGAGGGAAGGTGCAAGGCCGCCGTCGTCCGGCTGACCGAACTGCTCGCCGAGGGGCTGCGGCCGGACGGGATCCGGGTCAACGCCGTCCTGCCGCCGGTGATCGACACCCCGGCCAACCGCACCTGGATGTCTGAGGACCTGGCCGCGCGGGCGGTGCAGCCGGAAGCCATCGCCAAGGTGATCGTCTTTCTCGCGGGTGCGGACGCCGCCCGTGAGCGGCGCCCGCGTGCCCGTGTATGGGAACGCCTGAGCCGGCGCCCTCTCCTGGGCGGGATCAGAGCTCGATCAGGAGGCAGCCGGCTCGACCTACTGGATCTGTTCGTCACGCGCTGAGCGCCAACGGCTGCGCTCGGGCCGGAGCCGAGCGGCGCACCATCGAAGGAGGACGACATGGATCTTGGTGTTCGGGACAACCTCTACGTGATCCTCGGAGGGTCGCGCGGCATGGGCTACGCCGCGGCGCAGGCCCTCGCCGCCGACGGCGCGCGTCTCGCCCTCTTCAGTCGAACGTCCAGCCAGGTCCAGCATGCGGCGGAAGCGCTCCGAGCCGATTTCGGCGTCGACGCCCAGGGATATGCGGCCGACGCCGCGGCCCAGGACGGCTCGTTCGAGGGTCTGCTCTCCCAGGTGATCGCCGAGCGCGGAACTCCCCGAGGGCTCCTCGTGACCAGCGGAGTCAGCTACGACGTCGGGACTCTGCTGGAGAACACCGATGCGCAGTGGGAAGCCGCCTTCCAGGACGTGCTCATGTGCCATGTCCGTGCGGCGCGCGCGGTGCTCCCGCACATGATGGAGGCCGGCCGCGGCCAGATCGTCACGACGGCGGCGTATTCCGCGCGTGCGCCGAAGAGCTTCCTGTTCGGGTACAGCGACCAGAAGGCCGCCGTAGTCAACTTCACGAAGAACGTGGCGAAGACCTACGGGCGGCACGGTATCCGAGCCAACAGCGTGTGCCCGGGCGCGTTCGAGACCCAGGTCGTGGCCGACTCGATCGACGAGATCATGCAGCATGACGGAGTCTCGCGCGAGGAGGCAGCGGCCGAGTTGATGGAGAACGTCTACTCCATGCCCATCGCCCTGCGCCGGCCCGGCAAGGCTCATGAAGCAGGTGAGCTGATGGCCTTCCTGCTGTCCGAGAGGGCCGCCTATCTGAACGGCGCCATCATCAACATCGACGGCGGAACGGACTTCTAGCCGTCCGGCAGCTGATGCCGAGCCGCGGCCCTGCATCGTCGGACGAGCGAGACCGCCGCCTCATCCGCACCCGCTCGCGGCACGGCGTCGACGGCAACAAAGAGTTCACTGAATGCTGGATCTTTCCCAAGGCAGATTGCTAGCGTCGCGCCGGTCCCGCACGACACTCGGCGCCGGGCTCCGACCGACAAAGGCTCTGTCCATCGAAGAGGAACGACATGACGACCTTCGCTCTCCTGCACGGCGGCTGCCACGGGGGGTGGTGCTGGGAACGCACCATTCCCCACCTCGAGCAGCTCGGACACCGGGCCGTGGCGCCGGATCTGCCCGAGGACGACCCGTCCAAGGGAGCCGCAGACTGGGCCGACGTGGTCGTCGACGCGCTCGCGGGTGAGGACGACGTCGTCGTGGTCGGACACTCGTTCGGCGGTCTGGCCGTGCCGGTCGTCGCCTCCCAGCGACCGGTCCGCCGCATGGTGTTCCTGGCGGCCATGGTGCCCATGCCCGGCATGACCTATGCCGAGTACCTCGCTACCCCGGAGGGCGCCGGCGCGATCACCATGCCGATGGACCGCCTGCACTACGACGACCGCGGCCGGTCGACCGTCCCGGAGGTCGTCGCGCGGGAGATCTTCTTCCCGGACTGTGACGAGGAGGACGTGGTGAGGGCGATCCCGCGGCTGGTCCCGGGTGCGCCGACGCCCTTCGCCGAGCACTGTCCGGTCGAGCGGTGGCCCGACGTGCCGTCCACCTACATCCTCATGACCGAGGACCGGGCGGTGAGCCCGGAGTGGTCGCGCCGGGTCAGCCGCACCCGCCTCGGTGGGGATCCGGTGGAGCTTCCCGGCGGTCACTCGCCGTTCTACTCCCGTCCGGCACTGCTGGCCGAGACACTGGCGTCCTTGTGACCAGCGAAGACGGACGCGGGGTGCCGCCCGCGAATCTGATCCGCCACGCGCCCGACCCCCTACCTCTACTCCGGCCAGGAGCTCGAGAAGCTCATGGCCGCGGCAGGCACCCTGCGACCGGCGTTGCGGGCGGCGACCTACCAGACGCTGCTCGGCCTGCTCGGGAGCTGCGGCCTGCGGGTCAGCGAAGCGATCGCCTTGGTCACCGGCGACTTCGACAGCGAGGAGGGTGCCGTGACGGTCCGGGAGACGAGCCTTCGTGACCTAGCCAGAGTGCGATGACCGAGGTGTCGACTCCGGCCAGGAACGCCTTCGACTGCTTGGAATAGCAGCGCACCGACACCGGCGACATGACCCCGCTCCCAGTCCGGCCAGCCGCCGAACTCCGCCAGCAGCGCCACGTCCGGCGCCACGTAGCCCGGACCCGCACCCGTCTCCATGGTGATCTCCTCGTCTGGAGGAACACTGACCACTCCAGACAGGCAGACCACCGCCCGGTCCCGCAGGATTATGCCGAGATCAGGAAGCCGCTCACCGCCCTGACCAGGGAACCAGAGCCAGGTCGGCATAACCCGGACCTCGGCATAAGCGGACGACATCCGGGTGTTCACGGCTTCGAAGACGAACCGCCGGATGCGTGACCCGCACGTCCGGTGGTGTGGGAGGGGCCCGGGGCGACCCGGGCCCCTACCCGATTCGGGGATGTCACTCCCGGCGCAGCAGCATGGCACCGGACGGGACGCCGCCGCCAGCCGTGACGACGGCCACCCGCGCGTCGGGAACTTGGCGCCCGGTCGCCTCGCCGCGCAACTGCAGAACGGCCTCCCGCACGAATCCGTACCCGTGCAGCCGGCCCGCCGAGAGCTGGCCCCCGGAGGTGTTCAGCGGCAGCCGGCCGTCAAGGGCGATGGTCTTGCCGCCGTCGAGGAATTCTGTAGCGCCGCCGAGCTCGCAGAACCCGAGCCCTTCCAGCCACGACAGCGCGTTGAACGTGAACCCGTCGTACAACTGGGCCACGTCGACGTCTTCCTGCCGCAGTGACGTCCGTGTCCACAAGTGGGCTGAGGGTCCGAGCGCCTGCGGCATGTGGGTCAGGGTGTCCTGATCCCAGGACAGCCGCTCGAGGATCTGCGTGCCGACCGCCTCGACGAACACCGGCGGCTTCGGCCTGTCGTGCGCCGTCTCGATGGCCGACACGATGACGGCCACCGCGCCGTCGCAGGGTACGTCGCAGTCGAGCAGCCCGAACGGCGAGGACACCATGCGTGCGTTGAAGTAGTCGTCGAGCGTGATCGGGTCGCGGTAGAGCGCCTCGGGATTGCGGGCGGCATTGGCGCGGTTGTTCACCGCGATCCAGCCGAGCGCTTCCCGGCCCACGCCGTAGCGGTGCATGTAGTGGGACGCGTGGCAGGCGATCCACTGGGCAGCAGACATGGCACCGAACGGCGCCCGCCATTCCATCACCCCGGTGGCGCGTTCCATAGACGTGTGCCACGTGCCCGAGCGCGCCATCGCCTCGAACGATGCCTGCCACACCGTGCGGAAGCAGAGGACGTGGCGACACAGTCCCGAGGCCACGGCCAGCATCGCCGCCATGATGGAGCCGTTCTGCCCAGGGGTCTCCGAGCCGCTGTTGACCCAGGTGGGCCGTAGTTGCAGCGCTTCCTCGACGGGGGTGATCCCACCCTCCGAGAAACCGGCCGCCAAGGGGCCCGGGTACGAGCAGATGCCGTCGATCTCCTCCAGTGTGAGCCCGGCGTCCTCCACGGCGTCGAGGACGGCCTCGATGGTGAGCGAGACGGGGTCGACCATGAGCCGGCGGCCGACCTTGGACTGACCGACCCCGGTGATCGCCACCTTGTCCTCGAACTTCGCCGGGCTGGCCATCGGGCGCAGCGCAGCCTTGTAATCGCGCGGTTCCGGGAGTGGTCCCGGTTCACCTGCGCGCTCGAGATCGGGTTCGAAGAGGGGCAACCACACGTCGTCGTGCTGCTCGAAGAGGACCCTCACGCGTAGGCCGATCACGACCTCGTCGGGTGGACAGTTGACGATGTTGGTCATGAGCCTTGCGCCGTCGTCCTCGTCGATCGCGACGATGGCGACGACGTAGGGCGGTGGGAACGTCGGAAGCCACTGCTGGTGGTTGACGCTGAAGGCGACGATCGTCCCGCGCCCGGACACGGGGTCGAGCGCCACATCTCGGCTGCGGCAGTGCGGACACATCGGCCCCGGGGGATGGAACCACCTATCGCACGACACGCAGTGCGAGATGCGCAAGGTCCCGGCCTCACCGGCGGCCCAGAACCCAGCGCTGGCGAGGGTCGGCTGGGGGAGGGGGCGGGTCATCTGCGGTTCCGGCACGGGTACTCCTCGGTGCGTCGGTGGAACCCGCCACGTCGCTCCGGCGTGGCGGTCGTCTTCGAGTACGAGCCGTGGAGGGCCGGCGCGATGGCGGCGCACCGCGTCGCGACGCGTGACTCCGGATACTCATCTAACCAGTCCATGCTCGCGCAAGACATGACCAGCGGCCCCTGTCGTTTAACGAATGCCCAGGATTCATGGGTCAAGGGCACCCCTCCATCCGCACAGTCGGGTAACCTTCCGCAACGAAAAGAGGAGCCCCAGGGAAGCCCTATGGCGCAACCTGTCGGGCCTGTCGGAGAAACGCTCCGAGCGCCGAAGACCGCCGAGCTGATCGCCGCGCACATCCGCAGGCAGGTCGTGCTGGGTGAGCTGCGCGAGGGCGACACGCTTCCGCCCGAGACCACGCTGATGGGCCAGTTCGGCGTCTCCCGCCCCACGCTGCGCGGGGCGTTCCGCATCCTGGAAACCGAATCCCTCATCAGCGTCCGCCGCGGTGCCCGGGAGGTGCGCGGGTGTGTCTGCCCCCTGTCCGACGCCTGTACGGAGAGGCGGTCGTACGGTATGAAGAGGGTACTGATCCGTCGACGACGCTCGATCGCATGCCTCTTCCCGGAACCGTGAGCGGTATTCGAACGCTGGCGGGACGGGTCGCGCGAGGTGCGGGAGGTGCGGGAGGAGCACGGCGCGAACACTTCGCCGCGGCAGGGCTGGCGAAGCAGAAGACGCCGGAGCGGGTCGAGGTGGTGACGGAGCTGCCTCGGACACCGGCAGGAAAGGTGCAGAAGTACATGTTGCGGCGGAAGTTGGTGCAGCGGTGAGCCATGCGTACACGGAGGAGGCCGACGGCATCCTGACCGTGGTGCTCGACCGGGACGAGAAGCTCAACGCGATCAGTCCGGAGATAACGGCGGAGCTGTGGGAGGCGGTGCGCGCTCTCGCCAGCCGTGATGAGCTGCGAGCGCTGGTGATCACCGCGGTGGGCCGGTACTTCTCGGCCGGGATCGATCTGGGGGCGCCGAGTGCGACATCGACGGCGTCCACCGGGTCGCAGTTCCGGGCGGCCTATCGGCAGCACCACCTGTTGTACGACGAGATGGAGGCGGTGGAGAAGCCGGTGGTGCTCGCCGCTCAGGGGCCGTGCCTGGGTGCGGGGCTGGAGATGGCGTGCTCCTGTGACTTCCGGTTCGCCGCGCAGGGAGCCCGGTTCCAGTTGCCGGAGGTGAGGCTGGGGGTGATTCCCGGCAGTGGTGGGGTCAGCCGGCTGACCCGGCTGGTGGGGCCACACTGGGGCAAGTGGCTGGCGATGGCCGGTCGCAGCGTCAGTGCCGAGCAGGCTCTGGCGATGGGGCTGGTCCACGAGGTGCTCCCGCTCGAGGGTTTCGCCGCGGCGGTGCACGAGAGGGTACAGGAGATCATCGCCTTGCCGGCCGAGGCGCTGGGGGCGGCCAAGTTGGCCGTCGACCTGGCCGCCGACGTCGATCGGGGCACCGCCCGGCACGTCGAGCGGCTGGCCAACACCCACCTCATGCTGGCCGGGGCGATGGAGGGAACCCGCGGAAAGTTCGGTGGGGCGCCCGCGTGATCCGGTGCGGAGGGCATCCCTGCGCAAGCGCCCCTGCCAGTCAGGAACTTACGCATCTCCGTCATAGCCTCCACGAAGATCGGTATACTCTTTAGTGGATCGATCGACGGCTGCGACGCCGGGCCCCGGGCCCCGGGCCCCGGGTAGGTGGTGAGCAGGTGCGCGCGGACAGCGTTTCGGCCCCCGTCAAGGAGGCGCCCGGCGACGGGCCGTTGCGTCACCTGGTGGCCCGGATCGCCGCCGCCGCCCCGGACGCCTTGGCGATCCAGGGCCTGGACGGAGCTCGGATGACGTTTGCGGACCTGTCCGCCCGCGCCGACGAGCTAGCTGCCGAGATCCCCGCAGGGGCCCGCCGCGTCGCCGTGGCCATGCTCAACGACGTCGACAGCGTCGCTCGACTCGTGGCTGCCTGGTCCACTGGCGCCTCCGCAGTCCTCCTCGGCGGCCTGCTGCCCGACCGCGAGGCGGAAAGGCGGGTGCACGAGTCCCACGCCGACGCCGTCCTCGGCCGTCAGGGCATCACCCCCGGTCTCGCGCCGGGGGAGTCGCCGGCCGAGGAGGACGAGGCGCTCGTCGTCTTCACGTCGGGCACCACGGGCCGACCGAAGGGCGCGGTGCTGAGCTTCAACGCCCTCTCCCGGTCGTTGCTGGGTATCGCCCGCGGGAGCGGGCTCCCCGATGCCGGCCGGCTGCCGACGGCGCCGCCGCGGTTGGCCTCCCCGGTCTTCACCCCGTTGGCGCACATGGGCGGCAGCCTGGCGGTCCTGTCGACGTGGTACACCGGCAAGCCGGTGCTCATGGTGCCCAAGTTCGACGTGCAGGTGGCGCTGCGACTGGTCGACGAATTCGGCGTGAACGTGTTGAAGCTGACCCCCGCAATGGTGTATGACCTGGCATACCTGCCCGAGCGTCGGTCCCTCGCCGGCGTGCGTTCGGTGGCTGTCGGGACGGCCGGCATCCCCGACGCCACCCGTGAGGCGTTCGAGGAGCGGTTCGGGATCCCGGTGCTCCGCAACTACGGTCAGACCGAATTCTCCGGGGCCATCGCCTTCGAGCGCATCGAGGACGTGCGCGCCGGCCGCCGACCGGTAGCGACGGTGGGGCGGGTGGCTCCCGGCGTGGAGGTGCGCATCGTCGATCCCCAAGGCAACGACCTTCCGGCCGGTGAGGCAGGGGAGATCGTCGCCCGCGGCGGGGGATCGATGAACGGCTACCTCGGTTCCGACGGCCGCCCCGTGTCACCCGGACCACAAGGCTGGTTGCACACCGGCGACCTCGGGGTCCTCGACGCGGACGGGTTCCTGTCGGTCCTGGGCCGCGTGCGCGAGATGATCCTGTGCGGCGGCTTCAACGTGTATCCGGCTGTCGTGGAGGCGGCCCTCAACCGGCTCGACGGCATCAAGGACAGCGCCGTTGCCGGCGCCCCGGACCCGCGGCTCGGTGAGGTCCCCGTGGCGGTGATCGTGCCGGACGGTCCGCCGCCCACCGTGGACCAGTTGCGAGCTGCGCTCCGGGAGGAGCTTGCGCCGTACGAGATCCCCAGGCGGATCGTCTTCGATACCACCCTGCCCCGCACGGCCAACGGCAAGATCGATCGGCCCGGGGTCCTGCGCCGCGTCGACACGCCTGCCGCCGGCTGACCTCGGGCCGCCAGCACGGAGAGGAGAGGAGCCACGCAATGGTCGCAGAGCAGGTGGAACGGTCGCCGTACGTCGGGGACGCCGCATCGGAACCCTGCCAGGTGGCCGCCGGTCACCCCGTCCACGAGCGTGGCGTCGACGTCGAACAGCCAGCTGGGCCGCCTGATCCCCACCGGCGCGGACTCAGCAGCGGCGCTCATGCCGTCTCCGGGCGGACGAGGGCCTCCTGGGTGAGGGAGGCGATGTGCGTGCCGTCCACCGAGTGCATCGTCCCGACCGTCAGTCCGCGGTTGCCACTGTTCGACAGCGCTTGGACGTCCACGTGGACCCAGTCGTCGAGGCGGGCGGGCCGGTGGAACCAGAGCGCGTGGTCCAGCGATGCGACCATCGCTGCCCGCGGATCGACGCCGATGGCGCGGACGGCCGCGAAGGACGTGGCGAAGTCACTGATGTAGGTCAGCAGGCAGGCATGCAGCCCGGCGTCGTCCGGGACCGGTCCGGCTGCCCGGAACCAGGCGCGCCGGCCGGTGTCTCCGGCACTCTCGGGTGCTGAAAGATCGGCCAGCTCGATCACGTCGAACGGCTGGCGGGGTGGGTAGTCGTCCAACGGCGTGCGATGGTGCTGCGCCCGAGCGGGGTGCGGAATGCCGGAGGGCATCGGCCGGCCGCGATCCGCGCCGGGTTCCGACCGATGGAACGATGCGGTCATCGTGAAGATCGGCCGTCCGTCCTGGCGGGCGGTCACCTGGCGGGTGTCGAACGACCGCCCGTCCCGCAGCCGGTCCACCCGCAGGTCGACCGGCTGCCCGTCACGCCCCTCCCGGATGAAATAACAGTGCAGGGAGTGCGCAGCGAGGTCGGCGCGGACGGTGCGCTGGGCGGCCCGCAACGACTGCGCCGCGATGAGTCCTCCGAAGAGCCGAGTGCCGGTGCGGAGTGCCTCGGTCCTTCCGACGAAGCGCACGGCGTCCTGCCGCTCGACGTCGAGGGCCGACAGCAGGAGCGGAAGGAATTCCGCTGGGGACCGCTCGGGCATGGGCTGCTCCGCGATCGCCTGGCTCACAGCACGCCTAGTTTGCGGTTGTCCCAGTGGAGGATGCGGGTGTCGGGGGTGAGGCGGACGGTGGCGCCGGAGGCCTTCTGGTAGGCGCCCCGGGTGGCGTCGGGCATCTGGGACTGGGCGGTGCGGTAGGCCGCGTACTTGCGGTCCATCTCGGCCTTGATGGCCTCGGCCAGTGCGGGGGAGGGGTCGACGATCTCGGCGGTGCCGGTCAGGTGTACCGCGCGCAATTTGGACCAGTGTTCGCCGGCCTCGACGAGGAAGGAGGCGCGGGGGTCATTGCTGACCCGGGCGAGTTTCTTGCCGCGGGTGTTGATGTAGACGCAGCGGTCGATCAACGCATACCAGATCGGCATCATGATCGGCACGCCGTCCGAGCGCAGGGTGGCGAAGATGCCGGTGTGGCCTTCCCGGAGGAAGGTCCAGATCTCGTCCTCGGTCATCCGGACGCTCTTGACCGGCGTGCTCATCTGCTTCCTCCTGACGTGACCGCGGTGTCATGCGGGTCGCGACGGATCCCGAATCGTGTGGCGGTCATCGGGTGCTGTGGTGGCGTTGCTGGGCGGCCAGCTCGAGGTGGCGCTGCCACATCTGGGTGGTCTTGCGCTCCAGGTCCTGCGGCACCGAGGGCAGCAGGGTCACGCCGTGCTCCCGGCTGGGCAGGGCGACGGTGGCCTCGCCGAAGGAGGTCTCCACCCCACGCTGGTTGGTCATCTTCATCTCGAGGTCGACCAGGTGCAGGCCGTTGTCCTCGCGCTTGCCGACCACCGACCCGGACAGGAACTGCGTGTCGCCTTGGTAGTTGAACTTGCGCATCGAGTCATGCTGACGGATCGGAAACGCGTCGTCGCCGGCCCAGTCGGTGACGTAGTGGGAGAACCAGGTCTCGCGCATGACCCCGTAGTCGTAGGCCATCGGGTTGCCGATCGCCTTGGCCCATTCGGAGTCCCAGTGCAGCCGCTGGGCGACGTCGGGCACGCCCATCTCGTTCTTGATGAAGAACGGCCCGATCCGCTTGCGGTTGTTGTACGCCAGGCGCGAGGACTTCAGCCCGTAGGGGACGAAGCCGTAGCCGCCGGCGTGGAAGGCGATGACCTCGGTGACGGTCAGCGGGCCCTTGACCATCGCGGGCAGCGCCTCGCCGACGGTGACGTCCTCGTAGTAGCGAGGCTCGGCGCCGCGCCGGGTCTCGGCGGCGTAGATCTCGTCGATCTTGGCGATGTCCTCGTCGGTGTAGCTGGCCGGCTCGATCGCGGAGTACTTGCCCTTCTCCTTGGCCGTCTTGCGCTCGGTCAGCACCTGCAGTATGCGGTGCACGCTGACCACCTCACCGCGTTGGTTGAGCTTGACGTCGCGGCGGACCTGGATCACCGAGCGGCCGGCGAACTCGGAGTCCTTGACCTCCAGGGACTCGTCACCGTTGTAGGAGTACAGCCGGTCGCCGGGGTAGATCGGCCGGTACCAGTCGGTGGTGCCCCCGGAGACGAACACGTGGATGCCCCGGAACACCCCCTTGGTCGCCTTCTTCACATCCGCCGGCATCGGATCGCCCAGCATCGGAGCCCCGATGATCTGCGCCATGCTGTTCGGCGCGATCTGCGAACCCCACCGCGTCCCCGCCCCGTACTCCTCCGTGGTGTACAGCGGGTTGTCATCCCCGACACCCCAGGTGAAATTGCGGATCGAATCGAAACTCGCCGTGGTGATGTGCTCCATGTGCTTGCTGGCCACATCGATCCCGACGAGCAGACGCGCCCGCTCAATGTCCTCGTCGGTGAGCGCGGCGGCGGTGTTCTTCTCGAACTCCTGCTGGACATCGACCATGAACAGCCTTCTTCCCAGATTGCCAGGGCGGCCTTATAAGTATACTCTATATCGTGTGCCGGGTCAGGGACGGTGTGCGCCGGGATGGCGAGCCGCGGCGCATCTGCCATAGACGGTCCGGCTTCGACGATGCCGGAGCACCCCACGGTGCGACCGCGGTTGCGAGCCCTGCGCGGCGCGGCCGCTCGCCGGAATCGTAGCCGATCCCTTCTTACTGAGGATACTCTTTTGGTCCCCAAGGCTCTGGAGGTGCTGTGCGGCCCGGTGTGCGATCCGCGGTGTCCCGGTTCGGGGTTGCGGTGCCCGACGCAGATCTGCCGCGCGGCGCGGAGCCGGTGGCCGAGCTGACCCAGGTCGAACGGCTGTTCGCCCGCAAGTACCGCGGCACGGACGAATTCGTCGCCGACGGTCGGCTGGCTGCGGCTGCGTCCGGACAAGGTCGTCAGCTGGGACTTCCGCAAGAACCCTGCACTCCAGCCCGGTTGAGGAGGACACGGTGGCCGAACCGCTGGACATCGGGACCGACGGGCACGTGCGCGTCCTGACCCTGGACCGTCCGGAGACGCGCAACGCCCTCTCCGGCGCCCTCGTCCGAGCCCTCTACAGCGCTCTCGTCGAGGCCGACGAGGACGGCAGCGTGCGTGCTGTCGTCCTGACCGGCCGGGACCCGGCCTTCTGCGCCGGCGTCGACCTGAAGGAGGCGGCGCGGGACGGTGCCGCCTACTTCGCGGTCTTCGATGACAGCGACTGCATCGGTCAGGTGGCGCGGATGCGCACCCCGGTCGTCGGCGCGATCAACGGGGCCACGTTCACCGGCGGCCTGGAGATGGCCCTGGGCTGCGACTTCCTGGTCGCCTCCGAGCGGGCGGTGTTCGCCGACACCCACGCCCGGGTCGGCGTCCTACCCGGTGGCGGCATGACCGCCCGCCTGCCGCACGTGGTCGGCTGGGCCGACGCGCGCCGGATGTCGCTGACCGGGGAGGTGGTCGACGCGGCACGGGCCCTGCGCATGGGCCTGGTCAGCGAGGTCGTGCCTCATGGAGAACTGCTGCCCCGTGCCACCACGCTCGCGCACGCGATGGCCGAGGTCGATCCCACCACCCTCCACGGCGTGAAGGCCGTGTACGCGCAAGGCTGGCAGGCGACGCTCGGCGAGTCGCTCGCCGTCGAGCGGGAGATGGCTGCCGCGCATCGCCCGGACTTCGACCAGCTCGAGCAACGGCGCCTGGAGGTCCTGGCTCGTAATCGCAGCCAGCTCTAACCGTGCGGTGCCCCCCGGCGATGACCTAGAAGGCCTCGGGACGCCACGCGGTCGAGGGGTCGAGTGACTCCGCCAGCAGCGCCTTTCGAATCTTGTGGGTCGGGGTGCGCGGCAAGACGTCGACCACGAACACGTAGGCAGGCAATGCATGACGGGGGAGCTGGTCGACCAGCCGACGGTGCAGGGCGGCCGGGTCGCAGCCGTCCGGCGGCGGGACCACCGCGAGCCCGACGGCCTGGCCGGCCACGGCATCCGGGACGGCGAACACTGCGCACTCGGCCACCGCAGGGTCGGCGGCGACCACCGCCTCCACTGCTGTCGAGGAGATGTTCTCGCCGTGCCGCCGGATGGTGTCGCGCAACCGGTCGACGAACACGAAGTGGCCGTTCGCGTGCCGGACCAGGGCGTCGCCGGTGCGGTACCAACCGCCGGCCGTCGCTGCGGCCGTGGCCTCGGGCTGGTTGAGGTACTCCAGCAGCATCAGTTCCCGGGACGGCGGGCGCACCCAGAGCTCGCCCACCGTCCCGTCCGGGACGTCCTGACCTTCCGTCCCGACCACCCGGACCTCGTAGCCGGGACGGGGACGGCCCACCCACCGGTGCTCGAGGTCGGGCGGCGGTGTCCGCAGCACCAACGGGAAGCCCATCTCGGTGCTGCCGTACGACTGGAGGACGTGCGTGCCGAAGCGCTTCGCGAACTCGACGTCCAAGGCCACCCCTCGGCCGCCACCGCTGAACACGACCCGCAGCGGGCTGTCGGCGTCGTCCTCCCGCTCAGGGGTGCTGAGGACCAGCGAGACCTGGGCGGTGGTACTGGTGCAGACCCCCGCGCGGACGTCGTCGAGGAAAGCGGAGGCCGAGAACCGCTCGCGCAGGAGGACCCGACCGCCGACGTCGCTCATCGACAGCAGCGGTGTCCGGCCGGTGACGTGGAACATCGGGTGGTAGTCGTAGACGCAGTCCCGTTCGGAGAGCCATCCGCGCGGAATGCGCCCGATCGTGGCGCTCATCTGGGCCCAGGAGATCACCACGCCCTTGGGCATGCCCGTCGTCCCCGAGGTATAGATGACACACGCCGGATCTACCGGCTCTGGGAGCTGGGGGTCGGGAGCGGGCAGGAACGCATCGGCCGGGCACTCCTCCCGGTCGACGACGACCACCTGCAGGTGCGGCACCCCGGACCCGGCGACCAGGTCGGCGAACTCCGGCCGCACCAGGCAGACCCGTGCGCCGGCGTCGACCAGCACGTGCCGCAGGAACGCGCCACGCAGAGCCGGATCCACGGGGACCTCGAGCGCGCCCCGGCAACCGGCGGCGAGCCAGAGCACGACGGCGTCGATCGATGCGGGCAGCATCGACACCACCCGGTCACCGGCGCGGATGCCCAGCTCGTCAAACCAGGCGACCCAGCGGCGCACCGCCGTCCAGGTCTCGCCGTAGCTGACCGCCCGCCCGGTGACCTCCGCGAGGAACGGACGTCCGGGGTCCTCGGCGGCCCACCAGGCCACGCGGCGCGGCAGGACGTGGTCGAGATCGAGCGCGACGGTGACAGGCGAGTCATCCGCCGGCCCCATCTCCGTCACCGCAGGCCCCAGGCCGGGGTGCGTCACCGACGACCTCCGTTCCCTGGCGCTCGGAAGAGTGTACCAATATTAGGCCTGCTGGATAAGCTGACCGCACCCACCGTGGACATCTCTTTCTTTATTTAGTATCCTCAATCTGCAGTGATCGGCTGCGGCCGATAGGCGCCGACGACCTACCAGGAGGACTGGGCATGCGGGACGCAGTCATCGTGGAGGCCGTGCGTACGCCGACCGGCAAGCGCAACGGCGGGCTGGCGCGTTCGAAGTCAACGAGGCCTTCGCCCCGGTGCCGCTGGCCTGGCTGGCCGACCTCGGCTCCGACGCCAAGGCGCTCAACCCCAACGGTGGCGCGATCGCGCTCGGCCACCCGCTCGGCGGCTCCGGCGCTCGGCTGATGACCACCCTCGTGCACCACATGCGCGACAACGGCATCCGGTACGGGCTGCAGACCATGTGCGAGGGCGGCGGCCAGGCCAACGCCACCATCCTCGAGCTGCTGTAACCCCTGCGGTCCACGACGGCCGGACCGGGACTCCTGGCCCGGTCGTCGTCGTCCGGGAAGGAAGGAGACGACGTGCAACTCGACCGTGGCGCCGCCACCGACGGCGCCGGCGACGTCCGGGCGGACGCGGTGGCCGCCGAACGGGATGGATTCGACGGCTTCTGGCTCGGCGAGGTCAAGCACGACCCCTTTGTGGGCCTGGCCGTCGCGGCCACCGCGACGGAGCGGGTGCAGCTGGGCACCGCCATCGCGTTGGCCTTCGCCCGCAACCCGATGACCACCGCGGTGACCGCCAACGACTTGCAGGCCCTCACCGGGGGCCGCTTCGTGCTTGGCCTGGGCACTCAGGTGAAGGCGCACATCACGCGGCGGTTCTCCATGCCCTGGTCCCACCCGGCGCCGCGCATGCGCGAGTACGTCCTGACGCTGCGGGCCATCTGGGACACCTGGCACACCGGCACGCCGCTGGACTTCCACGGCGACTTCTACACCCACACGCTCATGACGCCCATGTTCGTCCCGCCGGAGCACGGCCACGGCGCACCGCCGGTGCTCCTCGCCGGCGTGGGGGAGACCATGACGGAGGTGGCCGGCGAGGTCGCCGACGGTTTCCTCCCGCACGGATTCACCACCGAGCGCTACCTGCGCGAGGTGACGCTGCCTGCGCTGGAACGCGGCCGGGCGAAGGTGGGCGCGTCGCTCGAGGGTTTCGTCGTCAAGGGCTCGCCGATGATCGCAACGGGCCGCACGGAGGAGGAGCTCGAGAAGGCCAAGGCGGGGGTGCGGTCGCAGATCGCGTTCTACGGCTCGACGCCGGCCTACCGCGGCGTGCTGGAGCTGCACGGCTGGGGCGAGCTCGGCGATCGCCTGCACCAGCTGTCCCGCGAAGGCCGGTGGGGGGAGATGGGGCCGTTGCTCGGTGACGAGGTGCTCGAGACGTTCGCCGTCGTCGGCAGTCCGGAGGACGTTGGTGCTGAAGTGGTGCGCCGCTACGGCGACGTCTTCGACCGGATGAGCCTCTACACCCCCTACGACCTCGACTCGCGACTGGTGTCGGACTTAGCCGCCGCGGTGCGCCGGGCCGGCCGTCACGCCCCGTGAGCGACGAGGTCCGCACCACGCAGCCCCGCGATGGTGTGCTGCGCATCGAGCTCGACCGGCCCCACCGGCTCAACGCGATGACCGCCGGCATGGTCGAGGAGATGCACGGCGTGCTCACCCGGGCCGAACTCGACCCCGGTGCAGGGTCGTCGTCCTCACCGGTGCCGGCCGCGGGTGCTGCGCGGGACTCGACCTCGACGGCTGCTCACGGCCTGACAGATGCACACGAACACCGCAGGCCGCCTCCATGCCGGAATCCGCGCGGGTCGCGACCTGCCCAGCCCCACCAGATACAGCCTGCCAACCCGCACGCCCGCAAAGAGGATACCGAAAAAGCTCGCGTCGAGATACGGTCCGTGCATGAGCCGGGGAGGGACATGGAGCACGTCGGGATGACACGCGGGGGCCATGTCGCGACGGCCGCGTCTTCCGGGACCCGGGTCGACGCGCGCTCGCGGCAGGTGCTCGGGAACCTCGCCGGGGAGGCCTTGGGATGCCCGCTGCGGTGGAGGCCGCGGTGACGGTCCACGTGGAGGACCACGGCCGGGTCCGGCTCGTCGCGCTGGACCGCCCCGAGGTGCGCAACGCCCTCGACCCGGCGACCGACGACGAGTTGCGCGAGATCTTCGTCGACTTCGCCCGTGACGACCGGGCATGGGTCGCCGTCCTGGCCGGCGAGGGCGAGCACTTCTGCGCCGGAGCCGACCTGCGGGCCCGGCAGGGAGCCCGGCACCGGACTCCCGAGGGCGGGATCACCCGTGACTTCTCCACGAACAAGCCCATCCTGGCCGCCCTGCATGGTGCGGTGTTCGGAGGCGGCCTGGAGCTTGCGCTCTGCGCCGATGTGCGGATCGCCGACGAGACGGCCCAGCTGGGGCAGCTGGAGGTCCGTTGGGGAATCATGCCGGGTGCCGGAGGGACGCAGCGCCTGCCGCGGCTGGTCGGTCTGGGCGTCGCGCTGGAGCTGGTGATGACCGGCGATCCGATCGACGCACACCGCGCGGAGCGGGTCGGCCTGGTCAACCGGGTCGTGCCTGCCGGACAGGCCCGCGCTGCCGCGATGGAGATGGCTCAGACCATTGCTTCCCGGGCGCCGCTCGGCGTCCGCCGGGCCAAGGAGGCGACGCTGCGGGGCCTGCACATGCCGCTCGACGACGGCATCCGGATGGAGTCGCTGGTCGCCAACCTGCTGGCCGGCACCGAGGACCTGCGGGAAGGCCGGCGCGCCTTCCTGGAGAAGCGCATCCCGCGCTTCGAGGGTCGCTGACGCGAGGAGACGCGACGCCCGAGCACCGGACCGACGTGGACCCCGACCCGTTCCTCAACCGGCATCTGCCGGCACCCGTGACGGGAGTGGGCTGGACCGGTTGGTGGAAGCGGTCCGGGAACTGCAAGGCGTCGTCTCAACTGTCGCGCCACCCGACAACTCCTCGCTGGCGGCCGCGGAGCAGTTGGCCAAGGTCAGCGCGGATCTGCGGATCCAACAGCGCCAGTGGCCGATGGGCGCGACGCCCCGGCTACTGCCACCAGGAGTCGAGGGCCTCCAGGTGCCGGCGCATGCGATGGCGGGCCAGAGGGGGATCTCCAGCCACGATCGCGTCCACGATCTTCTGGTGGACGTGCGCCGACATCTCGTAGGCAGCCTCGCGTGCCTGCTCCGACAGGTCGCTCTTCAGGGAGCTGGTGTGCCGCGCCCAGACCGTCGTGATGATGCGGAGGAACAGCGCCAGGACCGGGTTGCCGGAGAGATCTGCGATCTCGGCGTGGAGGTGGTGCGCGAGTTCGACCGACGGGCTGGCCTCCTTGGCGCTGACCACGGCTTCGAGCCGCTCGGCCACCTCGGGGTCGGCGTGGCGGGCGGTGACCAGCTCCAGGCTGCCGATCTCGATGACATCCCGGACGGCGCGGAGGTCCTCGACGCTGATCGCCTCGTAGTCGAGATAGAGCGCCATCGCCTCGATGCTGGCCGTCGCGTCGGGTTCGGCGACCACCAGGCCACCGCCCGGTCCCGGCCGCATCCGGGCGACCGAGTGGTACTCGAGTAGCCGCACAGCCTCCCGGAACACCGCGCGGCTGACCCCGTAGCGCTCGAGCAGCTCGGGCTCCGAGCCCACCACCTCGCCGACGTGCGCTCCACTGGCCGCGATGTCGCTCATCAGCCGCCGGGCGACGGTCTCGGCAAGCTTCCCGCCGTTCCCTTCGTGGTCGCTCGGCCTGGTGGTGCTGTCGATCGGCCGCTGCCTGATGGACAGCAGCCACTTGCGCATGGCCTCCAAGTGGCGGACTGCGCGCTGCTCGGCAAGGCCGGTGTCCCCGGCAATGATCGCGTTCGCGACGGCGCCGTGAGCGTGGTCGGAGGCCCGCTTGATGCTCGCGGCTTCCTCGCGCGTGGCGCGCTTCGGCCGGCGGGCGTACCGCCCCGTGAGGTCTACAAGCACGTCGACGAACAAGCGCAGGGCCGCGTTCCCGCTCAGCCGGCCGAGGGCCGAGTGCAGCAGGTCGCTGCCACCGATGTCTTCCGGTGAGCCCAGCTCCTGCTTGAGGGTCTCGCGGAGCGCCTCGATCCCTTCCTCGTTCATGCGATCCGCGGCCAGCCGGGCGGCCAATGGCTCCAGCAGCAGCCGGACGGCGAGTAGGTCCTCCACACTCGTGCCCACGTGCTCGAGGTAGATCACCATGGCCGCGGTCAGGGCTCCGGCCTCGGGCGCGCGCACGACGAGCCCCCCGGAGGGACCGCGGCGCATGGTGGCCACCTCGTGGTGCTCCACCAGACGGATCGCCTCGCGGAGCACAGCACGGCTCACGCCGTAGCGCTCGCGGAGTTCGGTCTCGGAGCCGAAGACGGTTCCGACCTGCCACCCGGAGGCGAGGATGTCGGCCTCGATCCGCCTGGCGACCTGTGCGGCCAGCTTCCGTGTGCCGGGTGCCCCTCCCCCGGAGAACTGCGTGGGCGATGGCGCGGGGACGGCGGGCGCCGTCATCTTTGCCGGGTCGCTTTGTACGCCCACGCGTTCCTCCAGGCGAATTGAGAACACTTCATCGTATGTTCTCGACACGATGAAGCATCGAGTCCTCCACCCGAAGAGTGAGCCAGCAGCACGTTCTGCTCAGACGCCATCGGCTCGGCGGTCGCACAGGGTGACCCCATTTGGGGTCGTCCGCATCCGAACCTACCGTCGGACCCCCGGGACGGCGTCGCGAGAACCGCATTTTCCGGGCACCCCGACCGCACGACGATGCGGTCTCTGCCGGCCGGGGCCAGGTGGAGGGTCGGTGCTGGGACCGGCCGGCGGGCTCAGCTGAAACCGAGCTGGCGGCGGAAGCCGATCTCGTCCTCCTGATGCCACAGCTCGGCGATCCGGCCGTCCTCGATGCGGTAGATGCCGATGCCGTTCTTGACGTCGCCGGCCCAGTCGGTGACGTAGTGGGAGAACCAGGTCTCGCGCATGACCCCGTAGTCGTAGGCCATCGGGTTGCCGATCGCCTTGGCCCATTCGGAGTCCCAGTGCAGCCGCTGGGCGACGTC
>Ga0268265_10000941_pt1 | contig 26772 bp, 23 predicted proteins | sample KBSSwiS52_FD_190355 | JGI IMG/M metagenome (GOLD analysis project Ga0268265, IMG submission 190355) | Switchgrass rhizosphere microbial communities from Kellogg Biological Station, Michigan, USA - KBS Switchgrass S5-2 (SPAdes) (version 2) | ecosystem: Host-associated > Plants > Roots >...
GTTCGATCGCGCGGCCGCGACAGGTTGCGATGGCGCTCGCGAAAGAGCTCACGAGTCACAGCTTGCCGGAGATCGGCGATGCTTTCGGCGGGCGCGACCACACGACAGTGCTGCATGCTTGTCGCGTGATCAAGGAACTGCGCGAGTCGAATACGCGAACCAGCGAGGACTACTCGAACCTGTTGAGAACCCTGGCTGGATGACTGTGGATAGAGTGTGCAAGACCTGAGGACCGGATCGATCCACAAATAGCTCACAGCTTAAGGACATGCACCGACTGAGTTGCTCCGTGCGTCGTGCTTGCTGCAAGTGTGTTGACGGGATTACCGAAAAGTCACTTATTCACAGCGCAGCGTGCTGCTCATAGTTATTACAATTCTTAAATATCTATCTCTCTAATTAAGAAGTCGGACAGGTGGAAAGATGAAGTTCAGCGCAGAGCGGGAAACAATCCTCGCCCCCTTGCAGGCAGTCATCGGTGTGGTGGAGCGGCGGCAGACGATGCCGATCCTCGCTAACGTGCTGGTCGTTGGCCGAGGCGAGCAGCTCTCCATCACAGCGACGGATCTCGAAGTGGAGCTCGTCGCAAAGACCAACGTGAATCTGCAACAGGCAGGAGAGGTCACCCTGCCGGGACGCAAGCTGCTCGACATCGTGCGGGCTTTGCCCGAGAAAACGCAGGTAACGGTTTCGATCGAGGCCGAAAAGGCAACCATCAGGTCCGGAAAGAGCCGTTTTACACTCGCTACGCTGCCCGCTTCTGACTTCCCGACAGTGGAAGACATCCGCGCTCAGCAGACGCTGACCATCGCGCAGCCCGCTCTGAAGCGCTTGCTGGACAAGACCCACTTCTCGATGGCCCAGCAGGACGTTCGCTACTACCTGAACGGCATGTTGCTTGAATCGGATGGGAAAACGCTGCGAACGGTAGCAACTGACGGACATCGGCTCGCGTTCTGCGAGTCTGCGCTCGATAGCGAATCAGCCTCGTCCCAGCAGGTTATCGTGCCGCGCAAAGGCGTGTTGGAGCTGCAGCGGCTACTCGGCAACGAAGGCAGCGTGGAGCTGGCAATCGGTAGCAATCACGTTCGTGCTCAGATTGGCGATATTCGCTTCACATCGAAGCTCATTGACGGGCGATTCCCGGAATATGGACGAGTGATTCCCGCCGCTCCGCCCAAAAAGATCCTGGCAGATCGCGACATCCTGCGGGCAGCGCTTCAACGCGCAGCGATCCTGTCAAACGAGAAGTACCGCGGCATTCGGCTCGCAGTGAAGTCCGGAGTCCTGACTCTGCAGTCTCACAACCCGGAGCAAGAGGAAGCCGAAGAAGAACTCGAGATCGCGTACGCAGGCGAGGAGCTCGAGATTGGCTTCAACGTCAATTACCTCCTCGACGCCCTGGCTGCGATCGATGTTGGCCAGGTCGAGCTGGGCCTGACCGACGCCAACAGCAGCTGCCTGGTCAGCGCTAGTTCGACGCCCCAGGCCAAGTACGTCGTCATGCCGATGCGGCTCTGAGCGAGCCGCCCGCGCGATGTGCTGACCACGATCGATATCGAGAATTTCCGGTGCATCCGCGCTGCCCATCTGGAGCTCGATCCGCAAGCAACGGGAATCGTCGGAGACAACGGCTCGGGTAAGACGAGCCTGCTCGAGTCGATCTACTTCCTGGCACACGGCCGCTCATTTCGCGCGAATCAGCGCGAGAAGCTGCTTCCTCCCCAAGCCGAGTTTCTACGAGTCGTTGGACGTATCCAGACAGCTCGCGGCGAGCTGGTTGCGGGCATCGAGTACAGCCGGCAGGGCACACGCGCGAACCTTGCGGGTCAGGGCATCTCGGGCATCGCCGAGATCGCCGAAATCTTGCCGGTCCAGGTGATCGATCCCGGGGTCCATCGACTCATCGAGGAAGGATCGGCACGCCGCCGCCGATTGCTCGACTGGGGTGTGTTTCACGTGAAACACGAATTCCTCGGAGTCTGGCGCCGCTATCAACGCGCGCTCCAACAACGCAACGCCGCGCTTAGAGCGAACGGCGATGAACAGCTCCTGGCCGCTTGGGAGAGTGAGCTCAGCACCGCCGGGAACCGCGTGGACACGCTCAGGGGCGAATATGCTGCCCAGCTACTGCCGTACTTCGTTGACGTCGCAGACCAGCTCCTCGGCGCTCAAGGCGCTCGATTCGCATATCGCCGCGGTTGGGCGGCGGACCAAGACCTGGCCCTGCAGCTCATCGAAGCCAGGCCGCGCGACCAGCGATTGCGCACGACCACGGTCGGGGCGCATCGCGCTGACGTGTCGTTCTTCTTCGAGGGAGCATCGGCACGCGACCGTGTCTCGCGCGGTCAGCAGAAGTTGCTGGCGGCGGCCTTCATCCTGGGTCAGCTGGCACTGCAGGCCGGGCAGGGAGCACCGCCCGCCTGCCTGATGCTGGATGATCCGGCGGCCGAGCTCGATGTGGATAATTTGGGGAAACTCCTCGCGGCCGTCTCAAAAATTCCTGCTCAACTCGTCATCACATCCGTGCACGAGAGCGGCCTTGAAGGCGTGAAACTCGGCCGAAAGTTTCACGTGAAACAGGGCAATTTCTTATAATCCCTCACCTCGTTTTCCAGGCCGGCCCATGACAGATTCCGACGTTTACGATTCAAGCAAAATCAAAGTTTTGAAGGGCCTCGACGCCGTCCGGAAGCGGCCTGGCATGTACATCGGAGACACCGACGACGGCAGCGGTTTGCATCACATGGTCTTCGAGGTCGTCGACAACTCTGTCGACGAGGCTTTAGCCGGTCACTGCTCGCAAGTCACGGTCACCGTCCATGCCGACGAGTCCGTAACTGTCGCGGACGACGGGCGTGGAATTCCTGTGGATATCCATCCGGAGGAGGGCCGCTCCGCCGCCGAAGTCATCATGACCGTCCTGCACGCCGGCGGTAAGTTCGATGACTCGTCCTACAAGGTCTCCGGTGGCCTGCACGGTGTCGGCGTCTCGGTCGTCAACGCGCTGTCCGAGTACCTGCTCCTGACCATCCATCGAGAGGGCAAGCTGCACCAGCAGGAGTATCGGCTGGGCGAGCCGCAGGCACCGCTGGCGGTCGTAGGCACCACGGACAAGCGCGGCACGATCATTCGCTTCAAGCCCAGCTCCACCGTCTTCACGCACATCGAGTTCAACTACGACGTCCTGGCGAAGCGGCTGCGCGAGCTGTCCTTCCTGAACTCCGGTGTGCGCATCGAACTGATCGATGAGCGCGACGACAAGCACGAGGTCTTTCAGTACGAGGGCGGCATACGCGAGTTCGTGCGCTATCTCAACCGCAACCAGACCGCGATCCACGAGACGATCATCTGGTTCCGGACGCAGCAGGACGCGGTGACGGTCGAGCTCGGCCTGCAATGGAACGACTCGTACCAGGAGAGCATGTACGCGTACACGAACAACATCCCGCAGAAGGACGGCGGGACGCATGTCGCCGGCTTCCGTAGCGCGCTGACCCGCACGCTGAACAACTACATCGAGAAGCAATTCGCCGCGAAGGACAAGATTCCGACCTCGGGAGAGGATGCGCGTGAAGGTCTGACGGCGATCCTGTCGGTGAAGATGCCGGACCCGAAGTTCTCCTCGCAGACGAAGGACAAGCTGGTCTCGTCCGAGATCAAGGGCATCGTCGAATCGGCGGTCGGTACCAAACTCGACGAGTTCCTGCAGGAACACCCGCAGCAGGCGAAGGCAGTCGCGAGCAAGATCCTCGAGGCTGCACGCGCACGCGAGGCCGCGCGCAAGGCACGCGAGATGACTCGACGCAAGGGCGCTCTCGATCTCGCCGGCCTGCCGGGCAAGCTTGCCGATTGCCAGGAGCGGGACCCGGCGCTCTCCGAGATGTTCCTGGTCGAGGGCGACTCCGCAGGCGGCTCGGCGAAGCAAGGGCGCGACCGCCGCACGCAGGCGATCCTGCCGCTGAAGGGCAAGATCCTGAACGTCGAGAAGGCGCGCTTCGACAAGATGCTGTCGTCGGCCGAAGTCGGCACGCTGATCACCGCGCTCGGTACCGGCATCGGCCCCGATGACTTCGATCTCTCGAAGCTGCGCTATCACCGCGTGATCGTCATGACGGACGCGGACGTCGACGGCTCGCACATCCGCACATTGCTGCTGACGTTCTTCTATCGCCAGATGCCGGCGCTGATCGAGAACGGGCACATCTACATCGCGCAGCCGCCGCTCTACAAGCTGAAGAAGGGCAAGACGGAGCACTACCTCAAGGACGAAGCAGAGCTCAACGCGATGCTGTTGAAGCAGGCGCTCGAAGACGCCGAGCTCTACGGCGATCCGGCGCAGCCGCCGATCGCCGGCACGGCACTGGAAGCGCTCGCGCGGCGGTGGATGGAAGTCGCAGCGATTCTGCGTCGCTCATCGCGTCGTTACGATCAGCGCGTGCTCGAGCAGCTGCTCTACATGCCTGAGGTCACGCTCGCCGATCACGATCGAATGGACTGGTTGACGCAGTGGGGCCGCACGCTCGAAGCGCAGCTCAACGCACAGGACGATTCGTCGCGGCGCTATCGCGTCCGGGCGATCGGCACGACCGACGGCGGGACACCGCGACTGCTGGTCGCGCGCACCGAGCACGGCACGACGACGGAGAAGCACATCCATCGCGAGTTCTTCGAGTCCGCCGAGTACCGGCGGATCGCCGAGCTCGGCAAGACTCTCGCGGGTCTGCTGCAGCCGGGCGCGTATGCCGTGAAGGGCGACCAGCGCCAGGAAGTCAGCAGCCTCAAGCAGACGATCGAATGGCTTCTCGACCAGGCGCGGCGCGGGCAGCTGATCCAGCGCTACAAAGGTCTCGGCGAGATGAATCCGGAACAGCTGTGGGACACCACGATCAATCCGCAGACGCGGCGGCTGATCCAGGTCCGGATCGAAGATGCCCTCGCTGCGAACGACATCTTTGCCACGCTCATGGGCGACCAAGTCGAGCCGCGGCGCGAGTTTATCGAGAAGAACGCGCTTGCCGTGGCCAACCTCGATATTTAAGTTTTCTAATCGCGCACTAGCTGCAGTCTGGGCCAAGTACGCGAATCAGAAATTTTATTTAACGAGTTACTGAGGCGGGACGAGCGCGGCGATCTGATACTCGATCCACGCGCGCACCTCGTCATTGAGCTCGCGAGGGTCGCGCCCGGCGGCTTCGATCGGCGGACCAATCACGACGCGAATGACGCCGGGCTTCTTGATCCAACCGCGGCGCGGCCAGTAGTAACCCGCGTTGTGCGCGACCGGCACGATCTTGCAGCCCGCGCGCGACGCGAGCAGTGCGCCACTCACACCGTACTTGCGCGTCTCCCCGACAGCGACGCGAGTGCCTTCCGGGAAGATCAGGATCCACGTGCCTTCGCGCAGTCGCTGCGTTCCCTTCTCGATCACTTGCGAGACGGCAGTGGCGCCGGCCTTGCGATCGATCGCGATCGGCTTCAGGCAGCTCACGGCCCAGCCGACCAGCGGGATCCACATCAGTTCGCGCTTCAGCACCCAGGACTGCGGCGGAAACACTGCGGCCTGCGCGATCGTTTCCCACGCGGAGGAATGCTTCCACATCGAGACGTGTGCACCGGGAGGAATGTTCTCTCTGCCTTCGATCGTGTAGCTCAGCCCGCAAAGCGTTTTCAGCAGCCACAGATGAGTCCGTGCCCACGAGCGCGCGACGCCGTACAACTTGTGATGCGGTAGCCAGCTCAACGCGACGACCGCCACTGCGAAGAGCAACGTGCCGATGAACAGGCACGTCGTGAACAGCACGGACCGCAGCAGCTGCACTGAAGTACTCCGCTCAGCCTGGCAGACGCGACAAGTCCGCGAACTGCAGGAACAGGCCGCGGAGCCGCAACAGCAGTCCGAGCCGGTTGGCACGGACGTCCGCGTCCTCCGCCATCACCATCACCGAATCGAAGAAGCGATCGACGTCGTCGCGCAGGCTCGCGAGTTGGGTGAGCGCCTGCGCATATTCGCGTCGCGCGAATAGCGGATTCACTGCGCGCTCCATCGAAAGCACGTGCTCGAACAGCTGGCGCTCAGCGCCGTCCTGCAGCCGGCTCGTATCGACCGCGCCGGTGAGATCGCCAGGAGCTTTGCGCAGGATGTTCACGATGCGCTTGTTCGCGGCCGCGAGGCTTTCGGCTTCTGACATCTTCAAGAAGCGCTCGAGCGCGCGCAGCCGCAGGTCCATGTCGAGAACCGATTGAGTGCGGCTCGCTACTACCGCGTCGAACATCTCGGTCGTGACAGCGCGGGCGCCGTCGCTTTCCAGATAAGAGCTGCGCAAGCGCTCGACGATATAGGTCCAGACTTCTTCGACGACTTCCGGCTTCTTTTCCACCGGCTGCGCGGCGACTGCGCTTTCGACGAGCTGGCGCAGATCGACGTCGAGCTCACGCTCGAGAATCGTGCGCAGCACACCGAGCGCTGCGCGTCGCAGACCGAACGGATCGCGCGTACCGCTCGGTTTTTGGCCGATCGCGAAGATGCCCGCGAGCGTATCGAGCTTGTCGGCGAGCGCGAGCGCGATGCCGGTGCGTGTCTGCGGAATGCGGTCTCCCGCGAAGCGCGGCCAGTACTGCTCTTCGAGTGCAGCGCAGACTTCCGCCGGCTCGCCGTCGGCTGCAGCGTAGTAGTTGCCCATGAGTCCCTGCAGCTCCGGAAACTCGCCGACCATGAGCGTCAGCAGATCGCACTTGCTCAATTCGGCGGCGCGACGTGCGAGGGCAGCATCGCCGCTCGTCGACTCGGCGATGCGCACGGCGAGGCGGCTGACGCGCTCGGTCTTGTCGTGCAGCGAGCCGAGCTTGGCCTGGAAGGTCACGTTCTTCAGCATCGGCCGGCGAGCTTCGAGTCGCTCGCGTCGATCGCTGTCCCAGAAGAAGGCAGCGTCGGCGAGGCGCGGCCGAATGACGCGCTCGTTGCCGTCGCGCACCTTGTTCGGATCGCGACTCTCCAGGTTGGCGACTGCGATGAACTCGTTGCGCAGCTTTCCTTGCGCGTCGCGCACCGGGAAATAGCGCTGGTGATCCTGCATCGTCGCGATCGGCACTTCCTGCGGCAGCTCGAGATAGCGTTCGTCGAAGCGGCCCAGCAGCGGCACGGGCCATTCGACCAGCGCCGTGACTTCATCGAGCAACGCGTCCGAAATGACAGCCGTGCCGCCGTTCGCCTGCGCGAGCGCCACGCTGCCGCTACGGATTCTCTCGCGCCGCTCCGCGACGTCGGCGATGACGTGGGCTTTCTTCAGCGCGTCGACATACTTCGCCGGACTCGCAATCGGCAGCGGCGCCGGCGCGTGGAAGCGGTGTCCGTGCGAGTTCTTGCCAGTGCGCACACCGAGCAGCTCGCACTCGACGACGGTCGTGCCGAACAGCATGACCGCCCAGTGCACGGGCCGGACGAACTCGGCATCACCCGCACCCCAGCGCATGCGCTTCGCGATCGGCAACGCGTCGAGCGACGCTTTGACGATGCCCGGCAGGAGCGTCGTCGTCGGCTCGCCTTTCTTGGTTCCGACGAACATCAGCACGCGACCTTTCGGGCCGTCGACTTGCTGCAGCTTGTCGACGCTGACTCCGCACGACGCCGCGAATCCGGCCGCTGCCTTGGTCGGCTGACCGCTGTCATCGAATGCGTTCGCGACGGCAGGTCCTTGTCGCTTGATCTCCTGGTCGGGCTGCTTTTCCGCCAAGCCATGGATGCGTACCGCGAGCCGACGCGGCGTCGCGAACCACTCGACCTCGCCGTGGGCGATCGCGGCTGTTGCCAGACCTTTCTCGATGCCCTCGGCCAGCGCGCGCGCCAGCGTGAACAGCGATTTCGGCGGCAGCTCTTCGGTGCCGAGCTCGAACAGGAAGTCGCGCTTGGCCATGCGCTCAGGCTCCGGCCGCGGCTTGCTTGAGCATCGGGAAGCCGAGCGCTTCGCGGCTCGCGTAATAGGCTTCCGCGACGGCCTTGGCGAGCTCGCGCACGCGCAGGATGAAGCGCTGACGCTCGGTCACCGAGATCGCCTTGCGCGCATCGAGCAGGTTGAAAGCATGCGAAGTCTTCAGCATCTGCTCGTAAGCCGGCAGCGCCAGTCCGTTCGCGAGCAGTGTGCGGCAGTTGGCCTCGTGCTCGTCGAAATGGCGGAACAGCTGCGCGACGTCGGCCAGCTCGAAGTTGTACTTCGACTGCTCGACTTCGTTCTGGTGATAGACGTCACCGTACGTCACGCGACCGAGCGGGCCGTCGGTCCACAGGACGTCGTACATGCTCTCGACGCCCTGCAGGTACATGGCAAGCCGCTCCAGGCCGTAGGTGATCTCGCCCATCACCGGGCGGCAGTCGAGCCCGCCGACCTGCTGGAAGTACGTGAACTGGGTGACCTCCATGCCGTTCAGCCAGATCTCCCAGCCGAGGCCCCAGGCGCCGAGCGTCGGCGACTCCCAGTTGTCCTCCACCAGCCGGATGTCGTGCGTCAGCGGATCGAAGCCGAGCACCGCCAGCGAGCCGAGGTACAGGTCGATGATGTTGAGCGGCGAAGGCTTGAGCACGACCTGGAACTGGTAGTAGTGCTGGCCCCGGAACGGATTCTCGCCATAGCGGCCGTCGGTCGGGCGCCGCGAAGGTTGCACGTAGGCCGCGCTCCAGGGCTCGGGACCGACCGCGCGGAGCAGGGTGGCGGTGTGGAACGTGCCCGCGCCCATCTCCATGTCGTACGGCTGCAGGATGACGCAGCCCTGCTTCGACCAATACGCCTGCAGGGCGAAGATCAGGTCCTGAAAAGTCCGGGGCGGAGCCACTGCTTTCGGTGCGGCCATGCGTCGTCCAAGCGCGAAGGGCGCGGGAGTATAGCGGGCCTATCGACTCCGAGCCGGGCTTGTCAAAGCCGGCCTGCACAGTAATAGTGCGCGCGGCTTCGTGCCACGCCCTGCGAAGGCGCGGCGCGCGAGCCAACGGCAGAACGACTGACGCCGGATCAACCGCTTGCATCCCACACAAGAGTGGACGTGCAGTGGCATAGATCCTGCAATCGCGAGCCCAGACTCAATAAACCACCGGCATCGCAGCGGCGAGCGGCCGGTGATCATCAATTTCGCCGCCAACCGGAGGAAGACTCATGACGACGCCCGCTGAAGTCCTCAGCATGTTGAAGGAGAAGGAGGTCAAGTTCGTGGACCTGCGCTTCACGGACACACGCGGCAAGGAACAGCACGTGACCGTGCCGTCGCACACTCTCGACAGTGCCTTTTTCGACGACGGCAAGATGTTCGACGGCTCGTCGATCGCCGGCTGGAAGGGCATCAACGAGTCCGACATGGTGCTGATGCCGGATTCCTCGACGGCGGTGCTCGATCCGTTCTTCGAAGAGACCACGCTGATCCTGCGCTGCGACGTGCTCGAGCCATCGACGATGCAGGGCTATGAGCGCGACCCGCGCTCGCTCGCGAAACGCGCCGAGGCGTATCTGAAGTCGACCGGTATCGGCGACCGCGCGCTGTTCGGCCCGGAGAACGAATTCTTCATCTTCGACAACGTGCGCTTCGGCACGACCATGCAGGGCTCGTTCTTCGAGATCGAGTCGATCGAGGCGGCGTGGAGCTCCGGCAAGAACTACGAGGAAGGCAACAAGGCGCATCGTCCAGGCGTGAAAGGCGGCTATTTCCCGGTACCGCCGGTCGATTCGTTCCAGGATTTGCGCTCGGCGATGTGCCTGGCGTTGGAAGAGCTGGGCATGAAGGCGGAAGTGCATCACCACGAGGTCGCGACGGCCGGCCAGTGCGAAATCGGCGTCAACGCCAACACGCTGGTGCGCAAGGCCGATGAAGTGCAGATGCTGAAGTACGCCCTGCACAACGTCGCGCACGCTTACGGCAAGACCGTGACGTTCATGCCGAAGCCGATCGTCGGCGACAACGGCAACGGCATGCACGTGCACCAGTCGATCTCGAAGGACGGCAAGCCGCTGTTCGCGGGCGACAAGTACGCGGGCCTGTCGGATCTGGCGCTGTACTACATCGGCGGCATCATCAAGCACGCCAAGGCGATCAACGCGTTCACGAACGCGGCCACCAACAGCTACAAGCGGCTGGTGCCGGGCTTCGAAGCGCCGGTGATGCTCGCGTACTCCGCGCGCAATCGCTCAGCTTCGATCCGCATTCCGTGGGTTGCGAATCCGAAGGGTCGCCGCATCGAAGTGCGCTTCCCGGACTCGACCGCGAATCCGTACCTCGGCTTCGCGGCGATGCTGATGGCGGGCATCGACGGCATCCAGAACAAGATCCATCCGGGCGATCCCGCGGACAAGGATCTGTACGACCTGCCGCCGGAAGAAGCGAAGCACATTCCGGAAGTCTGCTACTCGCTGGAGCAGGCGCTGCAGTCGCTGGACGCAGATCGCGGCTTCCTCAAGGCCGGCGGCGTGTTCACCGATGACGTGATCGACGCGTACATCGCACTGAAGATGCAGGAAGTGACCAAAGTGCGTATGTCGACGCATCCGCTGGAGTTCGAGTTGTACTACAGCGTGTGAACATGCTGCATGCCGGGTCCTCCGGCCCGGCATGCAGCGCACGCGGTAGCCTGCGGTGACGGCGGTCACACTCGCCGTCACCGTTTTTGTCAGCTATAGGCGAAGCGGCTATGCTCTGGCCTCATGCGTACGGCGCTCCTGCTAATGCTCGCGCTCGCGGCTCCGGTTGTGTGCAGCACCGCAGCGGCCGCCGACGTATGGAAATGGGTGGACGAGAAGGGCATCACGCACTACTCCGACCAGCCTGTGGCCGGTGCCACCAAGATCGAGGTGCGCACGGGCAATGTCATCGGAACCGCGCCGGGTGGCTCGTTCTCGAGTGGCTCCTCGTCCAGCTCCGCGGCGCCGGCCGCCGACCCGGATTATCGCAATTTCGAGATCTGGCGACCCGAGCCGAACCAGTCGATCATCAACACAGCTGGCGTGGTCAACGTCGAAGTCCGCATCGAGCCTGGAGTGAGGCAGCAGCACACGCTGAACCTGTTGCTCGACGGCCGGGCGGTCCAGGGCTACCCGCGCAACGCGCTGAGTTACGAGTTGCGGGAAGTCCCGCGCGGGACGCACAACGTCACCGCTACGGTGACCGATCAACGCGGTCAGGTCATCGCCACGAGCGCTGGAGTCACGTTCACTGTGCGGCAGGAATCGATTGCGCAGCCGCCGGTCGGTCCGTCATTGCGGCCGCCGCCGCCGAAGCCGACGCCGCGCGCGTCGAACAAGGTGCTCACGACGCAGCCGAGCTACGGCGCATTGAACGGCAGCGCACATCAGGCCATCGATCCGGCGACCAATCTCCCGGTCGTCAAGAAAGCCGCGCCGAAACCCGGCAAGCCGTAAAAAGAGTCAGGCTGAAGCCTGACCCACAGAGGTGCGGCTAGCGATGGCCGCGCTGCCTTCGTCATTCGCCGCTGCGAGCGCCATGGCCGATCCCGGACGCATCCTCGATAGCTTGAGCACCAGCGTGCTGATCGTCGATCGTGCGCGCGCGATTCTGTATCTCAACGTCGCCGCCGAAACGCTCTTCGGCATCAGCCGCAACCAGGCGCGCGGCCGGCCGCTGGAAGAATTATTTGCTGCTGCCACCGAGCTGGACGCGCTCGTCGAGCGCGCGCTGACAACCGCGCGGCCGTTCCTGCGGCGTGAGCTGGCGCTGCGGCCGGTCAACGGCGAGAGCGAGCTGATCGTCGATTGCGTGGTCGCGCCGTATGAAGAGTCGGCCGCGCCGGCGGTGATGATCGAGATCAGCGACACGACCGAGCATCAGCGCATTTCACGCGAGACGGCGCTGCTGACGCAGATCGACGGCAGGCGGTTGATGCTTCGTCAGCTTGCGCACGAAATCAAAAATCCGCTCGGTGGCCTGCGCGGCGCCGCGCAGTTGCTCGCGCGCGAATTGCCCGACGAGCAGATGCGCGAATACACGTCGGTGATCATCAGCGAAGCGGATCGCCTCGCGGGACTGGTCGACGCGATGCTCGGCCCGGGACATGCGCTGCGTCGCGAGCTCACCAACATTCATGAGCTGATCCAGCACGTGCGGCATCTGCTGGCGGCCGACGCTCCGCCAGACGTGACCATCGAGCGTGACTACGATCCGAGCCTGCCGCCGCTCGCGCTCGATCGCAATCTCATCATTCAAGCGATGCTCAACCTCGGGCGCAACGCGCTGCAGGCGATCGCGCAGAACGCGGGCGGCAAAGGCCGCATCGTGTTGCGCACGCGGGCGCTCACCAACGTCAACATCGGCACACGCCGCCACCGGCTCGTCGCCAGCGTGCAGTTCGAAGACAACGGTCCGGGTGTGCCCGACCAGCTGCGCGAAACGCTGTTTTATCCGCTCGTGACCGGACGTGCCGACGGCACCGGGCTCGGTCTTGCCGTCGCGCAGGACCTGGTCAGCCGGCATGACGGCCTGATCGAGTTCGAGAGCCGCCCCGGGCTCACCCTATTCACGATCCTGCTGCCCTTCCATGTCCATCTCACTGAAGCCTCTTAACGTCTGGCTCGTCGACGACGACGCCTCGATCCGCTGGGTGCTCGAGCGCGCCTTGCGGCAGGGCGGAATGTCGCCGACTGCTTTCGATCAGGCCGACAGCGCGCTCGCCGCTCTGCGTCGCGACCGGCCCGACGTGCTGATCACCGACATTCGCATGCCGGGGCGCAGCGGCCTGGAGCTGCTGACGCAGATTCGCGCGAGCCAGCCGGAGCTGCCGGTGATCGTCATGACGGCGCATTCGGATCTCGACAGCGCAGTGGCCGCCTACCAGGGCGGCGCGTTCGAGTATCTGCCGAAGCCGTTCGATATCGACCAGGCGGTGGATCTCGTGCGGCGCGCGGCTCAGCAGCGCGTGCTGGCACCGGAGCCTGCAGCCGAAGCGCGGCGCATCCCCGAGATGCTGGGTCAGGCGCCGGCGATGCAGGAAGTTTTCCGCGCGATCGGCAGATTGTCGCGGTCGAGCATGACGGTGCTGATCACCGGCGAGTCGGGCACCGGCAAGGAGCTCGTCGCACGCGCGCTGCATCGACACAGCCCGCGCGCGGCGAAGGCCTTCATTGCGCTCAACACTTCGGCGTTCACCGCGGACCTGCTGGAGTCCGAGCTGTTCGGGCACGAGAAGGGCTCGTTCACCGGCGCCGATCAATTGCGGCGCGGACGTTTCGAGCAGGCAGACGGCGGCACACTGTTCCTCGACGAGATCGGCGACATGTCGCCGCAATTGCAGACGCGACTGTTGCGCGTGCTGGCGGAGGGCGAGTTCTATCGCGTCGGCGGACAGATCCCGGTACGCGTCGAGGTGCGCGTGATCGCAGCGACGCACCAGGATCTGGAAGAGCGCGTGCGGCAGGGCTTGTTCCGCGAGGATCTGCTCCATCGGCTCAACGTGATCCGCATCGAAGTGCCGCCGCTGCGCGCGCGCCGCGAGGACATTCCGGAGCTGCTGATCCACTATCTCAGCGCCGCGGCGCTGGAGCTCGGCGCCGAGCCGAAGACCCTGACGCCGGAAGCTGCGGCCGCGTTGTCGAATTTCGAGTGGCCCGGCAACGTTCGCCAGCTGGTGAATGCGTGCCGGCGCCTGACCGCGACGGCACCGGGCCGCGAGATCAAAGTCGCCGACATTCCGCCCGATCTCGGCGGCGTGCCGGGTGCGTCGAAGTTGCAGGACGAATGGACACGTCAGCTGACGCAGTGGGCAGAGCGACGGCTCGCAGCCGGCGAGACGCCGCTGCTCGACGACGCGCTACCAGAGTTCGAACGCACGTTGATTCGCGCAGCGCTGCGCCAGGCGCAGGGCGGACGTCAGGAAGCTGCGCGGCTGCTCGGCTGGGGCCGCAATACGCTCACGCGGAAGCTCAAAGAGCTGACGATGGATGACGAGTAGCGATGTCGAGAGGCGGGTGCGCTGACGAAGTGCCGATGAGCTCGCTCACCGACTGCATCTTGTGCTTCGCCAGGTACGCGGCAATCCCCTCGTTGATCTTCTTGCATACCAGCGGATCGTAGAACAGCGCCGTACCGACGCCGACGGTCGAAGCGCCGGCAATCAGAAACTCCAGCGCGTCGTTCGCCGAACAGATGCCGCCCTGACCGATGATCGGGACATTGTGCCGCCGCGCGACCTCGTACACCTGGTGCACCTTGAGCAGCGCGATCGGCTTGATCGCCGGTCCCGACAACCCGCCTTGCACGTTGCCGATGACGGGACGCCGTGCGTGCACGTCGATCGCCATCCCCGTCACGGTGTTGATCACTGCCAGCGCGTCCGCGCCAGCCTCGATGCAGTGACGCGCGTTGTCGCGGATATCAGTCTGGTTCGGCGACAGCTTCACGATCAGCGGCTTCTTCGTTGCCGCGCGGCACGCGGCCGTCACGCGGCCGGACATCTGCGGATAGTTGCCGAACTGCACGCCGCCTTCGTTGATGTTCGGGCAGGAGATGTTCACCTCGATCGCGTCGATCGGCGAATCGTCGAAGCGGCGCGTCACCTCGATGTAGTCCTCGATCGTCGAGCCGCAGACGTTGGCAATGAAGCGCGTCTCCGTGAAATCCAGCGACGGCAGGATCGAGGTCACGACGTGCTCTACGCCGGGATTCTGCAGGCCGATGGCGTTGAGCATGCCCATCGGCGTCTCGTATACGCGGTGCGCCGGATTGCCGAGCCGCGGCTCGCGCGTCGTGCCTTTCAGCACGATGGCGCCGGCGTCGCGGTTCGAGAAGCCCTCGACGCGCGTGTACTCTTCGCCGAACCCGACGCAGCCCGAGAGCAGCACGATGGGCGAATCGAGCTTGAGGCCGCAGAAATCGATCGCTAGGCTCGCTGGAAGCATGGGCCGATAGTTTACCCCCGTGTCGATGTTAAGGGCCTATGTTCCACGTCATCCTGTATCAGCCCGAGATTCCGCCGAACACCGGCAACGTGATCCGCATGTGCGCCAACACCGGCGCGCGGCTGCATCTGATCGCGCCGCTCGGCTTCGACATCGATGAAAAAGCGGTGCGCCGCGCCGGGATGGATTACGCCGAGCTTGCCGACGTGCAGGTCTGGCAGAGTCTCGCGGAATGCATGGAGGCGCTGGGCAGGCCGCGCTGGTTCGCTATTTCCACACGCGGCGTCACCCGCTATGACAGCGTGCAGTTCGCGGCTGGTGACGCGTTCGTGTTCGGGCCCGAGACGCGCGGACTGCCGCAAGCAGTGCTCGAGGAATGCCCGCCGGAGCGGCGGCTGCGGATTCCGATGCGGTCTGGCAATCGCAGCTTGAATCTGTCGAATGCGGCCGCGGTCGTCGTGTACGAAGCGTGGCGACAGCGCGGATTCTTGTCAGCCTGACTCTTCAGTCTCCGGCTTCAGCGCCCGGCTGAACAATTCCTTCACGGCCTCTTTCGGCGACGCGCCCTCGTGCACGACGCGATACACCTGCTCGCAGATCGGCATCTCCACCGATAGTCGCGCAGCAACGTCGCGCACCGCGCGGGCCGCTTGCACGCCTTCGACGACCTGGCCGATCGATTTCTGTGCGGCTGCCCCAGTCGTGCCGGAAGCCAGCGCCAGGCCGAAGCGGCGGTTACGCGACTGATTGTCCGTGCACGTGAGCACGAGATCGCCGAGTCCTGCCAACCCCATGAACGTGTCCTTGCGCGCGCCGAGCGCGACGCCGAGTCGCGTCATTTCCACCAGCCCGCGCGTGATGAGCGCGATGCGGGTGTTGGCGCCGAAGCCGAGCCCATCGGAAATTCCTGCGCCGATGGCGAGCACGTTCTTGATCGCGCCGCCCGTTTCCACGCCGACCATGTCGGTCGACGTGTAGGCGCGGAAGTTCATGCCCGACAGTCGCTGCGCCAGATCGTTGGCGAACGTCGCATCGTTCGCAGCGACAGTCATCGCTGTCGGCAGGCCTGCACCAACTTCCTTCGCGAACGTCGGGCCCGACACGACAGCAGTCGGCACGCGCTCGCCGAGCACGTGACGCACGACTTCGTGCGGCAGCAAGCCGGTCGCGAGCTCGAATCCTTTGGTCGCCCAACTGACGCGCGCGTCAGCGCCGAGATGCGGAGCGATCTCCTGCAGCAGCAGACGCAGCGAGTGACTGGGAACTGCGATGAGCACGTCCGGCGCCGCACGCACGGCTGCAGCCAGATCGGCCTCGACGCGCAACGAGTCCGGAAACGCAGCCTGCGGCAAATACCGCTCGTTACTGCGTTGACGTGCGAGGGCAGCAACGTGCGCGGGATCGCGGCCCCACAACACTGCAGGCCGCGACAAGCGCGCGAGCTGAATCGCGAGTGCGGTGCCCCAGGAGCCGGCGCCCAGCACGACCAACGTCGAGCTCTCGGGCGCGGCGGACATCTGCGCGGCTCAGTTCACCGAGGCCGCAGGAGATTGCGGCTGACCCTGCTGGGCACGCGTCGCGGCCTGGTTGAACAGCGCTTCGAAGTTCACGGGCGGCAGCAGGAACGGCGGGAAGCCGCCCTTGGTCAGCAGATCGGAAATCACTTCGCGCGCGTACGGCAACAAATAGTTCGGGCAGAAGATGCCGAGCAAGCGCTGCATGTCCTGAGCGGGCACGTTGCGGATCCCGAACGCACCAGCCTGCTGCAGCTCCACGAGCCACACGGTCTTGTCGGCGGCCTTCGCCTCGACGCGCACCATCAGCACGACTTCCTTCATGTCGCCGCCGATGTCGCTGACAGACGTGTTGAGGTTGAGATTGATGGTCGGGTTCGCTGCATTCGGCGTGATGCGCGGACCGGCCGGCGCCTCGAACGACACGTCCTTCAGATAAACGGCCTGCGGCGCGAACTGCGGGGCATTCGGGTCGACCGTCTGGTCATTCGGTACTGGGGCTTCGTCAGCCATGATACGGATCCTCTTCGATGTATTCGTGTCGGGCCGGCCGCTATCCCTTCACGGGGCCAGGCCGAGCAGTTTGTTCAGTTCGCCGGAGCGGTCGAGCGCGGCCAGCTCATCATAACCCCCGACGTGCAGCTCGCCGATAAAGATTTGCGGCACGGAGCGCTGACCGCCGGTCCGTTGCAGCATCACCGCACGCTGCTCCGGCTCGTCGTCGAGCTTGATCTCGCGGACGGCGACGCCCTTGCGCTCGAACAGGTTGCGTGCCCGCTGGCAATACCCGCACCAGTTGGTCGAGTACATGACCGCCTCAACCGGACTCATTAGTGCTTGCCGTCCTTGCGGGCCGCGCCCTTCACCAGCGGTAGATTTTCCTGGCGCCAGCTCTGCAAGCCGCCGCGCAGCGTGACGACTTTGTTGAAGCCAGCGGCGCGCAACGTGCGCGCCGCCGCGCCCGAGGCCGCGCCGCTCTCGCAATAGACGATGACGGGCTTTTCCTTGTACTTCTTCAGCGTCTCGGCCTTGGCGGCGAGCTCGGCGGCCGGCAGATGGCGCGCCTCGATGATGTGCCCGGCCTCGTATTCCTGGCCCTCGCGCACGTCGAGCAGCAGCGCTCCGGAGTTGGCGAGGCGGACCGCATCCGCCGGGGCGATGGCACTGCTGCCGCGCGCTCGCTGACGGATCTCGATCACGATCGCGAGAACGGCGAGAATCGCCGCAGCTGCGACCAGGAAGGGATGATGGACGACGTATTCGAAGAATCGATTCATTGCACGCTGTACGCGACCCGACAGGGGGCTGCCCAAAAGGCGCGGAAGTATAGCAGCCGCTCTCTTTCGGACACGCCGCGCCGATTGCGGCCCGGCCAGTGAGCGGCGCACGCTCAGTTCGCGTCTGTGCCGCTGCGGCGGCTTATGTACTGTTGCTGTGCCCGGTCGCTTTTCAAGCCGCCGCGGCGGGCATCGACACCAAGGAAGCCGAGCTGCGGCAGGTGCGCACGCGCATCGAGGTGATCCGCAAGGAGATCCACGCGGACGCGGAGCGCCGCGATGCGCTGACGGGCCAGCTCAAGGCCGCTGACCTGCAGATCCAGTCGGCGCGCGAGCGGCTGGCCGAAGTTCGCACCCGCCGCATCGACTCCGAGCAAAAGCTGGCGGGCTTGAAGGCCGAGCAGACTCAGACGCAACGCGAGGTCGTGGACGAGCGCGACGAGCTCGCGGCGGAGCTGAAAGTCGCCTACATGAACGGCCGCCAGGAGCAGCTGAAATTGCTGCTCAACCAGCGCGACCCGGCGGCAGCCGGCCGCATGATGGCCTACTACGGCTACTTCGGCCGCGCCCGCGCCGAGCGCATCACATCGATTACCGAGCACCTCGCCCATCTGGAATTACTGGGCGAGCGCATCGGCGCGGAAACGGCACGACTGCGCGACCTGGAGCAAGAGAACGCGCGCGACGTCAAGGCTCTCGCCGGCGCACGCGAGCGGCGCGCACAGACGCTCGCGGAGGTCCAGACGAAGCTGCGCACGCGCAACGATCAGCTCAGCAGACTCCAGTCGGACGCGCAGGCATTGGAGAAGCTGGTCGAGCAGCTGCGCCGTGCGATCGAGGAATTTCCCGAGCTGGCAGAGCAGCCGTTTCAACGCGTGAAGGGCAAGTTGCCGTGGCCGGTCAAAGGCGCGCTCCTGGCGAAGTTCGGGCAGCTGCGCGCGGGCGGACCGCTCAAGTGGCAGGGTCTGGTAATCGCCGCGGAGCGCGGTGCGCAGGTGCGCGCGCCGTACTACGGCCGCGTCGTCTATGCCGACTGGCTGCCCGGCCTCGGGCTGCTGATCGTGCTCGACCATGGCGGCGGCTACATGAGCCTGTACGGCCACAATGAGCAGGTCTATCGTCGGGTCGGCGATCGGGTCGCTCCGGGCGACGTGCTGGCGGTCGTCGGCGAGGCCGCCGGGCTGGGCCGGCCGGGGCTGTATCTGGAGATCCGCAAGGGCAAGCAGCCGCTCGACCCGCAGGACTGGCTGTCAAAACCATGACCGGGCCGTGACTTCGTGACCTGCGTCACTGGCTCCGCCATGCAGACCGGCCCTGGATCCTCGCTTTTCGGTAGGCAGGAGGGCTAAAACTGCGGCCAGGATCAAGGACCGCAGCGGGGGCGGGCCCGATGATGGGTTCCAAGGTGCGAAAACCCGCGCTTACGAAGGGCAGAACTTGACCGCTGGCACCATTCTCGACGACGAAGACACGATAGAGGCGCAAGCCCTGTCGACGTCGCTCGATCCCTATGGCCAGCTGGTCAAGATGCTGATGCCGCGCGCGAGCTGCATCGCCATCTACGATCGCAACAGCGTGCCGCTCTGGCTGTCGGACGGTTGCGAAGGCCCGGACCTGTCGAACCTCATCGAAGAGGGGCTCAACTCGGCCAAGAGCGAGGACACGGATCCCGAGGAGCGCGACGGTTTCGCGCACTCGTCGAGCGGCGATACCGCGTATGTGTTCATCCTGCGTGACGATACGACCTTGCTCGGCGCGCTTGGTGTGTCGTGCCAGGACGGCTCGGGCGGCGCGCGACCGTTCACACTCATGCTGGGACTGCTGCGGCCGGCTCTGCAGGTGCTGAGTCGCGAGCTGATCAGCCAGTACAACCAATACAACCACGTCGAGCCGCGCGAGAAAGAGCCCGCCGCGCGCGACAGCGATCTGGAGCTGCTGCTAGATGCCAGCGTCCCGGAAGACACCAGCAGCGACGATCTCGAACAGATCGTGCGCAGTTGCGTCACGCATCTGCAGTGCTCTGCCGGCGTGCTGTTCATTCCGGACAAGCAGATCGAGATCCTGCACGCGGACGGTACGAGCGGCGCCGAGCGCGAGACGCTCGACAAGACCCAGCGGAATCTGTTCGCGTGGGTGCAGGTCCAGCGCCGCACGCTGATGTTGAACAAGGTGCCGGCTTCGAGCCCGATGGGCAGCCTGCCGTACAAGATCCTCGCGTGCCCGATCCGTCAGGGCGGGCAGCACGTCGTCGGCCTGCTGATGCTGCTCAAGCGGCTCACCGGCACCGACTTCGACACGCGCCAGGTGCGCGTGATCGAGATGATGACTCGCCACATCGCCTACGTGCTGCAGAACGCGTACGACCCGAGCACCGGATTACTGACTCGCCCGGCACTCGAGCAACGCGCGCTCGCTGCGCTCGAAGGCAACTCGGGCGAACATTGCATCGCTTACGCCGACGTCGATAGGTTGCACGTGATCAACGAGAACCACGGCATGCACGTCGGCGACGCGGTCATCGTGCGCATCGCTGAGACGATCCGAACGCAATTGCCGCAGGATGTTTTTGCCGCGCGCATCTCGGGCGATCGCTTCGCGTTGTTCTTCGCGAACGAGAGCCTCGACGCCGCCTGCACTTTCCTGGGCAGCTTGTGCCAGGCGATCAGCGAGCTCACCTTCGAGCACGAAGGCACGCCGATCGACGTGTCGGCGAGCTTCGGCGTAGCAGCCGTACAGAGCACGAAGTTTCCGCTCTCGCACGCGCTCGCGCATGCCGAGGCGGCGTGCAAAGCTGCCAAGGATCGTGGCCGCGGCCGCGTGGAGCTGTATCAGGACGCTGACCGCAGCATCGTGCGTCGCTATGAAGACGTCGCGATCATCGGCGATCTGCGCGAGGCGATCGCCAACGATCGCTTCCGCATGGACGCGCAGCCGATCGTGGAGCTCGCGCATACCGGCGGCGCGCGGCGCTTCGAGCTGTTGCTGCGGATGATCGACGCATCGGGCGAAATCGTCGCGCCGGACAAATTCCTCACGGCCGCGGAGCGCTACCAGCTCGCGACCGACATCGATCGCTGGGTGGTGCAGTACGCGCTCGAGATCCTGTCGTCGGCGGCGCCGCGGCTGGCGAGCATGGATGCGCACTTCGCGATCAACATTTCCGGTCAGTCGCTCGGCGACGAACACTTCCCGACGTACCTGGAAGGCAAGCTGCGCGAGTACGACCTGCCCGCCGGCCTGCTGTCGTTCGAGATCACGGAGACGGCAGCGGTCGCCAACATCGTGCGCGCCGAGACACTCATCCGGCGCTTGCAGGACCTGGGCCACTCGATCGCGCTGGACGATTTCGGTCGCGGCCTGTCCTCGCTCACTTATCTCAAGTCGCTGCCGGTCTCGCATCTGAAGATCGACGGCGGCCTGGTGCGCGATCTCGCCGGCAACGCGCGCTCGCGCGCAGCGGTCACGGCGATCGTGCAGCTGTCGCAGGCGATGAAGCTCGAGACCACCGCCGAATGCGTCGAGAGCGAATCGATCCTTGCGGCCGTCGGTCAGCTCGGCGTGACTTATGGGCAGGGCTTCGCGATCGGCCGGCCGCGGCCGTTGGAGATCGTCCTACAGGAGCTGTTGCGCTCCGGTCCGGCGCCGAGCGGCGGCTCGTCGCGACCGTCGCGCATCGGCCTTTAGTCTTCTGCCGCATTGGCCGAGCCGATCCGAAGTAATATGCTTTCCGCGCAGCCTGCCAACGACCACAAACCCTCAGCTCACGAACTCTCAGCAATGGCTCGCCTGGGTACCCCTGTCCGCTTCGCGCTCGTCCTGACGATCGGGATCGTCGCCGGCTTCGGTCTGTCGGTCGGCCGCACGGTCAAGGCCGACCGCGAGCCTGAGCCGAAGACGCACAGCGCGACCAGCGCCGATGCAGTGACGGCGCCGGTCCCGTGGCAGGACGCGCGCCTGCTCGCCGAAGTTCTGGAGCACGTGCGCAAGGAATACGTCGAGCGCATCTCCGACCAGGAGCTGATCGAAGCGGCGATCCGCGGCCTGATCGCCGACCTGGACCCGCATTCCGCGTTCCTCGATCCCGAGCAGTTCGACGAGATCCGCATCAGCACCACCGGCGAATATTCCGGCGTCGGCATCGAGGTCGCGCTCGAGAACGGCGTCGTCAAGGTCATCAACCCGATCGAAGACACCCCTGCGTTTCGCGCCGGTGTGCTCGCGGGCGACCGGATCCTTGCGGTCGACGACGTGCCGGTCGACGCCGAGAACCTCAACGACACGATCGATCGCATGCGCGGCCGCATCGGCACGCCGGTGAAGATCACGATCGCGCGCGGTCCCGAGCCGAAGCCGCGGGAGTTCACCCTGGCGCGCGCGAGCGTGCAGGTGCACAGCGTCACGCAGGAAATGCTCGAGCCCGGCCTCGGCTACGTGAAGATCACGCACTTCAGCGAGACCACCACGCCCGACCTGGAAGCTGCCCTCGCCAAGCTGAAGAAGGCGAGCGGCGGCTCGTTGCGCGGCCTCGTGCTCGACCTGCGCAACAATCCCGGCGGCGTGCTCGAAGCAGCGGTCGGCGTGTCGGATGTGTTTCTCGACGGCGGCTTGATCGTTACGGCGAGCGGCCGCGCGGCCGACGCGCAATTCTCGATGGACGCGCAGCCCGGCGACGACCTGGATGGCGCGCCGCTGATCGTGCTGGTGAACGGCGGCTCGGCCTCAGCCTCCGAGATCGTCGCCGGCGCGTTGCAGGACCATCATCGCGCACGGCTGGTCGGCAGCCAGACTTACGGCAAGGGCTCGGTGCAGACCGTCATGCCGCTGTCCGACGGTCACGCCATCAAACTTACGACTTCCCGCTACTTCACGCCTTCCGGCGCCTCGATCCACCAGCGTGGCATCAAGCCCGACGTGGCGGTCGAAGACGCGAAGGATGGCGACGATCGCGCCCTGCACGTGGCACTGGGTCTGCTCAAGGACCCGGGCACAATTCGTCAGAGCAGCGCCAAATAACCCGCCATGCGAGCCGAGCAGCCGGCCAGCGACAATCGAGGTTTCGCGGCGGCAGTCCTGCTATGGCTGCATCTGCTGATCCTGACCGCGGGCGTATTGCAGTTCGGCTTCGCCCCGCACGCCGTGCAGCAACCGCTGTTAGCCGTCGGTGCGCTCGCGTTGCTTACGCTCAGCATGCTGATCACGCGGTCGATTCCCTCGTTGCAGCGTCCGATCGCGCGGCAGCATTGGATAGATGTCACCACGTTGATGATCGCAGTCACGGCGCTGTGCGCTGCTTCGGGCGCCGTACGAAGCTCATTGCTCTCGCTCTACGCAATCCCGCTCGCTGGCATCGCAGTCGCCTTCGGCAGTTGGTGGCTGGTGGTGTTGCTCGCGGTCGTCATCGCTGCACTCGGGTTGCTGCTCGGCTCGCTGACTCCGAACACTTACATAGGCGATCCGGAATTTCTCACGCTGCTGTTCGAGACTTTCGCGCCTGCGACGGCGGTGGCGTTACTCGTCGCTTCGTTGGTTACGAGAATGCAGAGCGCTGTTCAGCGCATCAGCGATCTCGCTTCGACCGATGCGCTCACCGGGCTCCTCAATCTGCGCACGTTCGAGGAAGTGCTGCAGCAGGAGCATCGCAAAGCCGAGCGCTTCAACCGCCCGTACACGCTGGCAGTGATCGACGTGGACAATCTCGCGCAGGTGAACGAGATGCTCGGTCACGAGGCCGGCAGCCAGGTGCTCAGCACCGTCGCCAGTGCCATCACGCGCTCGATTCGCGGCTCGGACGTCGCGGCCCGACTCGGCGGCGACGAGTTCATCGTGTTGCTCGTGGAGGCGGACTCGCAGACCGGCACGGCGATCGCCCAGCGCATCCGCAACAACGTTTATGCCGGCACGGTGTCGGTGGCGAACCGGCTGATCCGCGCCAACGTCAACGTCGGCACGGCGAATTTCCCCGAGGATCACCTCTACCCGAAAGAGCTGATGATCCTGGCCGAGCAGCGCATGCAGCAGGACCGCCAGCTGCGCCGCCCGCCGGCCGCCTGACCGCTCACACTGCGGGTGACTTGATCAGCGCCCACACTGCCCAGATCAGAATCCCGACCATCAACGCCAGCATGGGCAGCGCCGTCATCGCGAAACCCGCTGAGCGGCCCTTCGGATCCTTGACATAGCTGCGCGCGTACACGGCGCGGCCGATGATGAAGACGGCCCCGAGCCCCGCGGCCCACAGCGGGCTGATGAAGCTGGCGAAAATCCACAGCGACGGCAGAAACACGACCAGCTGTTCCTGCGTATTCATATGCACGCGGAACACGCGCTCGAACATCTCGTTGCCGCTGACCGCCGGAGCGGCGATGTTGTACTTCCCGCGAGCGACGCCGACCTGCCAGCCGAACCAGAAGAACTGCAGCAACGCGACCACAGTGACGATTGCAACGTAAGGCATATTGATTCCCCGCTGGAAGGACCGATCTTGTTATAAGGAGTCGGGGCTGAAGCCCCGACCTACGGTGCTGCGAACACTAGCGGAAGATTGGAGCAGAGACCATGACTGGATTCGTTCTGCGAGTGGCGATCGTCGCCCTCGGACTGTGGCTCGCCACCTATCTCCTGCCGGGTCTGCATTTCGACAGTCCGGGCTACCTGCTCGCGGCTGCGCTGCTGCTTGGCATAGTGAATGCGATCGTCAGGCCGATCGCGGTCTTACTAACGCTACCGCTGACTCTACTGACGCTCGGCCTGTTCCTGCTGGTGGTGAACGCAGCAATGCTCGGATTGGTTGCCCTGCTGCTGTCCGGTTTCAGCATCCCTGGCGGCTTCTGGACCGCCGTCGGCGCCTCGCTGATCGTCAGCCTGACCGGCTGGATCGCCTCCGGCCTGATCGGCAACAACGGCAAAGTCGAAGTGATGCGCAGCCGATAGGATGTCGGGCTAAAGCCCGACGCGTCATCCCTTGCAGACTCTCCTCGCCCCTTCCATCGCCGTCCGATACAGCAACAGGCCGATCACGGCGAACACCACCACGCCGAGCCATTCCGCCTGGCCAAACTGGAAGCGCTCCGGCAGCGCCATCACGTCCGGGTTCTTGAACTTCCAGACGAAGAACGCCACCACGATGCCCATCAGCGCCTCGCCGGTGATCAGGCCGGATGAATACAGCACGCCATCCTGGTGCATCCGCTCCGCGTCCGCAGGATTCGTCGGCTTGCCGGTGCTGCGCTCGACGAAGTACGCAAGGATGCCGCCCAGGAAGATCGGCATCGTCACGTCGAGCGGCAGGTAGATGCCCACTGCCGCGGCGAGCACCGGCACGCGGAAGCTCGAACCGCGCTTCTTCTGCATGGCGTCGATCGCGATGATTGCAGCGCCGACCGCGACGCCGATCCACACCATCGTCCACGGTAGTTCGCCGCCGAACATCGCTCGCGACACCGTGGCCATCAAGGTCGCCTGCGGTGCGAGCAGCGGGTTTGGATGTTCGGCCGTCGGCACGCCGATGCCGCGAGTCTCGTTCAGCAGGTTGAGCACGGGCGCCATCACGACCGCGCACGAGATCGCGCCGATCGCCAGCATCACCTGCTGCCGCCAAGGCGATGCGCCGATCAGATAGCCGCACTTCAGATCCTGCAGGTTGTCGCCGGCGACCGCGGCTGCGCAGCACACCACGGCGCCGATCATGATCGCGGCAACCGGGCCAAGCTTCGAGCCACTGCCGAGCAGCACGATGAGCATCAGCGACGCGAACAGGATCGTCGCGATCGTGATGCCGGAGACCGGATTGTTCGAGGAGCCGACGAGGCCCGCCATGTAAGCGGAGACGGATGAGAACAGGAAGCCCGCGACGATCATCACGATCGTCATCGGAATCGAGACGAGGACGTCGTTGACGATCGCCTGATACAGCACCGCGAGCGGCAGCGTGAACAAGACGAGTCCGAGCAGCACTGCCTTCATCGGCAGATCTTTCTCCGTCTCTTCGATCACCTTCGCCGTACCGGCGCGCGTTGCGGCGAGACCGCTACGCACGCCGGATAACAGCGAAGAGCGCAGCGAGAACAGTGTCCAGATGCCGCCGACGAGCATCGCTCCGACGCCGAGATAGCGGATCTGCTGCCCCCAGATTGCGTAGGCAACTGCTTCGGCATTGCCCGCCGGCACCGTGTCCATGAAGTACTGCGTGTAGATAGGAATCGCGATATCCCACGACAGCACGCCGCCGGCGACGATCACGATCGAGATGTTCAGGCCGACGATGTAGCCGACGCCGAGCAGCGCCGGCGAGAGATTCGTGCCGACGTACGCGAACGCCTTGCCGATGGAGCCCGCGCTCGCGGCGACGTCGGGCAGCATCTTCATGCCGCTCTGCGCGAGGATCTTCGCACCGCCGCCGATCAGCGCGGAAAGCGCGAGGATCCGGATGCCGCGTCCCGGGTTCTCGCCGGCTTTGAGAACTTCCGCCGCCGCTTTACCCTCCGGGAACGCCAGGTTCTGCTCGACGATCAGCGCGCGCCGCAGCGGGACCGAGAACAGCACGCCGAGCACGCCGCCGAGGCCGGCGATCGCGAGCACCCACCAGTAATCGAAGCTCTTCCAGTACTCGATGATCACGAGCGCGGGCAGCGTGAAGATCACACCCGCGGAGATCGATGCGCCCGCCGATGCGCCGGTCTGCACGATGTTGTTTTCGAGAATGTGCCCGCCGCCGAACAGACGCAGCACCGCCATCGAGACCACTGCGGCGGGAATTGCCGTCGCGATCGTGAGTCCGGCAAACAGGCCGAGGTAGGTATTCGCCGCGGCGAGCACCATCGCGAGCACGATCGAGAGCGCGATCGCGCGCACCGACAGTTGCGGAGCGGTGCGGGCCTGATTCGATTGACCGAGGGTTGTGTTCATGTGCGTCACCACCCGCAGCTCTGGCCTTGATTCTTTTCCTTGAGCCACGCCTGGAGCGGCGCGAAGTAATCGAGGATCGCCGAAGCGTCCATCTGCCGCGTGCCGGTGAGCTTCTCGAGCGTGTCCTGCCAGAGCCAGCCGTGGCAGGACACGCTCGAGAAGCTCACCGGCACGCGGCAGATGGACGCTTCGGCG
>Ga0268265_10000942_pt1 | contig 26754 bp, 35 predicted proteins | sample KBSSwiS52_FD_190355 | JGI IMG/M metagenome (GOLD analysis project Ga0268265, IMG submission 190355) | Switchgrass rhizosphere microbial communities from Kellogg Biological Station, Michigan, USA - KBS Switchgrass S5-2 (SPAdes) (version 2) | ecosystem: Host-associated > Plants > Roots >...
GATAAGACGCGCTTGAGGCGTGCGCTGATGCATTAGTCAGCAAATCCATGATGGGCGATGTTCCAGCCATCAAGGAATTAGCCGACCGTCTGGACGGCAAGGTAACGCAGCTAATCGGCGGCGATGACGAAGCGCCAATCAAAATCCAAAGAATCGAGACAGTGATTGTCGATCCTAAGTCGGGAGACAGCTAGAGTCTTCAAGCCGCTTTTAGGCCCGTCCCGATATAAGGGCGCGCATGGCGGACGCGGATCGGGCAAATCCCATTTCTTCGCGGAAGAGGTTGTTGTCCAAAGCATTCAAGAGCCTGGAAACAGCGGCGAAGGACTGCGGACCGTTTGTATTCGTGAGGTGCAGAAGGACCTCAAAGAAAGCGCCAAGCTCTTAATCGAAGACAAGCTATCGCAACATCGACTGGGCGAAGCTGACGGCTTCCGAGTTTATAAGGATGTCATCCAGACCCCGAAAGATGGCGTTGTCATCTTCAAGGGTATGCAGGATTACACGGCGGAATCGATTAAGTCGCTGGAGAACTTCAAGCGGGCTTGGGTTGAAGAAGCCCAGACGTTAACGGCGCGCAGCCTGACGATGTTGAGGCCGACAATTCGCGCTGAAGGCTCTGAGATTTGGGCGAGCTGGAACCCGCGCCGCAAGACGGACGCGATTGACGAATTTCTACGCGGCAAGAAGCCAAGTGATGCTGCGGTCGTACAGGCCAACTGGCGTGACAATCCGTGGTTTCCAAGCGTTCTCAAGAAAGAGCGCGAGACTGATCTAGAGCTTTACCCGGAACGATGCGATCACATTTGGGAAGGCGGCTACGCAACCGCATTCGAGGGCGCATATTTCGCGACGCTGCTCGCTGAAGCCAGAGCAAAGGGCAGAATAGGGCATGTCGAGGCCGATCCATTACTGCCTTTGCGTGCTTTCATTGATATTGGCGGCTCTGGCGCTAACGCTGACGCTTTCACCATCTGGATTGTCCAGTGGGTCGGACAGGAAATCAGAGTCCTCGACTATTACGAATCTGTCGGACAGGTTCTGGCCTATCACATCGCTTGGCTGCGTAAACGAGGATATCAGGACGCCATTCTGTATCTACCGCACGATGGCGTTAATGAAAACAACGTCACCGGCAAACGATACGAGGATCATCTCCGCGAAGCCGGTTTCAAAGTCGAACCGCCCGTCAAGAATCAGGGCAGGGGCGCGGCGGCAATGCGTATCGAGGCCGTGCGCAGGCTTGGCCCCAAGATGTGGTTCAACGAATCAACCACTGAAGCTGGGCGCGACGCGCTAGGCTTCTATCACGAGAAAAAAGACGAAGCCCGCAACGTCGGACTTGGACCGGAACATGACTGGTCGTCACATGGTGCGGATGGATTTGGCTTGATGGCGATTTGTTATGAGGAACCGGGGCGAACCGGCAATTTCAACCGCAAGATAGTCTTTCCTCGCCACGGATATGCCTGAAGTCGTCAACGTCCACCTTGGCCCTAATCGCTTCACGCAAGGGTTCTACCGGATGGATGGCGACCGGCTTGTGATGACGTTTAGCGATGGCTCAGATGTTGAACCGGTTGTCTCGCACACGATGCGACCCGGCGACAATCCGAGGACCATTGCTGCGGTCCTGACGAAAGAGATTCGAGCAAGAATGCACAGTCCATTTAACGATCCGATTGATTGGCCGGAGGCGAGCTGGTTATGAACGAGAGGTTCATAAAACTGGCTACGTGCGGCGGTCGGATATGGCTTCGCGATTGTGAGACAGGCGAAAGCCTGTACCTCATGGGGCCGATCCCGGTTTGGTATCGCAATGCCTAAGATGTCCGTCTCCGATCTTAAGCCGTTGCTGGCGAGTGAACGGTCCAACGCCATTGCCTCGATGTCTGATGGCAAGATCAATCAGGAGCGTTCCGACGCGCTGGATTACTACAACGGCGATATGTCGAAAGACATGCCTGCGCAGGATGGCCGCTCGAAAGCCGTATCGACCGATGTTGCGGATGTTATCGAGGGCCTGTTGCCGAACCTGATGGATATCTTTGCTGGTTCTGATGAGGTTGTCCGGTTCGAGCCTGTTGGCCCTGAAGATGAGGAAGCCGCGCAGCAGGAAACCGACTACGTGAACCATGTATTCATGCAGCAGAATCCCGGCTTCATGACGCTGTATTCGCTCTTCAAGGACGCGCTGCTGTCCAAGACTGGACTTGTCAAAGTCTGGTGGGAAGAGCGCGAAGAGGAGGAGCGGGAAACCTACTACGATCTGACGGACGAGCAATTCGCGATGTTGGCGCAGGAGGTGGCCTCGTCTGATGGCGCCATGAAGATCATCGAGCATTCCGAAAAGCCGTTTGGAGCGGCTTATTAGTGGGCATCACCATTGAGGGGAGCGATTTAAGGCCGGAGGATATCGAGGCGCTAACGGCACGCCAGCCGTCGCCTCCAGACGAGCCGGAAACCGCGCCCGGCAAGACGCAAACTAAAGCTGTTCCGGCGCCTGTTCCAATGGTTCACGATGTCGTCGTCGTCACCACAAAGAAATACTCTTGCGCGAAAGTCATGGGCGTCCCGCCCGAGGAATTCGGCATCGAGAAGGCTGCGCGGACCATCGCGGATTGCAACTACGCTTATCACGATATTGTCACCAAGACCGAAGGCGCGTTGATCGCGGAAGGCTTTGACGAAGAACAGGTGAGGGCGCTGCCCGGTTATTCCGGCGCAACGGATACTGAAACACTGGCGCGCGATACGGCCGCCGAGCATGAATCCGGCCTCAACAATCTCAATCGCTCGTCTCGCATTGTCCAGATTACCGAGCACTACATTCGGATGGACTATGAGGGCAACGGCAAGCCCGGCCTGTACATGGTCATTACGGGCGGCGGTTCTGCTCAGGGCGACGTCTTAAGAAAGACCATCGACAAGGACGGCAAGGAGACAACCGAAGACTGCATCTATCCGATTGATGCCATTCCATTCGCGGCGGCAACGCCGGTTCCGGTAACGCATCGCTTTATCGGTCGCTCGCTGGCCGATCTTGTGATGGACATTCAACGCATCAAGACGGCCATTCTGCGAGGTGGGCTGGACAACACCTACCTGCATAATGCGCCGCGTCCTGTGGTGTCTGAGGCTCACTCAGGGCCGAATACGATTGACGACATTCTGACGGTTCGCCAAGGCGCTCCTATCAGGATGAAGATGCCGGGCGGCATCGAGTGGCAGACTGTGCCGGACATCACCGGCTCAATCTTCCCGATGCTGCAATACATCGACTCGATACGGGAAGCCCGTACCGGCATGTCCCAGCAGTCTCAGGGGCTGGACGCCAATGCGCTCCAGAACCAGTCGGCGACCGCAGTGAACCAGGTCTTCTCTGCCTCGCAAATGCGAATGAAACTGATTGCGCGCATTCTGGCGGAAGGCGTCAAGGATATTTTCTCGCTGCTCCATGCGACGATCCGCAAGCATGGTCAGCAGGCGCAGACGGTTCGGCTTCGCAATAGCTGGGTGAACGTTGATCCCCGGCAATGGAAGACCCGGAACGACATGACGATTCATGTCGGCTTAGGAACCGGTAACAAGGCGCAGCAATATACCCAGATGATGGGCATTGCGAATGTTCAGAAGGAGTTTTTGCTGGGCGGCAAGGGCCACTTGGTGCCGGACGCTCAATTGTTCAACACGGCGGCGGAATTGGTGAAGTTGACGGGCCACAAGAACCCGGACAAGTTCTTTGCTGATCCAAGTGCGAAAGACCCAAAGACGGGGCAGTTACTGAATCCGCCACAACCGCCGCCACCTCCTGAAGCGGTCCAGGTTGCGCAAGTCAAGGCGCAGACTGATCAGCAGCAATTAGGAATTCAGGCGCAACTCGATGAACGCGCCGATCAACGCAAGGCGCAGATCGAAGCCACACAAGCGCAGGCTGATATCGCGACGCAGGACCGCAAGACACAGGCGGAAATGGTCCAGTCTGAGCGTGAGTTCGAGCTGAAGCGTGAATTGGCTGTTCTGGAGTTTCAGCTTCAGCGCCAGCTAGAGACTGAAAAGCTGAACATGCAGCGCGAAATGCATCAACAGCAAATGGCGCAAAGCGCGGAGCAGCATCGGCAACAGATGGAAGCTGGCGTGTTCAAGGTTGCGCAAGGCCAGCAGGCGCACGAGCAGAAGATTGAACAGATGAAAAGCGCGCCACAGCCGAAGGGGAACGGTAAGTGACAGTGGACGAGATTCTAGCAAAATTTCCTACTTCGACTTTAATTCAGCTTGTTAATCCCTACGAGAAAACCTGTCGGTTTGTCCGAGAAGATGAGTGGGGGCAATATGATTGCGATCCGCCGTCAGATTGGCGAAGAAAGTTCGACGGCAAAGCATCCGCCTATAAACCCGTAGTGCGTCGCAAGATGGGCCGCGAGGTTATTGCTTGATAGCCTTCGTCCTTGCTGCATCGGATCACGGCCCGATGATCGTCAACCGGATGGATTACAATCATACGTTCTCCGGCGATTTCTACGGCGTCGGCGCTCAGATCATGGAGAACGGTTGCTATGAGCCAGCAGACGTTGCATCGCTCAAGGCCCTGCTTACCTGCCGGCGAAACCACTTCGGGAGCGGCGTTGTTGCTCTTGATGGTGGCGCCAATATTGGTGTCCATGCTCTTGAATGGGCTCGCCACATGCGCGGCTGGGGCGAAGTGCTGGCCGTAGAGGCGCAGGAACGGGTTTTCTATTCACTGGCTGGGAATATCGCCCTGCAAAATGCTTTCAATGCAAGGGCAATATGGGCTGCGCTCGCGGATGTACCGGGCGAATTGTCCATTCCAGAGCCGGATTACACCAAGCAAGGATCGTTCGGGTCGTTTGAATTGAAAGCCCGCGTTGGCACCGAGAACATCGGGCAATCGATCGACTACGGCAAGCCAACGTCCAAGGTTCGCCAGATCATGATTGACTCGCTTGGTCTTGAGCGGCTCGATCTGTTGAAACTCGATCTTGAAGGCATGGAAGCGGAAGCTCTCGACGGCGCAAGAGAGACAATCGCGCGCTGTCATCCGATTCTGTTTATCGAGACAATCAAATCGGACAAGGGCGCGATAACGAACGCGCTTCGAAACGAAGGCTATACGGTTCTTCCGAACGGAATGAACATTCTCGCCATTCACAAGTCGGACAAGACGATGGAAAACGTCAAGCTTGATAAGGTGGCCGCTTGAACGTCGATAGCTACCGCGCCCAAGCCTCAAAGCTTGTTCGCAATCCAGATGATCCAGAAGCACTTGTCACGCAGTTTGCGAACATCACGGAAGGCTTGAAGAACGGTAAGCACTATCTGCCACTTGCCAAGCGGGCTTATGAGGTGGCGCCTGAAGAAATATCGGCGCTGTTCAATTATGCGTCTGCTCTTAATCGGGCCGGATACTTTCAGGAAGGACTAAAGCTCTATCTCAAGGCGCTGCCGAGAGTGGACGAGTTCTGGCGCGGGCGCTTCCTGCACCATATCGGCATTTCCTACCGCTGCCTGAACGAGAATAACAAGGCGTGCGAATATTACGCCAAAGCCTACGAGGAAACCAAGGACATCGGAATTCTGAAGGATGCCGCGATTGCCACACTGGCGTCGGGCGATCTTCAGCGCGGCTTTGAGATGTTCGAAATCCGCAAGGATTGCGCGGCGAAACGATTGAAGGAAAGCGGCGGCAAACTCATTGCGCAACAGAAACTACCGCCCGATGTCGTCTATTGGAATGGCGAGGATTTGAATGGGAAAAAGGTCGTCGTCTATCATGAAGAAGGACAAGGCGACTTTATCCAATTCTGCCGATATATCCCAAGGCTCCGCGAGTTCGGAGCCGCGAGTATCCATCTTTGCGGACCTGCCGCCGGATTGCTTGATCTGGTGTCCGATCACATCAAGGTTGATGGCATTGTCCCACTATCTGGACCTTTTGAATGCGATTTCGTCGTTGGATCAATGTCGATCCCCTGGCGTGTTGGTATCGACTACCATTCAGTAAGCGGCAAGCCATATTTCAAGGTTGATCCTTATCCATTGCCGGAGCGTGGCAAGCTTCGCGTTGGCTTGGCGTGGCAGGGCAATCCTGAATACGGCATGGACGCGCATCGCTCGATGGCGTTTAGCGAGTTGTGTCCGCTGTTCGATATTCCGGGTGCTGCGTTCTATTCATTGCAGCGGGATTCGCTCGAAGTCACACAGCTTGGTTACGACGGCTTCGTGGCGAACCTTGAGCCGTTAGAGACATCATGGCGCGAGACGGCAAAACTTGTCCAAGCCTTGGACGTGATTGTCACCGTCGATACAGCGATAGCTCACTTGGCTGGCGCACTCGGCAAGCCTGTCTTCATTATGACGACGGCAAGTTCCGACTGGCGCTGGAATCGCAATAGCGAAAAGACAGCTTGGTACGACAGCGCCCGCGTCATTCGTCAGAAGCGACAGGATGATTGGGCGCCTGTCATCGCCAACGTGCATGACCAGCTACAGGGAATGATGAATGGCCGACGACGACAGGCTGCTTAAGGCCCGTATTGATGGGTCGAGGGCAAAGGCGCTGCTTGCGGATGAAACGTTGCAGGCTGCCTTTACTGAGATGAAGCGTGGATATGCCGAGAAGCTATTCAGCACGTCCATTAGTGAAACCGTGGCGAGGGAAACGCTTTATCAGGCGCATCGTCTGGTTGGCGAAATCGAGCGCCACCTCCAGCACGTTCTCGATAACGGCAAGATTGCCGATGCAGAACTTAACTCAATGATCCGCCAAGGCGAAGCAAAGAAGTCCTGGGCAAACATTCAATAGGAAACTGAGATGGCTACTTCTTACACGGCTCAAACGATTGCAGCGAGTGGTGACATTGGCAACCTTAGCTCTGCCGTCAAGACGCTTGTGACCGCTGTCCGCGACAAGACCGAACCGGGCAGCCGCCTTACTGGTGCGGAAGTGGTTCAAATTCTCAATGCGATCATCGATGCCAACGCAGGCAATTCGACCCTGACGATGCCGTAAGGCGCATTCGTCCCAACACAAGGAAAATTTATGTCTATCGAAGCCAATGCGCCCGTCGCGGAGGTCAGCCTTGCGCTGCCTGCCGACGCTCCCGCCGAGATGAATGTCTCAGATGCCGCTCGATTACTGTCACAAGCAAGGCGCCCCAAACAGGAGGCGCCGCTTCCATCGGAAGTCAATGAAGCAGCGCGTGCCTCCATGGCGCAGCAGCGCTCCTCCGATGAACAACCCGAATTAGCCCAAGAGGCTGACGCCGCCCCTCTTCAGGAGGAACCCGGCGCAAATGAGACGCAGGAGGCCGAACCGGCAGAGTTGCCGCCCATCGAGCCCCCGAGGTCTTGGACAAAGGAAGAGAAGGAAGCCTTTCAGTCGTGGCCCCGCGAAGCGCAGGAAAGTATTGCGCGTGTCGCCTCCACACGAGAGACGGAATTCCGCCGGAGTCAAAACGAGGCCACTGAAGCCAAGAAGGCGTTTGAAGCCAGATTGGCAGAGGCGGATCGGATCAGGAAAGACTACGAAGCCAAGCTCCCGGCTTTGTCGAAAACTCTCGAAGCTGCATTGCAGAATGAATTCGCGGATATCCAAACATTCGCTGATCTCAGGAAGATGCAGACGGAAGACCCATTCCGCTATCAGCAATGGGACTTGCGACAGAAAGAGTTGGCGGCAGCCAAGCAGGAGGAAACCGCCGCACAAGAGCGGCAGAATTCCGAACGCTCTGGCAAGCGATCTGCTTACGAACAAGAGCAGACGAAAAGGCTGATTGAGCTTGCTCCCGAAATTGCGGACCAGAAAAAGGCCGTTACTCTTCGGGAAGGCGCTGTGAAGCTGCTGACTGATGATCGTTTTACGATGGATCAGTTACAGCGATGGATGGCCGATGACACAGGGCATGAAATCCTGTCTCACGCGGCATTCCAGAAAATGGTCCTCGATGTGATGCAATTCGAGGATGCCAAGAAAGCGCCAGCTAGAGCCATTCCTAAACCCGTTCCTCCTGTCCAGCGGCCTGGTGTTGCGAAGGGCGGAAATCCGTCCGCGACGCAGCAAATTCAAGCCCTCGAACAGCAACTTTCAAAGGCGAGCGGAACGCAGGCAATCAGACTTGCCGCCCAACTCACGGCATTGAAGCGTTCGCCCGCCAGATAAGGAACGACAATGACTATCGCTACCTCTGCACACTCCACCTATGCGGCAATCGGCAACCGGGAAGACCTCTCGAATGTCATCTACCGCATCGACCCGACCGAGACGCCGTTTTTCTCCGGCATCGAAAAGGTCAAATCCAGCGCCATCAACCATGAATGGCAGACCCAGGCTCTCGCGGCTGCGTCCACTTCCAACGCGGCACTCGAAGGCGACGACAGCTATACGGCTGACGCTGCGACGGCAACCGCTCGTCTCGGCAACATCCACCAGATTTCGCGCAAGACTCCGCGCGTAACTGGCACCCAGCAGTCGGTTGATCCGGCTGGCCGTGGCAATGAGTTCGACTATCAGGCCATGCTTAAGGGTATGGAACTACGTCGTGACATCGAAGCCATTCTGACCGGCGTTAACAACGCCAAAGTGTCCGGCGATTCCTCGACTGCCCGCAAGCTTGCTGGCGTGCTGTCATGGATCAAGACCAATACCGACAAGGGCGCATCGGGCGTTGATCCGACCGCTGCTGACGGTACGTCACTCCGCACGGACGGCACTCAGCGTGCCTTCACTGAGAACCAGCTTAAGGGCGTTCTCAAGAAGTGCTACGACGCTGGCGGCAAGCCGGACACCATCATGCTCGGCTCGTTCAACAAGCAGGCGTTCTCGATGTTCTCGGGTCGCGCCACTCCAACGCAGGATGCCGGCGGCAAGAAGATCACGGCCGCGGTTGAAGTCTATGCTTCCGACTTCGGCACACTGAAGGCCGTTCCGAACCTGTTTATGCGGGTCCGTGACTGCCTTGTGCTTGAAATGGAGAAGTGGGGCTATGCCTCGCTGCCGGGTCGTAACTTCCTCTCCTACAATCTGGCGAAGACCGGCGACACCGACGCGAAGACGATCTTGTGCGAATACACTTTGGAAGCGCGCAACGAGAAATCTTCGGGCGGCGTTTTCGATCTGACCTCGTCGTAAGAGCCATCCACATCAACCTTGATAGGAGCCTTCGGGCTCCTTTTCTTTTTGGAGAAAGATAAATGGCTCTTCCTATTTCACATCCCATCGATGAGGTCGTGATTCACACCTCTGCGGTGGACTGCTCGACCGGCAAGGCGGCCGTTGCCCGCGCGCCGTTCAAGGGCACGATCAAGGAAATCGGCACTATGATTTCCAGCGTGCTTTCGACGGCGGATGCAACGGTGACAACCTCTGTTGCTGGTACTGCCATCACTGGCGGCGCGATTGTCATCACTCAGTCCGGCTCTGCCATCGGTGATCTTGATGCAGCGGCCGTCTCTGGCGTTGTTGGTAACGGCGTCGCCGCGAATGCCACGATCACGGCAGCCAACACTTGCCTTGAGGGCGACCTCATCAAGTGGGCGTTGACCGGCTCCGGCACGGCAGGCGGTCCGCTCTACTGCTACGCCGTCATTAAGCGCAGCTAACAACAATGGTCCGCTACGGCGGGCCATTTCCTCTTTGGAGAGAAAATAAATGTCTCGCAGATTTGGGAATGTTGACAGCTACCGTCTCGGGGCAGTCAACAACGTAGCTGTTGCTACGACCTCGACGGCGGCTGCGTCTTCCGCATTTGGAGCGCAGACCTACCAGATCAGGGTCGTTGCTCCTGCCGTTTGCTACATGAAAATAGGCGACCCCGCCGCGACGCCAACAGCGGCGACTACAGACGCGATGCTCCCGCCGAATTGGATTGATGTGATTACCGTCACGCCGGGGCAAAAAGTCTCGTTCTATTCGCCGACCATCCAAACCGTTTCGGTTATTGAACTTACGCAATGACCGAAGTCGTTCGCAAGCTCTTTGTTGATGAGGGCGAGAAACTTCTGCATTTCGTCAATGTGCAGGACGTTGAACCGATCCTCGACACCAACAAGGACGAAAGATCGGAAAGCCAGAATGGCGACTTTCGCAAGATTGCGCGTATTCCGAACACGGTCTTGCTTGGCTGGTATTACGACGAAGTGAAGAAGGGCAATACAGAATTGCGCATGTACTCGCCTGAATTCGACCAGATCATAGCGAGCAAGCTGCGCGATCCCGACTACGCCTATCTCCGCACCGACAAGAAGCCGTCCATTATTACCGGGTTCATGGGGTTCGGCTCGTGAGCTTGGCAACCTATTCCGACCTTGTATCGGCCGTGACTGAATATTTGGCGCGCGATCAAGACACGACGCTGATTGCTCGTATTCCTGACTTTATCGCGCTGTGTGAGGCGAAGCTCAATAGGGAATTGCGATGCAATCAAATGGAAATCCGAGCCACGACAACGGTTGATACCGGATCGAGCGAGCCGGAATTCATTTCTCTGCCTGATGATTTCCAGACCATGCGCCGCGTTCGGTTAAGCAGCGTTGAGGGCAAGCCGCGCCTGCAATTTCTGGCAGGGACGCAGGCAGATGAATTGCGATATGCCACGGCGAACGTAGGTGGGCGTCCGTTATATTTCACGATCCTTGGCGATGAGATGGAATTGCTTCCATCACCCGACGCTGGCTACACGATTGAAATGGTCTATCGTCAGTTTATCCCGGCGTTGACCTCACTCAATACGTCAAACTGGCTGCTGACACTCGCGCCGGATATTTATCTCTATGGGGCGCTGCTGGAATCCGCGCCTTACATGAAGGAAGACGCGCGGATTAATACGTGGGGCGCTGGCTTCAAGCTCGCGATTGACGGCCTCAATCAACTCGCAATGGATCAGACGTTCAACGCTGGTCCGCTCAAGATGACAGTGAGCGGAGTGACTCCGTAATGGCAAATGCGATTTATCCAAAATACAAGCAATCGCTTCTTAGCGGCGATTCCAATACTGCGCTGACCGGGTCAGGCTCAACAGGTCTTTACGTCGCGCTTGTTGATACTGGCACCTACACCTATTCCGCTTCGCATCAATTCTACAGCGATCTTTCTGGTGTCGTTGGTACGGATCAGGAAATCACGTCCCCCACGCTGACAAACGGCACAGTTGATGGCGGTGACGTGACATTTCCCGCTGTTACTGGCGCGTCCGTTGAAGCTCTCATTTTCTATCGCAAGAACGCAGGCGCAAACACGACGTGGCGTCTCGTTCAGTACGTAGACTCTTCCGTTACCGGCCTCCCGGTCACGCCGAACGGCGGCGACATTTCAATCATCTGGAACGCATCAGGGATATTCACGCTCTAATGGCAGACAACGTAACTCTTCCCGGCACAGGCGCAGTCGTCGCATCTGATGACGACGGAACGGCGCAGCATCAATATGTCAAGCTGGAGTGGGGCGCGGATAATACTCAGAACAAGGTAGACACGGCCTCTGGTAAGCCGCTTCCTGTTCAGCTTCGCTCTCCGACCGGGACTGACATGACCGGCAGCGCTGGCAGCGCGTCTGCGGCTGTGGTCACTGTGCAGGGCGTTGCATCCATGACGCCGGTCCAGATCGGGGACAATTCGGGGTCGATCACAGTAGACAACAGCGGCACGTTCGCTGTGCAGGCGACTCTCGCGGCAGGTGCGACGAATATTGCAAAGGCGGAAGATGTCGCAAGCGCGGACGCGGATGTCGGCGTTCCTGCAATGGCCGTTCGCAAGGCGACTCCGGCTAACACGTCTGGCACGGACGGCGACTACGAAATGCTGCAAATGTCGGCGGGGCGGCTTTGGGCCTCGTCTGATATCAGCCTTGCGGGAACGGCGGTAACGGGAGGGGCGGGTGCTGTCGCTTCCGGCACGCCGCGCGTCACACTTGCGAGCGATGATCCCGCTGTGGCTACTTTGGGCGCTGTCGCTGATGCGGCGGCAACCGCTGGCAGCACTGGTTCGTTGAGCGCAAAGATGCGTTTAATGACCACCCAGCTTGGAACTATTAACACCACCTTAGGATCGCCCTTTCAAGCGGGCGGAACGGTCGTAGATGATACGATCACCGCACAAGGCACGGCGCTTGGCTCGACTAAGACGAGTTTAACCGGCGCTTCCGTTACGACTTCCAATCCATCTTATTCCACGGGTCAGATCAGTCCGCTTTCTATGGACGTGATCGGCGGTCTGCGCGTGACGGATAACACGATCACCGCACAGGGCACTGCGTTAGGCAGCACTCGTACAAGCCTGCAAGGTGCTTCTGTTACGACTGCGGCGCCATCCTATTCAACGGGTCAGATTTCTCCGCTCTCGCTGGATACGGCTGGCGGCCTTCGGGTTAGCGCCCTCGTCGCTGGCTCCGCCATTGTTGGTAAGGTCGGCATTGACCAGACCACGCCCGGCACGACAGATAGCGTTACGGTCAAATCCCAAGGCTTCAAGTCGGCGCAGACTGTTACCCGGCCAGCTAATACGACTGCGTATACGGCGAACGATGCGCTAGGCGCGAGTGCGGCGGCAATCACGTTCTCCAGCATCGCCCCATCCGGCGGCGGTGAAATGCTTATCAAAAGTACCGAGCTTGAAATCGACGTGTCCGCCATTCCAAGCGGCATGACGAGCTTTCGGCTTTATCTCTACAACGTCACACCCCCAAGCGCATTGGCCGATAACGCGGCGTGGGATTTGCCCTCGGGTGATCGCGCTTCCTTTATGGGTTATGTCGATCTTGGGACGCCGGTTGACCTTGGCTCGACACTCTACGTGCGCACCAATGCTGTTGACGTGCAGGTGACTGCGACCGGGACCAGCATCTTCGGCTATCTCGTCACCAACGGCGGCTTTACGCCCGCCGGGAATTCCGAAGTTTACAAGGTGACGCTTCATGCGGTCGCGCTCTAAGTTACTCAGTAATAACTCCACATTCTATGTGGACCCTACAAACGGAAACGATGCGAACAACGGCAAAAGCCCTGGTACGGCTTGGAAGACCACAACCAAGGTCAATGCCGCGACTTATAATCCGGGGGCGACCATCCTTTTTCTTGGTGGCTCGACCTTCTCGTCCAGCTTTGTCTCTTTAACCAATACCAATACGCCGGGGCCGATCACGCTTGGATCATATGGTTCGGGTCAAGCCACTATAAGCTCTGGCAATTCCAACGAAGCTGTTAAATGCGTCAACATTCCAGGCGTGACGGTCCAAAACCTGATTTGCACAGGGGGCGGAAACCTCGTCAACACGACGGCCGGGATTAACATTCAAAACAGCTTGGGCGGAAACACCAAGCTTCAGGGTCCGTCTATTAGCGGCTGCACGGTCTCCGGTTATGGCGCGAACGGGATCAATGTTGAAGGCACCAGCGGGACTGCGGGGTTTAACAGCGTCTACATTGGCGGCAACATCGTTCACGACTGCACTGGCACCAGCACCAGCACCAACGTTACTGCTGGCATCAGGGTTAGCTCAGTTCCGGGTTACGGTAGCGGCATCAGCGCGCCGTCACATACGAACGTTACGATTACCGGCAACACGGTTTACAATTGTACGGGCAAGGCGGGCGTTGCGAAATCAACCGGCTCCGGTATTACAGTCAGCCAAACCGCAACGGCAACGCTACAATACAACGAAGCTTACTCCAGCGGCGGAAGCAGCACGAGCAGCGATGGTCCGGTGGGCATTTGGGCCTACGATGCCACTGGGATCACGATTCAGTACAACGAAGCCCACCATATGCAGACCGGCTCAGGACCGGACGGTGGCGGGTTTGATCTTGATGGCGGTGTAACCAACTCGACGCTGCAATATAACTATTCTCACGACAATGCCGGTCCCGGCATCATGATCTATTCCTACAATGACGGGACGGTTACGACCAACAGCGGCAACGTTGCCCGCTTCAACATCGGGCAAAATGATGGCAAGGGGTTGGTCATTGGTGGCAGCACCATGTCCGGCAGTAAGGCTTATAACAATACGATTTTCAATGCCGCCAACACGGTCTTCTTTGCGGATACCTCTGGCTACGACACGGTTGTTGCAAACAACATCTTCTATAGCCAGAGCCCAACTGCGGCCAAAGTCATTGACGTGCCGACGCCGAGCACGATTGCCTTTACCGGCAACGATTACTATGGCAACGGCACTTTCAATTATAACGGGACCAATCATTCCACGTTCTCTGCATGGCAGACTGCATCAGGCCAAGAGAAGATCAGCGCGGTTAATGTTGGGCTTACCAGCAATCCGTCGCTGTATGTTCCGGGCGGCGGCGTCAATATAACGGGCTATAACCCGACAAAGTTGATGGCCTATAACCTTCAATCCGGTTCGGCCATGATCGGAGCGGGCGTCAATCTCTCGACCCAGTACAGTATCGACCAAGGCGCGACGGATTTTTACGGCGCATCACTTGGCGGGGTCTACACGCCGGGCGCAGCGGCTGGAGACTTCTCAAGCTTTGCGGCCACCTCGACAGAATCCAGCACCTTCATTGCGCGGACTTCAGGCTTTAGCAAGCTGGATAACGTCAATTACGATTCTCTGATAACGGGAATGGTGAACGATGGCGATTGGTCCGTCATTGACGCGCTCTACATGCTCGCGGCGCCTGACTCGACAACGCTTCTGCTTAACCTGAAGAGCACGAGCTACAGTCTTGTATCTCATGGAACGATTACGGTTACTGCGCGCACCGGTGCGGCTGGAAACGGATCGACTGGTTATTACGATACGCAATTCACCGGAAACAGCGGCTCTCCTAATTTCGTACAAAACAGCGCGACGATTGCGGTTTACAACCGGACTACGACAGCACCGACCACCGATCACGCCCTGATGGGGAATTCAGGAAGCGCGATGTACAACGACATCTCGGTGCAGACCCCTGCCGGAACGTTCGTTGCGGTCAACGAGGGCGGGGCGTTCAACGGTTACAATATCGGGCAGGGTAGTGGCAACTCGGCTGGCTATCTGTTTGCACAGCGCACCGCTGCTGCGGTGGCGGCAGGCTACTACAATGGCACGGTCTCGGGTACGGGCACCACGGAAGTATCAGGGGCTCTCACGTCGGCGCTATCCATGACGCTGATGTGTATCAATAACCCGACAAGTTCTTTCGCCACAGAGCAGATTTCAGCGGCGATGATCGGCGGTGGCACCATCTCAGCCTTGCGAACCTCGCGCCGGATCAATTCGTTCATGATCGCCTACGGCGTCAACGTCTATTAAAACCGTGGGTGCGCTGTGAGCCTCCTGCTTCTCTACAATCAAGCGTCTGCCGGGCAGGCGCTATTCCCGTCACTCTTTACTGACGCGGACATATTCTATGCGCCAACGGTAACCAACACCGGCGGGCTGCAAACGCTGTTGCCGTCGCTGTTTACCAATTCAAATATCTTCTATCAGCCGAGAGTGCGCGTGCCCGGATGGGTACAGGCAACTGTGGAGACTGAGACATGGACGCCAGCGACCATTCAAGCCGAGACGTGGACGCCTAGCTGATGCCGTTGCTTCAATACGGTGAATATAAACCAGACGTATCGGACTACGAGGCCCAAGCAACCAGGAACATTCATAACGTATTGCCGCAAGGAGACGGCTACGGTCCCTTCCCAGATTTCACGGTGTTTTCGGCGGCGCTTCCTTCTGCATGTCGAGGTGGATTTTACGCCATCAAGTCGGATGGTTCGATTGCGACTTTTGCCGGGACGTCAACGAAACTTTATCTGCTGGATAACACGACCTTCACTTGGACGGAAGTTACCCGATCATCGGGCGGCGACTACACAGCACTGAGCGCTGACAAGAAATGGTGCTTCGCGCAGTTCAATGATTTGGTATTTGCGACTCAGGCCAACGACGTTCTGCAAGTCTTCACGCTGGCGTCGTCCACGAATTTTACAGCCGCTGCTGGTTCACCTCCACAGGCGTCATACGTCGATGTTGTAGGCCGTTTCCTTGTTCTCTCGGGCATCAACGGTAATCGGACGCGTATTCAATGGTCCGGCCTTAATGACGTGAATTCGTCGGCCTCGTGGACGAGCGGCGTCAATCAGTCGGACTTTCAGGACTTGCCGGATGGCGGCATTGTTCGCGGCGTTGCTGGCGGCGAGTTTGGTACGATCTTTCAGGATCAGGCTATTCGGCGCATGACCTTCGCGCCGGGGTCGTCTTACATCTTCCAGATTGAGCGGGTGACGCAAGACCAAGGCTGCTATGCGCCTTATAGTATTATCCGCGCTGGCGATAAAATCTTCTTTCATTCGGCAAAGGGTTTCTACAAGATCGAACCCGGAATGCTGCCAGTGCAGATCGGACGCGAGCGGGTAGACCGAACATTCTTTGCGGATTTGGACAAAGGCAATCTTCAACTGTTCGTTGGCGCTGCCGATCCGCGTTCATCGCGTGTGTTCTGGTCGTACAAATCGAATTCAGGCGCAACCGGGACTTACGATAAAATCCTTGGCTATGACTACGCGCTTGATCGCTGGTTCCCGATCTCGGTCACTGGCGAATACCTGCTTGGAATTTCGCAGACCGGGCTGACGCTGGAGAGCCTCGACGCAATCTCTGGTTCACTTGACGCGCTTACATCTTCGCTTGATAGCTATGCGACTTCGGTCACGCCAGAAATCTCGCAGTTCAGCAGTTCTCATATTCTCGGTTTCTTCCGTGGCTCCAATCTGGAAGCAACGCTAGAAACGTCGGAACAAGGGACAGATGGGCAGAAACTGTTTGTAAGAGGCTTCCGACCCATCACGGACGCTACATCGGTCTACGGCTCTGCATCGTCTCGCGATACCCAACAGGCGAGCGCAACGGCTGGCTCTGAAGTCGCGATCAATACCCGAACCGGGCGATGTGATTTTCGCAAGTCAACACGCTACACACGATTCAAGGCGCGCATTCCTGCTGGCACGTCGTGGAATTTCATGGCTGGCGTCGAGCCCGACGCAGAGCAAGAGGGCGCGCTGTGAGCGTCCAGATTATTCAGGCTGGCGATCAAGACCTTGGCAAATATGCTTTCGCCATTAAACAGCTTGCGGAAGGCTCCACCAATTCATCGGGGACGGTGACGCTAACGGCGAACGTGGCGACCACAACCGTATCGGCTCCAACCGCTGCGCCGGGGCGACGCATATTGATGTTTCCTGCCACGGCCAATGCGGCGGCAATTGTTGCAGCGACCTACGTTGCGGCGGCAGACGTGACCAAAGGGCAATTTATTGTCCACCACACCAACAACGCCAACAGCGACAAAACCTTTTACTGGTTCTGTGTTGGTTGACGGCTTCTGCGTCGATCCGAAGGAAATAAGAAAAGTCTGGCCGCGTGTGGCTCATTTGATTCGCGCCGCTGTCATGCGAACCGGATTGAGTGATTTTCAAGTCGTTGAAGACTCAATTCTCGATGGCGATGCGCTGCTTTGGGTCGCTTGTGACGGGCCAAAGATTGAGGCGGCGGCTTCCACAATTCTAGAACGCTCCAACGACCGGCTTGCATGTGTCGTTGTTGCATGTGGCGGCGAGAATATGGAGCGGTGGGTTTCGCTGCTCTCCAAGATTGAGACTTACGCAAAACAAGAAGGATGCACTTGCACCCGGATTATCGGGAGGCGGGGCTGGCTGCGCGTGCTGAAAGACTACAGCGCGGCGCATGTCATTTTGGAGAAGGCGATTTAGATGGGCGGCCAGAGCACGCAAACCAACAATCAGAGTTCGACCACAGCGCCGTGGACGGCTGCGCAACCATTGTTGCAGGGCATTCTCGGACAGGCACAGGGCCAGCTTGGCAATACGAACCTGACCGGGGCTGAAACCGGCGCGATCAACCAGCTTGAACAGAATGCGCAGGCGGGCAATCCGTATTCAGGCCAGATCGGGAATTACGCCACCAATCTCTTGAATGGCGGGGATGCTCTCAATCAGAGCGGTAATATCAATTCAGCGTATCAGACCTATCTAAACCAAACCAATCCGCTTGCGTCGAATACCAATTACGATCCGATGCAGACGCCGGGATTTTCGGACGCCATCAAAACCATGATGGGCGATATTACCAATCAGGTAAGCGGCTCTTATGCCGCTGCTGGTCGTGATCCAAGCGGAGCCGGTAACTGGTCGCAGACATTAGGTCGCGGCATCTCACAGGGCATCGCCCCTACGATTGCCGCTCAATACAATCAGAATGTCAGCAATCAGCAGGGCGCGGCTGGAAACCTTCTTAACGCAGGCAACACCAACGCCGGTCTTCTCGCTGGATTACAGCAGCAGAAGCTTGCCAACCAGGGGCAGGGCGTCACGGCTGCGGGACAAGCTCTCGATGCGAACAACTACGGCGCCAACGCCACACTGGCGGCTGAAGCTGCGCGACGCGGTATTCCGATGGGCGCTCTTGGTTTGCTTGCTCAGATTGGTATTCCACTTGGCGCAAGCGGCTCGCAGTCGAGCGGTACAAGCACGACCCAAAATCAGATGAGCGGCGCGCAACAGTTCGCGACGATCTTGGGCGGCTTAGGCTCGCTCTGGAGGAAGGCGTAATAAATGGGACTGTTTGATTTCCTCAACCAAGACGCGTCTGGTTATGGCGGATTATTTGGCGGACAATTCCTGCCGTCTTTCGCGCAGTCGAATTCGCCTAAGATTGAATACGATGCGCTAGGCAATCCCATTCCGAATTACTCGGCCCCGGATAGCCCGTTTCCTTCAGTCGCGCCGCCGGTTGCTCAAATCCCGCAGATGCAGGCGCAGTCCCCTGTCTTTGGATTTTCTGGCGCGCCTTCCAATCCGTGGGGCGTGACACTTCCGCAGCCACAATCAGCGCCGCCTCAGATGGCGCAGCCAGCTCCTCCCGTCGCGCCTCCGCAGATCGCACCTCAAGCAACCGACCCGAACATGGTTGTTGGCTCGATGGGTAATCTGCCAGTGCCGACATTCGGTCAGGGCGATCCAGCGCAAATTCCAGCAAGTGCGCGGCCAGCGCAATATCAGTCTCCAGCAGTAGAACAGACCTCCAGTTCTCCCGGTTTTGGCGACAGGCTCACGGCTGGCTTGATGAATTTCGCTAACGCTGGTGGTCCTCTCCAGGCTCTAGCTGGCGGTGTATCTGGCCTTGTCAGTGGTCAACGCTCCGATTCAACAGGCCTCCTGCAACAGCAGCAAAGCGCCACGTTCAAGTCGCTTGTCGGCGCTGGTATGCCGCCGAATCTCGCGATGGCGGCGGCTCTCAACCCGGACTTGATGAAGCAAGTCGCTCCGCAATATTTCGCGAAGCCTCAATTGCAAGAGACCGGCACAGACCCGCTGACTGGCAAGAAAACCTTTGCTCAGTACGATTCGACCGAGGGAACACTGAAGCCGCTTCAGGCCCCAGGCGGCACGACCGGCGGTGATAGCGGCGGCTCGATGGACGCGCTTCAGAAAGCGCAAGCCGCTGGCGTGACGGGCGAGGCTCTCTACCAGTATCTCCCTGCCGGGATGTCGGGAGCAGTCAAGGCGATGATTGAAGGTCGTCAGCCGATGCCCTCGACGCAAGCCATGCGTAGCCCAGCCATTCTCGCGATGATTGATGCTGCGCACACCATTGATCCGACATTCGACGCAACGACATGGGCGCAGCGTGTTGCTGGTCAGAAGGATTTTTATGGTGGCGGTAAAAGCGCAGAAATGACTCGCGCCGCCAATCAGACACTTCATCACGTCGGTCAGCTAATTGACTCGATGGACAATCTGAATAACGGCAGGTTCCCGGTCGTGAATGCCGCCGGTAACTTCGTCAATGAGCAGACGGGCGGGGGCGCTCCCGGCGCATTCCGAACGAACGCCCATGCTGTCGCTGAAGAAATGTCCAAGGTGTTCAAGGGCGCGAATCTGTCCGACGCGGAAATCCGCGCGTGGGAAAGCAACCTTAACGAAAACATGTCGCCAGAACAGCAGCGAGCGCAGGTCGGTAAGCTGCGCGATCTGTTGCAAGGCTCGTTACACGCCCTTGAAGAAAAACGCGTCTCTTCGATTGGGCCGATGGCGGCAGCTAAAGCTGGGCCTCTTATTCAGGAGGAGGGCCAGCGGGTTCTTCAGAAACTGGATGACTGGATTGCCAAAAGGCCGGGCGCGAGTGCTGCACCGTCTAGCACGCTGCCTTCCGGCTGGTCAGTTAAGGTCCGCTAATGCCAACTTTTGATTTCACGGCGCCCGACGGAAAGACTTATTCCGTTGATGGGCCTGACGGCGCGACGCCAGATCAAGCATTCAAGATTTTGCAGGATCATCTTGGCGCATCGAGTCCGGCGGAAGAAGGCTCCAGCGTCGGCGGCACAGCGAAGGCTTTAGGCGTCGGCGTCGCCAAAGGCACGATTGGATTGGTCGGCTTGCCGGGCGATCTGTATCACGCCGGATTGCGTGCGCTGGGCGACACTCTCACGCCGGAATCGAATTACGGCTCAGATGCTATCCAGCGTGGCATCGAAGGCTATACCGGCAAATTTTATCAGCCGAAAGGCGGCATCGAGCGTGGCGCTGAGACGATTGGCGAATTTGCCCCCGCCGTTATTGGTGGCCCCGAATCTATTGGCGTTAAGCTCGCAACGCGCGTTGCTGCGCCCGCTCTTGCAAGTGAAGCGGCTGGAGCATTAACGCAAGGCACGGCAGCGGAGCCTTACGCGCGTGCTGCGGGCGCAATAGTTGGAGCTGGCGGCGCAACCGCTGCGGCTCGCAAGTTTCAGGAGATGGCTGCGGCCAAAACTGCGGCCAATGTTCTCCCGACCGGCGATCAATTGGTTTCGACAGGGAGCAAACAGTTTGATCAGGCACGCGACATGAACGTGGTCGTGAAGCCGGATTTTGCGAGCAATACAGCCTCAGATATGAGGGCGGCACTCAAGACTTACGACCCGCAAGACGCGGGGGTGAGTGACGTTTTCCGCAAGATTGATCGTCTAGACAAGTTAAGTGCGTCTGCGCCGGGGCTTCCTCCGGTCGCCGTCGATATGAACGAAGTCGAAAACGTTCGTAAGCAGTTAAGCGCGCTGCGCACAAGCGCTGACGCAAATACGCGAAGCGCAGCGAAGACCGCTCAACTCGTCCTGACAAAAAATCAGATGGCGCTAACTCCTGCCGATGTGTTGTCAGGTGATGCGGCGGCATACGCCAACAAGATGCAAGAGGCGGTTGGTAACTATGGTGCGGGCAAACGCTCTCAGATCGTCCAAGGGAAACAAAACCTCGCGGAATTGAATGCGGCCACGGCGGGATCAGGCGCGAATGTCGATAACGGCTTACGGCAGGCGTTCAAGCAACTGGCCCGCCCCGTCAATAATACGAACATGCCGGTTTGGCGAAAGCTCGGGTTCAATGCAGATGAAGGCGCAGCCATTGAACAAGCCGCCAAAGGAACGGTTGTTGGCAATACCGCTCGTTATCTCGGGAAGGGCGCGCCTACCGGATTGGTGTCTGCGGCTGGCGGACTTGGCATTGGTCATATGGCTGGTGGTCCGCTTGGCGCGATTGCATTACCGGCGGCGGGTTATGTAGCCAAGAAGATCGGCGATCTTTCAACCAAGAAGGCGGTTGCTGCGCTGGATAGTCTGGTGCGCTCTCATTCGCCGCTTGCTGCTCAGGTCGCGCAGTCATTGCCGCAGATCGTGCAAAAGCTCCCGCCGCAAACGACGAAACTATTGATGGCTCTGAGCGCCACGCAAGTGACGCAAGCTCCACAGCCAGCCTATCAGGCGCGATAAGACGAACGCCAGAGCGACGCCAAGCACCGATGGCAAGTAGCCATTGGGCGTCCAATGAAAATGGATGTTGCTGGCAACAACCGCAAAAATCACTAGTCCCTGAAAGACGAACCACATATGGCGCTCGATCCTGACTATCTAGACGCAATAAAAGGGTTTGAGGGGTATTCGCCCAACGCTGCATGGGATTTTAAGCAATCCAGTTCGGGCTATGGCACCAAGGCCCAGCCGGGCGATGAAAACATTCCACCCGATCAACTCAAGGCCATCCACGAACAGCGTTTTCAGGACGAGATTGCCAAGGCTGAGGCGCATGTCGATTCCATCAATCCGAACCTGCCGCCGGGCGTCAAGGCGGCACTAACATCCCTCACATATAACGCCGGTCCGGGCTGGTCGCAATCGGGGCTTGGCGATCTCGTCAGGTCCGGCGATTTGCAAGGCGCGCAGGCTAGGTTGCAGGAATACAACAAGGCAGGGGGCGAAGTTAATCCGGGCCTTGTAGCGCGGCGCGCCAAAGAGGCGGCGTGGTTCGCTGGCCCTCCGCAAACCGCACAGGCGAGTCCCGCAAGCCCGCCAGCAGCGCCTTTAAGCTTGGCCCCGCCGTCTTCTCCGATCTTCGCGCAACAACAGCCACAAGCTGCCCCGCAACCGCAAGCCTCACCCGGCGCATTTCAGATGCCCGCTCAACAAGCAATGCAGGCCCCGCCGATTTTCTACGCTCCGCGCAAACCGATCAGCCTAGCGGGCTTACAGGCTGCGCTTGGCAATCGCGCGCCGATTTTCTCAAGAGGATAATTCTACATGGCTACTGGTTTGGTGACGTGGTCGAAAACGGCCGCGACGAACGCTAGTGCTGACTCTGCGGTCAATTTTTCCGAAGGCCAAGCACCCTCAAGCGTGAACGATTCCGCTCGCGGTCTTATGGCATCCGCAGCCAAATGGCGTGATGACACAAATGGCTCACTTGTCACGGCTGGCGGAACAACTGCCTACACCCTGACGACCAATCAGTCATTCGCAGCGCTTGCTGCCGGGCTTCAAGTCGCATTCCAGATGAATGCGACGAATACGGGCACGTCAACGCTTGCCGTCGATGGATTGACCGCAAAGCCCTTGCGTTCGTCTGCTGGCGTTGAGGTTCTTGCAGGCGCGCTCCTGATTAACGCGACTTACAAGGCGACATATTTCACATCGAATTCCGGCGAATGGCTGATTGAGAGCTATCCAGTTCTCGGTGATGGACAGATCGCGGCGGCAAAGCTTGCGTCCAACTCTGTGACGACGGCGAAGATTACGGACGCCAATGTCACCTTGGCAAAGATGGAAAGCCGGACCGCCAATACGCTGATTGGTCGATATACCGCGAGCACTGGCGTCCCCCAGGAAGTGACGGTTAGCACCGGCCTCTCCCTCAACACATCAACAGGCGTTCTGACGGCTCCTGCATTCCCGCCGACTGCTTTGTTTAAGAAGCTTTCAATTCTGGTCGCCAGCAACACGACCGTGACTGTCGCTGCGGACTTCGTCGTCACAAGCGATGGGACCAATTATCAGGCGACGGCGGTTAGCTCGACCATCAATCTCGGCACGACGGGGGCTGATGCCCTCGATACCGGCACGATTGCAATCGACACGTGGTATGCAATCTGGGTTGTCGCCAAGTCGGACGGGACGACGAAGTGTGTAGCGTCAACGTCGGCTTCCTCTCCGACGATGCCAAGCGGCTACACGTATAAGGCTCGCGTCGGATGGGTTAAGACCATCCATGGCAGCGCGACGCTTTATGGTACGTATCAGTTTGGACGACGGGCGCAGTATGTCGTCGGGGTGGCGCAGACCTCAACAGCCGTTACTATCGGCACCACAAGCGGCACTAGCTACACGTCCATTACCGTGATTGGCGGTAATGTGCAGCAGTCATATGCGCCATCAACGGCGTCAGTGGTTTTCTGCTCTATCTATAATAGCAACTCGACGGCAACAGTAGCTATCGCGCCTAACGTATCCTATGGCGGCGCTACCAGTACCACCAATTCCCCACCCATCGCGGGCTTGCCGACCAGCAGCGGCGCCTACGCCAGCGGCAGCATTGCCTTGGAAACCACCACCATTCAGGCTATCGCGTCGGCAGGAACCGGCAACGTGTTCTGTAATGGCTGGGAGGATAATATTTAAGGCCGCGTCAACACGGCGAAGCGCCATTGCTGGTCTTGGTCCTGATTATATTTCTCGATCTTCCAATCCGAGAAGGCGCTTAGGTCGTTGTAGCAATAAAACACAATCCTTGGGTTTATTGTGCGAACGACTTGCTCAAAGCTCGTAAGCGTCTCACCGCTGAATGGGTTGAACAGATAAAACAACGCCCCTCCGCATTGGTCGGCGCATTTCTCTGCGGAGTCATTGATGATTGTAACGTTAGCGCGATCCTTAAACCGCCTTTGAGTGTCCAACGCTGCGGCGCGGTCAATCTCTATGCCAACCATTTTATTTCTGAGGCCAAGGCTTAACCAATAGGCGATCACGCGGCCATCGCCGCATCCAACGTCCACTAAAACATCGTCGGGCAAGATTGTGACTTGTTGGAATATGCTGTCTAGAAAATGCCACGCAGAATGTTGGATGGCGTGATGCTCTTTGTTGGAGTCGTTCGTAATGCGTGTCCTTGCAAGCTTCTTTGCATATCTAAGATCAACATAGGCCGATAAGGCCGCATTTCGCGCCACTGAGTAGGAATAAAGCGCAGTATCGAGCGGTCCGCGCGTTGCCAATCGTCTGAATGCTCGCATTGTGTAATTCAGCATCGCAACAGAATAACGCCACCAACCGCCGCCCCGCAAGGGCGGTTTTTTCATGAGAAAAGGAAAATCCATGTTCACCATTGCTGTCATCGCCATTGCCTATGCGGCCGGCGTGTTTACCGGGCTGTCGGCTCCTAAGATCGTTGCTTGGTTTAAGCAATTCGTCTGATGCGCCTTATCGACAATTGGCGGTCAGAGCTTGGCCGCTTGTGGAGCATTCGGATCGGGCTGTTCTTCGGCGCGTTGAACGGGGCCATGCTTGGTCTTGCGGCCTTTGTCTATGTCATGCCGCCGGTTTGGTTCTTAATCCTTAATACGCTCGGTTGGGCTGTCCTGATCGGCGCAAGGCTTCTTAAGCAACCGGGAGCCGAGTGTTGAAGGCGGCAGCCAAAGTCGGCGGTGGTGCGGCTGGCGTCCTGATCCTCGCGGCAGCTTTTATCTCGCCGTGGGAAGGGTTCTACCCGAAGACTTATCGCGACATCGTCGGAGTCAGCACGGTCTGCTTTGGCGAGACTGAAAAGGAAGCCGTCGCTCTTGGCCGTGTGCGTCCATACACGCGCAAAGAGTGCGAGGCGATGCTGGCTGGCTCTCTCAAGAAATATCAGGAGGGAATGTCGCGATGCCTGACGAGACCTATCACGGAAAATATGGCGGTCGCCTTCACTTCCGTTACTTACAACGTCGGCATCGGGGGCTTTTGCAAAAGCTCGATGGCGCGTCTCGTGAACGCCGGGAAGCCAAGAGAAGCCTGCGACGCCTTGATGGCGTGGAACAAGGCGGGCGGGCGAGTGGTGCGCGGATTGACGAACCGGCGCGCGGCTGAGCGGGCGCGATGTCTGGAGGGTTTATAATGCCTTACTGGCTCCAAGCGCAACTTGCTGGCCTATGGACGCTCGTCTGGCATTACGGGATCGGCGTCGGCGTATGCATCTGCGCGCTGGCCTTTGCATGGTTCTCGCCAGTGTTCAAGAAGACCGCGCTTTGGGTCGCGTTCTCAGCTCTCATCATAACGATGTCATACGGGATAGGTGTTTCTAATGGAATGGCCCGAGTTCAAGCTCAATGGGATGCTGAGATTGCAGCCTCTATCGAGCAATCAGAAAAGGCTCGGCAAGATGCTGAGTCTGACGTGTCTCGCGATACTCCTGAGCGGATGCGCAACGACCGATATAACCGGGACAACGACAAACCGGCAAAGTAGATGCGCGGCTTGGCGGGCGATTACCTATTCAGCATCGAAAGACACTCCGATGACGGTTGAGCAAATCCGAACCCATAATGCTGTTGGGAAAAAACTCGGATGCTGGCGATGACTCAAGACGAAGTCGCGCTAGTTGTGCGCCAAGTCCTCGCTGCCGAGCGTGCCGAGCACAAAGAAAATCTCGATGAAACGGTGCTGCGAACCATCTCGGCCATTCTAACATCCTTCGGTATTAACGAGGATGAGCAGAAAGACGTAAGGCTCGACTTCCAGCACTTGCGGCGCTCTCGCAAGGCTTACGACCTGATCCAGACGACGGGCGTTAAGGCTGCGATTGGCCTCATCGTCACCAGCATCCTAGCCACTCTCTGGCTGGGCTTTCAGGCGCTGTTGCATCGATGAAGTTCCTACTTTTCGCCCTTCTCCTCTTCCTCGTCTCCTTCCTCTACTTCGCATCCGATTACCGCGTGATCGCAAAGCCGATCATCGTGCCGCATTGCTTCGATAGGTCGCTCGGCATGTTCCTGCCGTGCAGCGATGTGGATGTTTATTACTATGCCTAAAACTTCCAACACATAGGGGCTTCATGGATTGGGGACCAATGGTGGCTGACGCCATCGGCTGGATCATGCTCGTGCTTTGGTTCGCGGGTGTTATTGAGACATTCATTCTGGCGCGGCGGGGCAAGTTTTAATGGCTCCGCGTATTCTCTTTGTCGATATAGAGACTGCGCCGATCCTAATGACTTCGTGGTCCATGCGGCCACCTTATGCGGGCGCCGTGTGGGTCGAAAGGGACACTCACCTTCTATCCTTTGCCGCCAGATGGTCAGACGCCAAGAAGACGAAGACCTACGCTCTGCCGGATTATCCAGGCTATCGACGTAATAAATATTGCGATAAGGCGCTTTGCAAAACCTTGTTTGATATGCTGGACGAGGCGGATATTGTCATCGCCCACAATGGCGACGCCTTCG
>Ga0268265_10000945_pt1 | contig 26700 bp, 24 predicted proteins | sample KBSSwiS52_FD_190355 | JGI IMG/M metagenome (GOLD analysis project Ga0268265, IMG submission 190355) | Switchgrass rhizosphere microbial communities from Kellogg Biological Station, Michigan, USA - KBS Switchgrass S5-2 (SPAdes) (version 2) | ecosystem: Host-associated > Plants > Roots >...
GGATCGCTCGAATCCGGGACTCCGATGTCGAGATCGCTGTCGGGCCGCGGGGAGCCGGAGGCTCGCGAGCCGAAGATCATCAGCGCCGAGATCCCGGGCTGTGATTCCGCCAGGCGGGTCACCCGCTCGTCCAGAGTCCCCATGGCGGTATCGTAGCACCCCTCGAAACGCCGCTCAGACCCCCAGTCTCCGCGACGCCCCCCGCCCGTTCACTGCGTCAGGAGCCAGGCGATCAGAGCGTCGAGCTCCTGCGGCGTGCCCGTGAACGTCTTCAGGTGCTTCTTGCCGTGCAGGTCCTCCTGCTTGCTCAGGAAGCGCTTCATCCAGGCCGCGTCGTGGCGCTTGGCGACGCCGCCCAGGTCCGGACCCTTGGTCTTCTCGGCCTTGGAGATGCGCGCGATGCCGGCGGCGTCGATGGAGTGGCAGAGGTTGCACTTCTGGGCGAGGAACAGGGCCTTGCCGTCGGGCGCGCCGCCGGCCTGGGCCCCGGTCGGAGCGAACAGCGCGATCAGCAGGACGGGCAGGGCGATGGCGAGGACGAGCGCGGTGGTCCTTCTCATGGGGCGGTCTCCTTTTTCGATCTGCCTCCATCATCGCCGATGGCGGCGGCGGCGCCACGCCCGGCGGGGTGGGTCCCGGCCTACCCGTCCGGACGTGGCGCACACTCGGCAGGAGGCTTAGAAAGGTCGGCAGCTCTTCTCCTGGAAGGGAGGTGGCCAGTGATGGACGCGGTGCCGGCCCTCGGGCGTCGTCGATTTCTCAACTGGTTTCTGGGGACCGCGGCCGGGGCCTTCCTGGCCTCCGTCCTCTATCCCGTGATGCGCTTCGTGAGCCCGCCGCTGGTGCCCGAGGCCGCCGTCGCCGAGATGGAGGCCGGCTCCACGGACGATCCCGAGCTCGCGGAGAAGGGTTTCAAGATCGTCCGCTTCGGCGCCGAGCCGGTGATCGTCGTCCGCGTCTCGGACACCGAGTACCGCGCGTTCACCGCCACCTGCACCCATCTCGACTGCATCGTCGAATACCGCCGGGACCGGCACCTCATCTGGTGCAACTGCCACAACGGGCAGTACGACCTCAACGGCCAGAACGTGGCCGGCCCGCCGCCCCGTCCCCTCACCGCCTACAAGGTCCACCTGGTCGCCAAGGGTTCCGGCCGGCCCCCGACCCTCGTGGTGGGAAAGGCCTGAGCCATGCAGATCGACCGCACCCGCATCCTCGCCTGGCTGGACGACCGCCTGCACCTCGGCGCGGCGCGCCAGGTCGCCGCCCACAAGACCGTCCCGGTCCACCGCTACATGCCGCTCTACTACTTCGGCGGCATGACCCTGTTCTTCTTCGTCGTCCAGGTGATGACGGGGATGCTGCTGATGCTCTACTACCGGCCGTCGGCCGAGGAGGCCTTCGAGTCGGTCGAGTTCATCATGACCACCGTGCCGTTCGGCTGGCTGATCCGCTCCATCCACTCCTGGTCCGCCAACCTGATGGTCTTCTTCGCCTTCGCCCATCTGGCCACGGTGTTCTTCTTGAAGGCCTACCGGCCGCCGCGCGAGTTGACCTGGGTGAGCGGCTGCGTGCTCCTCTTCCTGGCCATGGCCTTCGGGTTCTCGGGCTACCTGCTGCCCTGGAACCAGCTCGCCTTCTTCGCCACCAAGGTGGGCACGGACATCGCCGGCGCGGTGCCCGGGGTCGGCGAGTGGGTGCTGCGCTTCCTGCGCGGCGGCGACCGGGTCACCGGCGGCACGCTGTCGCGCTTCTACGGCTGGCACGTGGCCATCCTGCCGGCGATCACGGTCCTCCTGCTCGCGCTCCACCTCGCTCTCGTCCAGCTCCACGGCATGAGCGTGCCGCCGGGGCTGGAGGAGCAGGCGAAGAAGCGCAAGCCCATGCGGTTCTTCCCGCACTTCGCGCTGCGCGAGCTGTTCGGCTGGACGCTCGCCCTCGGCGTGCTCGCAGCGCTCGCCGCGTTGTTCCCCTGGGAGCTGGGGGAGAAGGCCGACCCGTTCGCTCCCGCCTACCGGGACATCCGGCCCGAGTGGTACTTCATGTTTATCTTCCAATCTCTGAAGCTCGTGCCCGGCGGCGAGATCGCCAGCATCGAGTACGAGGCGATCCCCATCCTCCTCTTCGGCCTCGGCGGGCTGCTCCTGGTGCTCGTCCCCTTCCTCGACCGCGGCCTCCTGCGCCGGGGCAGGAGCCCGGCCTTCACCGCGGTCGGCGCGGCCGTCCTGATCTACATCGTCGGCTTCACGGCCTGGGGCTACGCGTCGCTCCTGCCGGTCTGGGTCGTGCTCGCCACCGGAGTGCTGATCGCCATTCTGAGCCTCGCCACGCAGCGGACGGGAAGGAAGACGCCATGAGAACGATCGTCGGGGCTACCTTTGCGCTCCTCCTGCTGGGCTCCGCCCCCGCCCTCGGCGCTCCGGCCGCGACCTCGTGCACGGCCTGCCACTCCGATCCCGGGATGTTCGAAGGGGATGCGCTCCGGATCCCGGCCGCCTTCGGCCACGACGTGCACGGCCAGGTCGGCCTGTCCTGCCACGACTGCCACGGCGGCAATCCCGATCCGGCGCTGCGCGAGGACCCGTCGGCCATGGACCCAGGCTTCGCGGCCAACCCCTACCGGGGTGCGCCTGCCCGCGGCGACATCCCCGCCTTCTGCGGGCGCTGCCACTCCGATCCCGGCTTCATGCGGCGCTTCCGGCCGGACATCCGGGTGGACCAGGAGCGGGAGTACCGCACCAGCCACCACGGCACGGCGCTCGCGAAGGGGGACGCCAGGGTGGCGACCTGCGTCGACTGCCACGGCGTCCACGGCATCCGGCGCATCTCCGATCCCGACTCGCCGGTCTATCCGAAGCGGGTGGCCGAGACCTGCCGCGCCTGCCACGGCGATCCGAAACGCATGGCCGGCTACACGCTCGCGGACGGCCGGCCGCTGCCGGTGGATCAGTACGCCCACTGGCGCCAGAGCGTGCACGCGCGGGCGCTGCTCGAGCGCGATGATCTTTCTGCCCCCACCTGCAACGACTGCCACGGCAACCATGGCGCGACGCCGCCCGGCGTCGATTCCGTGGCCTTCGTCTGCGGCCAGTGCCACGGCCGCGAGGCCGAGCTGTTCCGCGCCAGCGCCAAGCAGACCGGCTTCGAGGAGCACAACGCGCTGCTCGCCTCCGTCGCCCCGGAGGGCTGCGCCTCCTGCCACTCCGATCCCGAGCCGCAGGCCGCGCGCCGCCTGACCCACTTCACCGAGTGCGCCACCTGCCACAGCAACCACGCGGTCGTCCGTCCCAGCCTAGCCATGCTCGGCAGCCTGCCCGCCACGCCGTGCGCCTTCTGCCACGAGGGCTCCGGCCCGCTCGCAAACGACGTGCTGGAGCCCGAGGCCCGGCGGGCCCGCTACCGGGAGACGAGGGACGCCCTGCTGGCCGCGGCGGACCGACAGGGGCTGCGCGCCAATGAGCGCTTCGACTGGCTGGTGGACCAGCTTCGCGCCCTGCCCACGCACACGCTGCCCGAAGGGGAAGGGGGGACGGGCGCTCTGCGCCCCGAGTTCGAGCGCCTGTTCACCAAGTTCCGGATCGGCAAGACCAGCTTCACCTACGACGATCCGGTCACCGGCAAGCCGGTGCGCGCCGCCGTGGTGCGCTGCCCCGACTGCCACGGCGCCGAGCCGATGCTGGGCAGCGACCCGGTGGGCCATCGCACGGCCGGCGAGATGCTCGGGCGCATGCAGGAGCTCACCGCGCTCACCGCCCGCGCCGAGCGGATCCTCCTCGCCGCGCGCCGCGGCGGGGTCGAGACCCGCCAGGCCGTGACCGAGATCGACGGCGCCGTGGACGCGCAGATCGAGCTGGAGGTCCTGGTGCACACCTTCTCCAGCGATCCCAAGGGTGCATTCGCGCAGAAGCACACGGAAGGGGTCGGGCGCGCCCGCGCCGCCCTCGCCGCCGGCCAGAAGGCCCTGGGCGAGCTGGGATTCCGCCGCAAGGGGCTCGCCATCTCCCTGGTGCTCATCGTGATGGTGCTGATCGGCCTCGCCATGAAGATCCGGGAGCTTGCCCACCGCGACGAGGGGTAAAAGAACAAAGGACCTCAAGGACACCAGGGACACCAAGGACATTCCCTCCCGTCCTTGTTGTCCCTGGTGTCCTTGAGGTCCTTTCCGGTTTTCTACTCTCCCCGCCTCGCCATCCGCGGCGCGAAGATGAACGCCAGCCCGCACAGCGCCAGGGCCACGAACAGAGTGGCGGGCCGGCCCTGCGGGAAGTCCTCGGCGAGCAGCTTGACTGCCGCCAGCAGCAGGGTCGGATAGACGAGCCAGCCCGCCTCGCGGAAGCGGGGCCAGCGCGCCGCCCAGCCCAGGAGGAGGGCGACGGCCGTGAGCACCGCGGTCCGCACCGTGGCGAGCAGCCCCGCGTCCACCGGCTCCTCGCCGAGGAGCGGAGCCAGGAGGTGGAGACCCACCCCGGCCGCGCCCCAGAGGAACACCGCGATCTGGAGGACCCGCGTGAGCCCCTCGTACGGCTTCCAGAACGGCGCGGGGTGCGGCACCGGCAGGGCGCAGACCGCCGCTGCCGCGGCCAGGGCCAGGAACGCGACGGGCGCGAGCCCCGGCCAGGGCGTGCCCGCGGGAGCCGCGAAGGCATAGACCGCCGCGGTCAGCAGACCGGAAGCGGCGGCCGCGGCCAGAGAGTAGACCGCGCCGTGGAGGCTCAGGGTCACGCGCGAGCGGCGGACCGACTGCCAGCCCGCGAGGCCCGCCGCCGCCGACCAGGCCACGGCCCGGGCCGGCGCGGGGAGGAGCAGGCCGCTGCCGGCGAGGGCGAAGACCAGGCCCAGGGTGCTGTACAGCAGGAGCTTGCGCCGCTGCGCTCGCTCGACGATCCGGAACGCAGCCCAGTAGCCCGCCGCGGCCAGCAACAGGGCCAGGCCGCCCACGAGCGCCGCCGCGCCGCCGCCCAGGGCCCGGGCCGCGAAAGCCGCGCCGCCAAACCCCACCAGCACGGCGAGGCCGCTCTGGACCGCGTCGAACAGGCGGACCTCGCGCTTCCGGACGAGAGTCGCCAGGACGAGCCCAGCCAGGTAGGCCAGCGCGAGCAGCAGCCCGATCGCCAGGGCCGCGGGCTCGCCCCCCCGCTTCTGAGCCAGGGCGGTGAACACCGCCAGGAACGCCCCGAAGGGACCCATCAGCCCCATCCACCAGCCCACCCCGCTCCAGCCCCGGAGCTCATAGAGGGCCAGGCCGGCGACGCCGAGGAGGACGAGCGCGAAGCTGAACGGCGCCGCCTCCTTCGTTCCGGAGAGGAGGAACAGCGCGGCCACCGGCGTGCCGAGGCCGACGAACCAGGCGAGGCTCTGGAGCCCGCGCCGCCATGCCACGCCCGCGGCAGCCGCCACGAAAAGCGACAGCACCGCGCCCGAGGCGGTGGGACCCAGGTACTGGAAGCGCGTCGTGGTCTCCCAGATCAGCGGCAGCCCGATCAGGACCGCCGTGACGCCATGGAAGGCCGCGCTGAGCGCGGCACTCGGGGCCGCACGCCGGCCGGCCGGCCGGTCGGCCAGGTAGAGCCAGAGCAACGCATAGAGGAACGCCGCGGCCACGCCGGCCCCCTGCGGGAGATGGCCGGCCGCGGTCACCGCGCGCAGCAGGAAGGCACCGCCGAAGATGATCAAAGTTCGGCCCACCAGCCCGAGGACGCGTGCGACGTCGGCGCCGGAAGGCAGCGCCTCCTGATCGACCTCGTCGGAGTGGGGCTCCACGGCCTGGAGCGCAGGCACGGATGCCGGGAGAGCGGCAGGAAGTGTTCCTCCCTGCTCGAGGATCGAGAGGCGGCCCTGCAGCGCTTCCACGGATTGGGCGAGCTCCTCGACTCTCGACGCCAGTGCCGTGAAGCGGTCCTCCTCCGGAGACACGGAATGGGTCATGGCGCCCTCCCTGGTGGCTGCAATGGCCTACGTTGCTCCCCCGCGGTGCCACCTGCCACCTCCGCCGGGGTGGGTCCGGTCCCACCACTGGGCGGCACCTCCCCGCCCGGCCGGGGAGGTCGGGCGCAACCGCCGCCCGTGATAGGCTCTTCCCCACAAAAGTCACAAAGGAGGCAAAATGGCGAGACTGCGCTGGGCAGGGCTGTTCCTGATGACCGTCCTGTTGATCGTCCTGACTGCCGGATGCGGCGGCAAGCAGACGGTGACCGAAAAGCAGCTCTTCGACTGGGCCAACGCCCTGAATGTCCACCTCACCACCGATCCCACCGGCGCCTACGCCTTCCCGGCAAGGCTCCAGGACGTCGATCCCATGCTGCGCGCCGAGCTGTCCATGGACGACGCGTGGGGCAATCCGCTGCACTACCGCCGCCTGCGCGACGACCTCTACCAGTTGATCTCGCCCGGACCGAACGGCAACCTGGGAGACTCCGACGACGTCATCGTGGAGAAGGGCATCCTGAAGAAGCCGGAAGTCGTGTACGCCGCAAACCCCCTCGGCTAGCTGCCCTGCCTGGATCGGGGACACCTCGTCCTTGGGAGAGGACGCCCGGGAGCGCCGAGCTTCCGGGCCTCTCTTTCAAATCACTGCAAACAAAGAGGTTTCAAGAATGGCTCACCCTGGCATAGCTCTTGATCTATGGTCTATGCGGCTGCTCCCGGAGACCCTCCGGGGCGCCGTAGAAACTAGAGAGTCGTCAGTCTTGAGATATGGGATCGAAGCGGGACGACTTCAAGGAGAAGGAGACGAGAAATGTTCAGCATGGCGAGACAGCGAGTCTTCATCGCGATGTTCCTGATGGCCGTCCTGTTCCTCGGCGGGGCGGTGGCGGCCCAGGCGCGCGACCGTGACACCAACGGCTCGGACCGCATGGTGAAGGGCGCGGCGGCCGGCGCCGCCATCGGCGCCGTCACCCAGGTCGTCCGGGGCCGGACCCGCGGCGTCGAGCTCCTCAAGGGAGCGGCCGTCGGAGCCTCGGTGGGTGCCGCCGCCGGCGCCTACAGCGACTACAAGCAGGAAAAGGATGCCCGCCGCGACGCCGAGCGCGAGGCGGACTACTACGCGTCGCAGTCCTACCGCAACAACCGCGGCCGGGCCTACCGCAACGGCTACAACTACGACAACTACAACCGCCGGGCCCGCGCCAACAACCGGAGCGGACACCGCCACAACGGCCGCTGCCGGCACTAGGCTGGCCTGATCCCACTCCCGCCGGAGGGCCCCCTCCGGCGGGCCTCGTTTTTTCCCGAAGGCCGGCGTCAGCGGGGCGCACCCGCAAGGGCAGCTACGGATTTCCCATCCGGATGTGGTTCGCGATGTAGGGGAAGAGAACGTGGCTGCGCGCCGCCTCGCTGTCGAGATTGTCGCGGAAGATCTGGTACCACGTCTCGACGATCGTCGCCTGCCCCTCGCTCTCATAATCGCGCCAGGGACGGCTGCCGGCGAAGCATGCGTGGCAGTGGGAACATGAAGCGTTCACTCCCGCCAAGATGTGGGGCGCCATCGAACGGGTTTTCATGAACGCCCAGGACGAAGCCGCGGGGTTTTCTCACACTGAGGGATGTTGACGCCGAAGCCCGCAACGGATATTCTTCATTCATGAGCGTTGGGGCTGCCCATCCGGCCGAGAAACCTGCATACCTGCTTGTCAGGAGCCTCGACGACCCGCGCCTTCAGCTTTCGTCGGCCCTCTACGTTGAGTCCCACTGGGAGCCCGAGGGAGTCACGGTGCATCATCCTGAGTCCGACGTTTTTGGCTACGGCGAGACCGAGGCGGAGGCACTGGACGACTTCCGGAAGGCCTTCGTCGAGCTGTTCCTCACCTTGAGCTCCGATCGGGCCGCTCTCGGCCCTGCCCTTCAGAGGACCCTCCAGGTTCTCGACGAAGTCGTCCAACCTGCCTGAACCTTCCGTGTCGATCAGCGCCGACGTTCTCGATCGAGCTTGGCGAAAGGTTGGGATGTCCGTGCAGGATCGCGGCGTCGACCGGTGGGCCTACCTGATCGTGAATGGCCGGCGGGTCGTCGCTACGCGCCGCTCGCGGGGTTCCGGCAAGCTCCCGGGGATGATTCCCCATCTCATCCGCCAGCAGATGAAGCTGAACGAGGAGCAGTTCCAGGATCTCGTGGACTGTCCGCTCTCCCGCGAGGACTACCTCCAAATCTTGAGGGAGAAGGGGCTCCTCGAGGTGTGATGCCCAGCGACCCGGCGCTCACCCACCACCACTGATCTGGTTTTTCTCCGGTAGAGACGCCTCAGTCCGCTACCACCGCGCCGCCGGGTGTACAGGGTCGAGGCGTCTCATGACCCCAGGCACCCCGAATGCCGGCTTCTCGCGTCCGCGGCAGGTCCGGAGGGACGTGGTGACCCCACCCGCCGTGGAGAGACGCCCCGACCGTGTACACCCGGCAGGGCCGTGCCAGCGGACTGGGGACGTCTCTACATGGGGCCCGTCCCATCCAATCGCAAGGCAGGGCGCCAGGCGGAACACGATGTAGCTCGCCTCCAGCACCGAAAGCCAGGAGCGCGCCGTGGGATGGGAGATGCCGCAGTCGCTGGCCAGCGACGCGAGGTTGAGGATCTGGCCGGTACGGCTGGCGCAGAGCCGCAGGAAGGTCTGGAAGACCAGCAGGTCGCCGACGTTCACGAGCTGACGGACGCGGGCAGATTCAAAGTTCAACCTTCAATCTGCCCGTTTCGCCCTCCTGAGAGATGTTGACGCCGAAGCCCGGGTGCTTGCAGATGCATCTCGCTCATCGTAAACTTCATACCCTTGTGATGCACCGGGAGGAATAGACATGCGCACCACGATCTCCATCCCCGACGACATCTACGCCGCAGCCAAGGAGGTGCTGGGGGCTCGTTCCTTCAGCGAGCTGGCGTCGGAGGCGATTCGGAGCCGGGTCGAGCTTCTCAAGCGGGAGCGTCTCGCCAGGGAGATGGCCGAGGGATACCGAGCCGAGTCCCAGAGCCCGTCTCTCGACGCGGAGTGGGCCGGAGTGGAGACCGAGGGGCTGTGACCCAGCGCGGCGACGTCTTCCTGGTGAACCTCGACCCCGTCGTCGGGTCCGAGGTCGGCAAGACGAGGCCAGCGATCGTCCTGCAAAACGAGATGGCAAACCGCACCAGCCCGACGGTCACGGTCGTACCTCTCTCGACCCAGGTGGAGCGGGTCTTCCCGTTCCAGGTGCTCATTCCAGCGGGAGAGGGTGGGTTGCCACGGGACAGCAAAGCGCTCTGCGAGCAGATCCGGACTCTCTCCACCAAGCGCCTCCTTCAACATCTCGGCAGCCTGCCTCCCGAGCGCCTGGAGGAGATACGGACCGCTCTCGACCGGCACCTCTGGTTCTAAGGGCTGCCACGCGAATTCCGTGCTACTTACTTCAGGTGCTTGTCGAGGAACGCATAGAGATCCTTGCGCACGTTGCGCGCGAAGGTGGTGTCGAGACGGTCGAAGCTGTGCCCGCCGGGCGCGTCGTCGTAGATCTTGTGCTCGAAGGTCTTGCCCGCCGCCTTGAGGTGGACGATGAGCTGCTCGACCTCGACCACGTTGACGTCCCGGTCGTTGGTCGTCGAGGTGACCAGGAGCGGCAGCTTGAGCTTCTCGACGTTCCAGATCGGGCTGCGCTTCCGGTACTCGTCGACCGCCTTTGAGGGCGGCTTGCCGATGTGGTAGTCCGCCGCGAAGAGATCCGTGTAGCCCTGCTCGTGGTAGCCGAGCCGCGTGATGAGGTCGGAGACGGGGACGCCGGCATAGATGCACGCGAACTTGTCGGGGTGGTCGAAGCCGGCCATGAGCGAGATCATCCCGCCGTGGCTCCAGCCGACCAGGCCGATGCGCTTCGGATCGATCGGCAGCTCCTCGACCGCCCAGTCGCGGGCGGCCACGACGTCGTCGTTCTCGAGCCCGCCGTAGTCGATCGCCTCGTACATCTCCCTGCCATATCCGGTCGAGCCGCGGTACTCGGGGGCCAGCACGATGTACCCGCGCTCGACCATCTCGCGCACGAGGTGCACGTGATAGGTGCCGAAGTCGCCGTGCACGCCGCCGTGCGTGAGCAGGATGGCCGGATGCTTCCGCGATTTGTTCAGATCCTTCGGCAGGAACGTGTAGAGGTAGATCCGGATCGGGTGCCGCTCGTTGGCGATGCCGTAGGTCTCCTCCTCCTTCGGATTCGGCGGCCCGGTCAGGAGCACCTTGTCCACCTCCGCGACGTCGGACAGCCGCAGCCAGAACTGCGCGTCGTCCGAGAGCTTGCGGACCTCGTCGAGGTCGTACTGGAGCGCCTCGACCTGCTCCGCGAGGTCTTTCACCTGCGCTTCGAGGGATTTCTCCTGCTGGGCCCGGAGCGGGCCGGAGACGAGCGCGACGGCGAGCAGCGAGAGCACCAGGATCGATTTCCGCATGAGACCCTCTCTTGGAAGACCCGGACCATCGTACAACTTCGTCCCCCCTTCCGGCCCAAGATCGTTTAGACTCTCTCCATCTCGCTATGACGTCCTGTCAACGCTCGGGTCGGTTCTCGAGCCTTGCCTGGGAGGAGTTCCCGATGCGCCATGTCTCCCCGCTTATCCTGCTGTCCGTGATCGCCGGCTGCCTGCTCACATCGCCCGCCCGGGCTCAGGTCTCCCTGACGACGCTGGGGACGCCGTACACCCAGAGCTTCGACACGCTCCCGGCGAGCAGGTCGGCGACGTGGACCAACAACTCCACGATCCCGGGCTGGTTCCATGCGCGCACCGGCACCGGCACCACGATCGTGGCCAACGACGGCAGCAGCAATGCCGGCAACCTGTACAGCTACGGCACCGGCACGGCCACGGACCGGGCGCTGGGCTCGCTGGGCTCGGGCAATGCGGCGGTCGGGAACCTCTTCTGGGGAGTGCGGCTGCAGAACAACACCGGCGCTACGATCACGGCTCTGGACGTCTCCTATACCGGCGAGCAAGGGCGCAACAGCGCGGCAGCGGCACAGACGGTCGCCTTCTCCTACCTCGTCGGCAGCCCCACGGTCACCGGCTCGCTGGCCGAGTTCCAGTCGGCCGGGGTGCCCGCGCCCGATTGGGCCGCAGTTCGGTTACACTCTCTCACGTAACCGTCCAAGGATGACCGCCGCTCGCCGAGCCGGCTGTAGCTCGTTTGGAGGAAATATCCCATGCGACATCCGTTAGCTGGGCGTCCATGCGTGAGGGAGAACCGCCCATGTTGAAGTCACTGCGCGTCCTGCTGCCCGTAGCTTCCATCGGCCTGCTGGCCATGCTCGTGTTCACCACGAGCCTTTTCGGTGCTCCGTTCACCCCTGGAAATCTGGTCGTCTACCGCGTTGACGGCGGTGGCGTCGCCCTGACAAGCAACGCTACGGCTGTATTTCTCGACGAGTACACTCCCGCCGGCGTGTTCGTGCAGTCGATCGCGATGCCGACGGCCGTGGCCGGGTCGAACCTCCGGCTCACCGCGAGCGGCCTGGCAACGACCGAAGGCTTCCTGAGCCGCTCGGAGGACGGCGTCTACCTCGTCGTTCCGGGGTATGACGCGGCTCTCGGTACGGCCAACATCACGACCAGCACCACCATCCCGCGCGTCATGGGGCGCGTTGCCAGCAGCGGCACCATCGACACGACCAGCTCGTACGTCGACGCCACGAGCTCAGGCAATATCCGCTCGGTCGCGAGCGTCAACGGCAGCCGCTTCTGGGCCAGCGGTTCGACCCAGGGCGTCCGGACGGTCGCCCTCGGAGGCAGCGGTGCCGCGACGATCGTGAGCAGCACGGCCACCAATCTCCGCCAGATCGGCATCTTCGGCGGTCAGCTCTACATCGGCAGCGGCGCCGGCACGATCCGCATGGGCGCGGTCGGCACCGGGACGCCGATCACTGCGGGCAACACGACCACCGCGCTCCCCGGCTTCCCGACGGCCGCACCCACCGCGGTGAACGGTTATCTCTTCGCAGATCTCGATGCGGGAGTATCCGGCGTCGACACGCTCTACGTCGCCGATGAAGGCAACAACGTGATCTCGAAATGGTGCCTCGTCAGCGGGACGTGGACCGCCCGGGGCACGGTTGCGCTAACCCTGGCACGCGGGCTCACCGGAACTGTCTCCGGCTCGACGGTGACCCTGTACGCGACTGGCGGTGCCGCCGGCACGCCGATCGTCACGATCACTGACGCGAGCGGGTACAACGCCAACCTCACCGGCAGCGTGACGACGATCGTCGCCACCGCCGGGGCCAACAAGGCATTCCGGGCTATCGCAATGGCCCCCGCCGGCGCCGCCCTGCCCAATCTCACGGTCAATGACGTCTCCGCCAACGAGACCAACGCCGGCACCACCACCTTCACCTTCACGGTCAGCCTCTCGGCGTCGGCCGGCGCCGGCGGCGTCACGTTCGACATCGCGACCGCGGACGGCACCGCCCAGGACGACACTCCCGCCACCGAGGACAACGACTACGTCGCCAAGTCCTTGACCGGCCAGACGATTCCCTCCGGCAGCTCGACCTACACCTTCGATGTCCTGGTCAACGGCGACACCACGCCCGAGACGAACGAGACCTTCTTCGTCAACGTCACCAACGTCGTGGGTGCCACGGTGACGGACGGTCAGGGCCAGGGCACCATCGTCAACGACGACGCGGCGCCCAACCTGACCATCGACGACATCTCGCTCAACGAAGGGAACGGCGGGACTACGACCTTCACCTTCACGGTCAGCCTCTCGGCGCCGGCGGGCGGCGGCGGCGTCACGTTCGACATCGCAACCGCGGACGGCACCGCCCAGGACGACACCCCCGCCACCGAGGACAACGACTACGTCGCCAAGTCCCTGACCGGCCAGACGATCCCCTCCGGAAGCTCGACCTACACGTTCGACGTACTGGTCAACGGCGACACCGTCCCGGAGAACGACGAGACCTTCTTCGTCAACGTCTCCAACATCACCAACGCCATCGGCTCCGACACGCAGGGGCAGGGGACGATCGTCAACGACGACATCACCAAGATCCACGACGTCCAGGGAGCCGGCGCCGCGACGCCCATTCCGGGCTCCACGGTGACGGTCGAAGGCGTGGTCACCGCCAACTTCCAGGGCACCGACAAGCTGCGCGGCTTCTTCCTCCAGGAGGAGGACGCGGACGCCGACGCCAATCCGGCGACCTCCGAGGGCATCTTCGTCTTCTGCGGCGGTTGCCCGACGCCGGTGGCGGAAAGCCAGCGGGTCAAGGTCACCGGCAGCGTCTCGGAGTTCAACAACATGACCGAGATCACGGCGACGACGATTCCCTCGGTCGTCGTCACCGAGGCCGGCAACCACCTGGCGGAGGTAACTCCCGCTCCGGTCGATCTGCCGGTGGTCGGCGTCGTCAACGACTTCTACGAGACGCTCGAGGGGATGCTCGTCAACTTCGTCGACATCCTCACCGTCTCGGAGTACTTCGAGCTCGCGCGCTACGGTCAGGTCGTGCTGTACGAAGGCGGGCGGCCGCGGCAGTTCACGGAGGACAACGCGCCGAGCATCGCCGGAAATAACGCCCACCTCGACAACCTGTCGCGGCGGGAGGTCATCCTCGACGAGGACGACAACGGGCAGGAGTCGTTCCTCGCGCTGCCGGACGGCCAGCAGTTCGTCTTCCACCCGCGCGCCAACGGCGGCTTCTCGGTCGGCACCCAGGGCACCGACTTCTTCCGCGGCGGCGATCTGGTCAGCGGCCTGACCGGCGTCCTCCACTGGGACTTCCCGGGGTTCGGCGGTCAGACCTGGCGCATCCGCCCCACCCTCGCGAATCCGGTGATCTTCACTCCCACCAACCTGCGGCCGGCGACGCCGCCCGCCGTGGGCGGCGCCATCAAGGTGGTGGGGATGAACCTCCTCAACTACTTCACGACGATCGACACCACCTCGAGCACGAGCACCGGGCCCTGCGCGCCGTCGATGACGCTGGATTGCCGCGGCGCGGACAGCGTCGCCGAGCTCAACCGCCAGCGCGAGCGGGCCTCGATCGTGGTCTGCGATCTCAACGCCGACGTCTTCGGCTTCGCGGAGCTCGAGAACACCACGCCCAGCACCACCATCACCGATCTCCTCGGCGCCATCAACGCGCGCTGCGGCGGCGCCCATCCGTATGACTTCGTCAACACCGGCGGCACCCTGGGCACCGACGCCATCCGGGTGCAATTGATCTACCGCACGGGCATCGTGTTGCCGGTCGGCTCGCCGCTCTCCGATCTCGACTCGGTCCACAACCGGCCGCCTACGGCGCAGACGTTCGACGTCGTCGACGCGATGAACCCGGCGTTCGGCGAGCGCTTCACGGCGATCATCAGCCACTTCAAGTCGAAGGGGTGCCCCGGCACCGGAGGGGACGCCGACGCCGGAGACGGGCAGGGCTGCTTCAACGCCACGCGGGTGGCCCAGGCCACGCGCCTCCTCACCTGGATCACCGGCACGGTGCTGCCGAATCCGTCGGGCGCTAATGGCGATCCGGACGTGCTGCTGCTCGGCGACTTCAACTCCTACGCCAGCGAGGACCCGGTCACCACCATCGAGGCCGGTGGGTACTCCGATCTGGAAACCGTCTTCCACGGCACCAACGCCTACTCCTACCTCTTCGACGGCCAGCTCGGCCACCTCGACTACGGCTTCGCCAGCTCCAGCCTCCTCTCGCAGGTGACCGGCGCCGACGCCTGGCACATCAACGCCGACGAGGCGGCGCTCTTCGATTACAACGACGAGGTCTTCGACAGCCCCGGCGAGGCGAGCTTCGACGAGAAGCCCGACGGCTCCTCGCTGGTGCCGCCGCGCGTCGTCTTCCAGCCGGCCTCGCCGTACCGCGCCTCCGACCACGATCCCGTGCTCGTCGGGCTGTTCCAGATCGCCGACGTCGCCATCACCAAGACAGACGGCGTGACGACGGCGGTGCCCGGCGGCTCGGTCACCTACACGATCACGGCCTCGAACGCGGGCCCGGATCCGGTGACCGGCGGCACCGTTACCGATACCTTCCCGGGCATCCTCACCTGCACCTGGACGTGCGTGGGCGCCGGCGGCGGCACCTGCACCGCGGCGGGCTCGGGCAACATCAGCGACACGGTGAACCTGCCGGTGGGCGGCAGCGTGACGTACACGGCGAGCTGCACGATCGCGGCCTCGGCCACCGGCACGCTCGACAACACCGCGAGCGTCTCGGGCGGAGCGGCGGGCGATCCCGACACGGACAACAACAGCGACACCGACAGCGACACGCTGACGCCGCAGGCCGACCTCGCGATCACCAAGACGGACGGCGTGACCACGGTCGACCCCGGCGGCTCCTTGACCTACACCATCATGGCTTCCAACCTCGGTCCGAGCGACGCGCCGGGGAGCACGGTCGCCGATACCTTCCCGGCGTCGCTCACCTGCACGTGGACCTGCGTGGGGGCGGACGGCGGCACCTGCACGGCGGCGGGCTCGGGGGACATCAGCGACACGGTGAACCTGCCGGCGGGCGGCAGCGTCACCTACACGGTGAGCTGCACGGTCTCGCCGGCGGCCAGCGGCACGATCTCCAATACGGCGGCGATAAGCATGATGGGGGGCGGGCCCACCGACCCCGACCCGGACAACAACTCGGCGACCGATTCCGACACGGTCAGCACCTTCGGCGACTACTTCACCGTCACGCCCTGCCGGGCCGTGGACACGCGCTCGGGTTCGCCGCTCCAGGACGGAGTGCCGCAGACGTTCGCGCTGCATGGCGTTTGCGGCATCCCGGCGGGCGCGACGAGCGTGGTGCTCAATGTCGTGGCGGTGGCACCCACCGGTGCCGGCGATCTGACCCTCTACGCCAGCGATATCACTCCCCCGGCATTCCCGACGCTGCCTTTCGGTGCCGGTCTCACGCGGGCGCTGTTCGCGATCGTCTCGCTGTCCAGCGACGCCGCGGGTGAAGTGACGGTGCAGCCCTCGGTGGCCGGCAACGGGACCGTGCACCTGGTGCTCGACGTCCAGGGTTACTTCGAATGATCGACGGCTGGGAGAAGCTCACGATGCGCCGCGTCTCGCCTCTGGTCCTGGTGTTCCTGATCGCCGGCTGCCTGCTCGCATCGCCGGTCCTGGCTCAGGCTTCCGCGGACCTGCAGGTCGCCAAGGTGGATGCCACCGATCCGCTGGCGGCCGGGACCGTCCAGACCTACACCATCACCGTGACCAATGCCGGCCCCGATCCCGCGGAGTTCGTCAGCCTGGAAGACGACCTGCCGGCCGGCACCACGTTCCTTGCGCTGTCGGAGCCGCCCGGCTGGACCTGCACCACCCCGGCCGTGGGCAGCGGCGGCCTGGTGTCCTGCTCGATCGACAGCGTCGCGGTAGGCTTCGAGATCTTCACCCTGTCGGTGCTCTTCGACGCCGGCCTGACCCCGGGGACGATCGTGACCAACTCGGCGACGGTCTCGGCCGAAACCCCCGACCCGAGCCAGGGCGACGAGACCGGCAGCGCCAGCACCACCGTGGGCCCGCCCGAGGCCGACGTGTCGCTCCAGAAGTCCGCGGCGCCCGATCCCGTGCTCCAGGGCGACGACCTGACGTTCACGCTCACCGTGACCAACGCGGGGCCGGGCGACGCCGACACCGTGGAGCTCGACGACCCGCTGCCGGCCGGCGTCACCTTCCAGTCGCTCGCCTCGCCGGCCGGCTGGAGCTGCGCCACGCCGGCCGTGGGCGGCACCGGCGACGTGATCTGCACCGTGGCCACGCTCGCGCCGGGCAGCGCCGTCTTCACCCTCGTCGTCAACGTGGATCCATCGCTGCCGACGGGCACCATACTTTCCAACACCGCGCTCGTCTTCTCCCCGACCACGGACCCGAACCCGGAGAACCAGAGCACCTCCACCTTCACCACCGTCGGCCCGCCGCCACCCCCTCCTCCGACACCGGCGGCGCTCTCGGCCACCAAGACGGTCGCCGGCCAGTTCCGGCCCGGCGGCTCCATCACCTATACCCTGGTGCTGAGCAACGCCGGCCCCGGCGCCCAGCCGGACAACCCGGGGGCCGAGCTCACCGACGTGCTGCCGCCGGAGCTCGACCTGGTGAGCGCGTCGGCTCCCTCGGGCACCGCGACGGCCACGCTCGCCACCAACACGGTGACCTGGAACGGCGCCATCCCGGCCGGGGGCTCGGTGACGATCACGATCCAGGCGACCATCGACCCCGGCGCGGCGCCCGGCTCCGTCATCTCGAACCAGGCGACCTTCGTGTTCGACACCAACGGCGACGGCATCAACGACACCGGCGGGGCGAGCGACGACCCCGGCGTCCAGGGCAGCGCAAACCCGACCACGCTGGTGGTGCAGGCCGCGGCCGTGGAGGTGCCGGCGCTCGACGTGCTCGGGGTCGCGCTGCTCGCCGCGCTGCTGGCGGTGGCCGGCTCCCGCAGGCTGAGAGCAACCTGAGGACGCGCCGGATCCAGGAGGGGTGACATACTGCCGGCCTGATGGCGCCTCAGCGCTTCCGGCATTTCCGTCCCATCCTCCGCCCCGGCCCCGGCCGGCGGCTCCCCCGGGAGCTGCATGTGCGGCGGGTGGGACGGCTCGCCCGCGCCCTGCCCGACGGCATGCGCGATCCCGGGTTCGAGGTCCTGCTGCGGCGGATCGACGGCGCCCCGATCCTCGGCGGCAACGAGACCCGGGTCTTCTTCCGCGGCGAGGACGCTTTCGCCTCCATGCGCGAGGCGGCGGCCGCCGCCCGCCGGGAGATCCTCCTGGAGTCCTACATCTACAAGGACGACGCCGCCGGCCGCGAATTCCTGGAGGAGCTCTCCCTCGCGGCCCGCCGCGGCGTCGCGGTGAAGGTGCTCGCGGACGCCCTCGGCTCCTTCTCCACCCGCTCGGCCTTCTGGCAGGAGATGAAGCGCCGCGGCATCGAGGTCCGCCTCTACCACCCGCTCTTCACCGCGCTCTGGTACCAGCCGTTCCGCGACCACCGCAAGATCCTGGTGGTGGACCGGCAGGTCGCCTTCACGGGCGGGATGAACATCGGCGAGGAGTACGGCTCGACCTCCGCCAGCCATGGCGAGGCCTGGCGGGACACCCACGTGCGGATCGCCGGCCCGGCCGCGTGGGAGATGGCGGTGGTCTTCTCCGAAGGGTGGGTGCGGGCCGGCGGCGAGCCGCTCGAGCTGCCGTCGCTGGCCGCCGCAGAGGCGGAGGCCCCGGGCACGCGCATCCTGGTGCTCGACTCGCGGCCGCACCGGGGGACCGCCGAGTCCGCCTCGGCTCTGGCGGCGATCGTGGGCGCGGCGCGGCGCAACGTCTGGATCACCAACGCCTACTTCGCCCCGGGCTGGGCCGCGGTCCGCATCCTGGGCCAGGCCGCGCAGCGCGGCGTGGACGTGCGCCTCCTCCTGCCCGGGAAGACCGACGTGCCCATCGTGCGCCACGCCGCCCATGGCTACTACGAGCGGCTGCTCTCCCGGGGAGTCAGGATCTTCGAGTACCAGACCTCGATCCTGCACGCCAAGAGCCTGGTGGCCGACGGCTATGTCTCGGTCGTGGGCTCGACCAACCTCGATTTCCGCTCCTTCCTCTTCAACGCCGAGTGCGACCTCGCGATGCTGGACGCGGAGGTGGCCCTGCGCCTGGAAGAGGCGTTCGAGGAGGACCTGCACAGCGCCGTCGAGGTCCACCGCACGCTCTGGCGGCGCCGGTCCCCGTTCAAGAAGCTCGGCGACCGGCTGGCCTGCATGATGGCGCCCGTGCTGTAGGAGCCGGTCCTTTCCGCCCCACGGCGCCCCGCTCCCCACCCCTTCAGGTGGCGGCCTCCCGGCCGCCGCTGCGGCATCCTGAAAGGGACCTGGCGAGATAGGAGGACGGCAATGAAACGGACCACGATCTTCCTCATCCTGCTCTCGACGGCCGTCCTGATCTCCCTCGCGGGGATGCCGGCCGGTGCCTCGAACAAGATCGCGCAGCAGGAGGGCCTCCAGTGCTCGGTCTGCCACGACAAGCCGGGCAGCAAGCGCCTCACCGACCGCGGCATGTATTACGAAGAGATGCGCACCCTCGACGGCTACGCCGAGGTCATCGCCGCCTTCTCCGAGTGCACGGCCTGCCACGTGAGCAAGCCCGGCTCGAAGAAGATGACCGACCGCGGCAAGGCCTTCAAATTCGCCGTGCGCGACATGGAAGGGCTCAAGCAGTGGCTGCGGGAGAGCCACCCGCAGCTGCGCGGCGACCCGGAGCAGCCGCCCCGCTGAGCGCACACCTTCTCCCAAGGGGCAGGGGCGGGCCGCCGGCCGCCACCGGCCTCGCCAACCTGGAATTTGCGCATGGCCATGGCATCGGCTATTGTCTGCCCCGATCCGGAAGCGGTCCGCCCCGTGCGCGGGCGGACCGTCTACGACAGTGCGCATACAGCCCACACTTCCGGGCAAGCCATCTCCGGATCCCTTGACACGGCTCATTTCTTCCACCAGACTACGTGCATATCCATGGAGGGTCGAGATGCCTATCGACCGTGAATCCCAGGACCGGCGCCGCAAGGCGGTGGTGGAGATCCTCGCGACCACGCCGGCCAAGAAGCAGATTGAAATCGTGCGCGCCTTGCGCAATCTCGGTTTCAAGGTGACGCAATCGAGTGTGAGCCGGGACCTGAAGGATCTCGGCATCGTCCGCAGGGAGGGCTTCTATCGTCTCCCGGCCCCGAGAGGGGACGAGAGCGAGATCAACAAGATGGAGTCCTTCATCCGGCGGGCATGGACGGCCGGCCCCTACATGATCGTGATCGGCACGACGCAGGGGACGGCAAAAGCGGTGGCGGCGGGCATCAAGGGAGCCGCCTGGCCCGAGACGAGGGGCATCCTGGCCGAGGACGACACGATCTTCCTGGCCACGGACAACGTCTACGACACCCGGCTGCTGCTCCAGCGGCTGAAGAAGATCGTGAAGACGTGACCTCCTCCGGGAGCTCTACCGCTCGTCGCCGCTGCCGATGGCTTTCGTTTCCGAGGGTGACCGGGGCTCCCGGGGCGTGATGTTGCGCATGCCGTCCGGCCCGGCATTCGCGACCGTCACCGCGATGCGGCCGCTCCGGACTCCCGCCTCGAAGCGCCTCCTGAGCCAGGCCTTGAGGAGCGTCCGGCCCGCGGGCAGGAGGCAGAAAAAGCCGAGCGCGTCGGTGAGCACTCCGGGGAGGATGAGCAGGACGCCGGCCAGCAGGATGAGCACCCCGTCGACGAGCTGACCCGCCGGCACCCGCCCCGCCGCCATCTCGGACTGCACCTTGCGCACCACCGCCAACCCCTGGCGGCGGGCCAGGAAGGCGCCGAGAAGACCTGACACGAGCAGAAGAGCCACGGTCGCCGCCAGGCCGATCTGGCGGCCGATGGCGATCAGCAGCGCGATCTCGGCGACCGGCAGGGCGATGAGGAGAAAGAAGAGCCAGGCCACCCGAACATCATGGCACAGGGAGGTCGGGTATAATCCCGCGCAGCTTTTTTGCCGAACACGTTCCCGGAGAATTTTCCGGTGCAGGACGGAAAGGACTTGCCATGGTCTTTATCTCTGCCCGTGTCGCCGTGGCCACGCTCGCCCTCGCCCTGGGGAGCGCGCCCGCCTGGAGCCAGCCCGCGAAGCCCGTTGCTCCGGCCCTCCGCTTCGCCGCCGCCGAGGGCGCTGCCGGCATCGCGCACGTCCATCACCTGGCGATCCTCGACCCGAAGCTGGAGCCGATCATGGCGTTCATGACCGCCATGGGCGCCGCCGCCGCGGCCGGCGACTTCAACAACGACGGCCACATCGACCTGTACCTCACGGATTCGCAGCAGGGCAAGCCCAACCGCCTCTACCGCAACAACGGCGACGGCACGTTCACCGACGTCGCGGCCCAGGCGGGCGTGGCCGCCCTCAACGACGACACCGGCGTCAGCACCGACTGCATCTGGGGCGACGTCGACAACGACGGCTGGAGCGATCTCTACGTGGTGCGCTGGGGGCGGGACGTCCTGCTGCGCAACAACGGCGACGGCACCTTCCGCAACATTACGAACGAGCGCTTCCGGCAGCGCGACGGCTCGCCCGGAACCGACTGGAAGAACGGCAACGCCGCGATCTTCCTCGACTACGACCGCGACGGCCGGCTCGATATCTACGTCGGCAACTACTACACCGATGTCAACCTCATGCGGTTGGAGTCGACCCGGATCATGAACGACAGCTTCGACGACTCGCGCAACGCGGGCCACAACCAGCTCTTCCACCAGGAGGCCGATGGCACGTTCCGCGACGTCGCGCCGGCGCTCGGCGTCGACGACACGGGCTGGACGCTCGCCGTGGGCGCGGCCGACGTGGACAACGACGGCTGGACCGATCTCTACGTCGCCAACGACTTCGGCACCGACAAGCTGTTCGTCAACCAGAAGAACGGCACGTTCAAGGACGTCAGCCTGGAAGCGATCGGGATCGACACGAAAAAAGGCATGAACGTCGAGTTCGGCGACGTCAACGCCGACGGCTGGCTGGACATCTACGTCACCAACATCACGGCGCGCGACTTCCTCCAGGAAGGCAACATGCTCTGGCTCAACCAGGGCGCGGCCGGCAAGACCGCCTTCACGGACGGGGCGACCGAGTCCGGCGTCGCGGTGGGCGGCTGGGGATGGGGCGCGAAGTTCTTCGATGCCGACAACGACGCCGACCTCGATCTCTTCAGCGCCAACGGCTTCGTCAGCGCCGGCCCGACGAGCTATTCGGCGGACCTCTTTCCCTGGTACATGAGCAAGCCCGATTTCGCCGATGCGAAGAGCTGGCCGGCCGTCGCCGGACGGAGCTTTGCCGGCTATGAGCACGAGCGCTTCTGGCGCAACGTGGACCGGACGAGCTTCGTCGAGGAGGCCGCGCTCGTGGGCCTCGACAGCGACCGCGACGGCCGCGGCGTGGTGATCTTCGATTACGACGACGACGGCGACGAGGACATCTACCTCGCCAACCAGGGGCAGGCAGGACAGCTCTTCCGCAACGAGACCGCGCACGCCGGCCACTGGCTGAGGCTGACGCTGCAAGGCAGCCCGGCCGCGCGCTCGAACCGCGACGCCGTCGGAGCGCGCGTCACGGTCGAGCTCGAAGGCGTCAAGCTGATCAAGGAGCGCGACGGCGGCAACGGCTACGCGGCGCAGAGCGATCCGCGGCTGCATTTCGGCCTGGGCGACTCAACGAAAGTCCGGCGCCTGGAGGTCCGCTGGCCCGACGGCGGCGTCCAGGAATGGAAGGACGTGGCCGCAGACCAGCACCTGGTCCTGCAGCAGGACCCCGCGAAGTACAGGTGATCACGTCGTCCTGCGGATGAGCGGCATCTTGCGCAGCTTCGCCCGCACGCGGCGGCCTTCCAACTGACCGTCGAGGACGAGCACGTCCTTCTCCGGCTGTTGGAAAGAAAAAACCTCAGCGGACGGTCCGAGCTTCATCGTCTTCCTTCCCATGTCCAGGTCGAGCTCGTAGGTCTTCCACGCTCCGGCCATCTCCTCGACCCGGAGCGAGCCGGGCGTATGGAACATGGCGAGCCGCCACCGGTCCGGCTCCGTGTAGAGCGGCACGTCCTTGCCGTCGCGCGCGAAGCTTTCCACGGACCAGACGCCGTAGAGCGGCGGACGCGGCGGATTCATCGCGTCGTATCTCTGGCGGCCCAGCTCGAGGCCCGACTTGACCCATGACAGGCCGAGCAGGAGCAGGAGGACGTGCGGGGCCGCGTTGAGCCACCGGTTGCGGAAGAGCGGCGAGATCCGGGAGCGCTCCACTCTGCGGTGGAAGAAGAACATGTCCGCCAGCCGCGGCAGGTCGGGCGCGACCAGGATGACGGCCATGATGAACAGCATCAGGGAGCCCTGCTTGACCGGTATGTCGTAGCACATGTTCATCAGGAAGACGAGGAGCATGTTCGCGGCGCTGATCAGCGCGCCCAGCAGCGTCGTCCGGGGCACGAGCAGCAGCACGCCGCCCAGCAGCTCGGCAAAGCCGGTCGCCGTTTCGAAAGCCGGGGAGGCGCCGACCGTCCACCAGAGCAGGTGGTTGGGGAAGATGTCGCCGATCCGCACCGTCAGAGTTCCCAGGGGCGGCGGCGCGATCATCTGCGACGGGATGATCTTGATGGTCCCGTACCGGATCATGGTGTAGGCCAGCAGGTAGCGGAGCAGGAGGCGGAGCCATGGCAAGAGCCGCTCGTACCGGAGCCGGCCGCGGTCGAGCACCGACCACACCGCCGCCGCCACGCCGGCGAAGGCCAGGGTGCAGAAGAGCCTGACCCAACCGTAGGCATCGTTGCCGGGGTTGAACAGCTCATAGGGGACATGAAACACGGCCTCGTCGGCCCAGAGGACCACGACGTCCCAGAATTCGCTGTACCTCTCGCCCAGGAATTCGCTGTGGAAGATCAGATAGGGGAGGACGGAGTTGATGGCGTAGTAGGCGAACACGAAGCGGAAGGCGATCCGTGTCGCCAGGCTCCAGCGCGCCGCCTCGGGAGGCTCAGTAATAGCGTGATTCATCGGTGATCCAGTGGAACCATGGATCGCTCAGCAGCACCCTGCGCAGCTTCGCGCGCGTGTGCCGGCCGTCCAGCGTCCCTTCCAGGACGAGCACGCCCTCCTCCGGCTCCCGGTAGGTGAAACGGGCCCGCCCGTCGAGCGTCATCGTCTTCCGCGCCAGGTCCAGGTCGAGCGCATGGCGCTGCCGCGAACCGATCGCGAGCTCGACGTCGAGCGCGCCCGGATCCTGGAACACGGCCCGGCGCCACCGCCGCGGATCGGCCGATTCCTCGCCGGGTTCCTCGCCCATGAGCGTGAGCTCTTCCACGTTCCAGGCGCCGTAGAACGGCGGCTTCGGCGGATGGAGCCGGACCAGCCGCGGCACGGCCATGGCGGCCCCCGCCACGATCACGCCCGCGCCGAGGAGGAGCAGGACCCGGTCGGCCCGCCCTGACACGAGCGGCGGCGGCTCGGGAGGCTCCACGGCGCGGTCGAGAAAGAACAGGGTGAACAGCCGGCGCAGGTCCGGAGCGAGCAGGACGAGGGACAGGAAGAACAGGAGAAAGACGTAGGGCTTGGACGGCAGGTCGTAGCACAGGGCCAGTGCGAGCCCCATCGCCAGGTTCGCGGCGCAGATCAGGGCGCCCAGGAGAACCGTCCGGGGGAAGAGCAGCAGCACGCCGCCGAGCAGGGCCGCGAGGCCGGTGAACGACTGGAAGACCGGCGAAGCCCCGACGACCGTCCGGAGCAGCTCCCCCTGCGTCAGCTCGCCGAGCCGCTGCAACAGGTCGAGCGGCCGCAGCGGCGGCATCTGCACGGGGATCAGCCGGACGATCCCCGAGGCGATCATGGGGAGCGCGAGCCCGGCGCGGAGCAGGAGACGCACCGCCTGTGGCGTTGTCACGGAGGAATCTTATCTCTCCTCCCCGTTTTTTCCGCTTTCCTTCCTGAGGCGGGGCGATCCGGCCCCGCCCGGAAAGGAGCGCTTCATGACTCTTCGTACCCCCTCGCTCCGGATGCTGGCCGCCGCCGGCCTGCTGGCAACCCTCGGGCTCGCGGCCGCCGGAGCCCAGACCGCGGTCGACGCCGTGCCCGCCCCGCAGCCCTGCCTCGCCATCCCTCAGCCCATCCCGAGCGGCACCAACCAGGCGCCGCCGGACGCCTGGGCCGATCCGGCGCTGTTCGCCCCCAATCCCGCGAACAGCAACGACTACCACTGGATGCACTCCTCGGTGCACCTGCAGGGCTCGCCCGCGCTGGAGAAGTGGGGGGCCTGCGTGTTCTTCAACCCGGACGCCGACCAGACCGCTCCGGTCGACATGTCCGACTTCCGCAGCGCGGTGGTGGTCAACAATCCGAGCCCGACGGTGACGGTCAACGCCACCATCACCTATCGCGATCCGGCGGGAACGACGCTGGCCGTGCTCCCGATCACCCTCGGCCCCGAGCAGACGTTCGCCCAGGGCGCCGTCGAGCTGCGCCAGTTCGGTCCCGGCATCGGCTCCGTGGAGGTCAAGGCCGATCATCCGATCGTCGGCGCCACCATCCATCATTTCGGACGCATCACGCTCTCCAACGGCCAGACCTACTACGATCCCGACGACTTCTCGCCGGGAGAGGGCTCGATGCAACAGCTCCAGATGAGCCAGGACAGCTCGACCACCCTCTTCGCCGGTCCCTTCCCCGCTTCGAACACCGCGGCGGAGGATTTCCTCAACGGCGTCCTGCCCCTGACCTGCGTGATGAACCCGAACCCGACGAACACGACGGTCGCCATCAACAGCGTCATCGCCCCGTCCACGCCGCTCACGTCGGCGACGGTCACCCTGCCGCCGTTCGGCATGTTCCTCGACACCTCGATCTGGGCGCTTGCGGAGCCGTTCTACCTGAGCAATCCCGCGCCGTTCAACCTCGACGTGCTCACCTCGGCGAAGTCGAACGGCAACCCGATCCTCGGCGACTTCCTCATGGTGGACGTCTTCGGCAACTCACTGGCATCCAACCTCGTACCCGGGGACCGGATGCGGATGGGCTCCGGCATGATGCAGTTCGCGCCGGCCCTGCGCCTGCTCAACCCGGAGCACGTCGAGACCGGACCGTTCGCAGTGCCGGCCGGGCTCCCGGCGACGCCGCCGGTCGAGACCATGATGAGCATCTCCAACGCGACGGCAGCCGACATCGGGCCGGTCAACGTGCAGTTTTTCGCCCGCACCGGCGGCCCGGCAATCGCGACGATCAACTTCCCCACCCTCCTGCCGGGCGTCGTGCAGCGGATCACGCCCGCGCTCTTCGCCATCCCCCAGAACTTCGCCGGCTGGGCGCGGGTCACGGCCTGCCGTCCCGGCCTCATCGGCTGGACGATGCGCGAGGTGATGGAACAGATAAACCCGTACCAGGTCGCCCAGTTCCAGAAGGTCTACGGCGAGGAGCTCGACGGCGCCAACGGCTCGGAGCCGGGCCGGGGCTACAACGTCACGACCACGGACGGCAACTGGATCCGCAAGGTGGCGCCGCTTCTGCGCGCCGCGGGCAACTTCAGCTTCCCCAACTGGTGGCCGGGCTACGTCAACACGGCGAACCACACCAGCGCGAACATCGGGCAGTACTGGCACCGCTTCTTCACGCTCCCCGGGGTCCTCGCCGGGCAGCAGACGTTCACCGGCCTGCGCTACGCCAACACCTCGTTCACCTATGTCGATCCGATCGTCAACCTGATCCCCAACAACGCGAACATCAGCGGTCGCTTCGACCGCGCCACCGGCAGCAACGCGATCGGCATGGAGGCGATTGGCGATCCGCTCGTCGAATGGCTGATCCCGATGTTCCTCGGCGGCGACGTGGAGGTGGAGCTGGAGTCCGCCGGCTCCAACTGAAGCTCATCGCGGGCGCCGTTCGTCCGAGAACGGCGCCCGTTCCCTCCTTCGGATCTCTTCCCAGCGCTTGACTGGCATACGGCAAAGCCGTAGAGTCCAATCCGTGTACACCGTCGTCGAAACGCCACTGTTCCAGCGGCTCGCCGACGACTGCTGGACCGAGGAGGAGCGCAGCTCTTTTGTTTCTTTCATCGCGGCCCATCCGGAGGCCGGCGAAGTCGTCCCGCGCTCCGGCGGTGTGCGCAAGGTGCGCTGGAGCATGGCCGGTCGTGGGAAGCGAGGAGGCGTGCGCGTGATCTATTTCAACCGGCTCCCCGCTGGCGAAATCTGGCTCCTCGTCCTGTACGCAAAA
>Ga0268265_10000947_pt1 | contig 26684 bp, 30 predicted proteins | sample KBSSwiS52_FD_190355 | JGI IMG/M metagenome (GOLD analysis project Ga0268265, IMG submission 190355) | Switchgrass rhizosphere microbial communities from Kellogg Biological Station, Michigan, USA - KBS Switchgrass S5-2 (SPAdes) (version 2) | ecosystem: Host-associated > Plants > Roots >...
CGCAACGACTGGCGTAATGACCATCGCAACGACTGGCGTAATGACCATCGCAACGACTGGCGTAATGACCATCGCAACGATTGGCGCTACGACCACCGTAACGATCGCCGTTATGACCGTCGCGACTGGGATCGCAACTACGGCTTCCGTCACTACGACGGTCGCCGCTACAACTACGGTCGCTATGTGCGTCCGTCGGGCTACTACTACCGCTCGTGGCGCTACGGCGATTACTTGCCGCGCGGCTACTACTCGAGCCGGTACGTGGTGAACGACTACCACCTGTATCACTTGCATCCGCCGCCGTACGGTTATCACTACGTGCGCGTCGACCACGACGTCGTGCTCGCCGCAATCGCCAGCGGCATCGTGGTCTCGGCCGTGTTCGGAATCTTCAACTGAAGGCGCCGCTCCCTCCCTGTTTTACCTCCCCTACGGGGGAGGCCAGGGAGGGGGCATTTCTCAGTTGCCGGGCCAACCGCCCGGTGGCGACGCGGCACTGGCAACTTCGCGATACGCCTTCCATCCATCACCCGTGTTCCGGAACAGAACCAGATACGTATCGTGCAGCTGCTGCGCGGCGCTGGCCCCTTCGGGCGTGTACGTCGTAATCGAAGTCCCAAACTCGTAAGCCCATTCGCGGCTCAGTGCCACGACTTCAATCGGCTTGATCGCGATCGTGGCGCCAGGCGGGAAGGGCGCTCCTTTCGCTGCCGCCGCCATGGCATTCCAGTCAGGCGCACCCGGCTGCACCATCACGGCGCCCTGCGCCAACAGCGGTGTCAGCGCCTCAGCAGTGCCGGAAGCGACGCCGGTTTCGTACCTTGCGCGAAGCTTGTCGATCTCGGCCCGGATCGACGCCTGCTCCGCTGCAGTGAGTGGGGCGGAGGTGTCGCGTTGGCATCCTGCGAGGCTGACCGTCGCGATGAGGACGCAGATCCATGGATTCATGGTGGACCTCCTGGACAGTAGGATGGGCGGGCGTCGAGTGTACGCGCCGTTCGCCACGATGCGGCGACCGCTCACCACAAATCCGCTTCCGCCCGCCGCCGCCACCCTACATTGGCTGCAGAGTTGGCAAACGGAGCCTTCGTCATGCGGTTCGCATTCATTCCCTGGGTCGTGCTCTCGACGGCCGCGGTCGCTGCCGGTGAGGTCACGGTGCCGTGTTCATGCGACGAGTCGCACGAGCCGGCCGAGGCGGTTGAAACGATGACGCGCGACATCTCGCTTGGCGCGAACTCTCGCGCCGAGTCGCTGGAGTCCGTGGGAGGCTCCATCACGTTGCGGCGTGATGCGCACGTCCGCGGCGATGTCGAAACCGGTCGCGGCGATCTCGTGCTCGAACCCGGCTCCGAGATCTCCGGGAAGCTCTCGAACAACAGTGGCACGATCCGCATCGACGGTGCGCACGTCGGCGGCTTGGTGTCTACAACCGACGGGGACATCTACGTTGGACCGGACTCGCGGCTCGACCGCGGCATCCTGGTGCACAGTCGCGATGTAGTCGGGCTGTCGCTATTCGACCTGAAGCTCGGCGTTCCGGTGGGCCGCAGCACGCCGCCCCGTGTGGTCATCGGACCGCGCGCCAAGGTGATGGGCACATTGCGCTTCAAGCGCAAGGTCGAGCTGCTGGTGAGCGAGAGCGCGACGATAGAACGCGTGGAAGGCGCGACGCCCGTGATGTTCGCGACCGAGGAACCGCCGCCGTCGGTGATCACGAATTGATCACACGCTCATCAGCGTCTTGAACACGCGCGCCTGGCGCCGCGAAATCTCGACCTCCGGACCGCCGCGCAATTGCACGTGCAGCTGGCCGCTGGTACCCGGCTCGACGGACTCGATGAACTCGACGTTGATGATCTGGCGCCGGTTCGCGCGGAAGAAGCGCTGCGGGTCGAGGCGTTCCTCGAGGCTGCTGAGCGGACGGCCGAGCAACGGCCGAACTTCCCGCCAGTGCAGCCTCACGTAATTGCCCTCGGCGACGATCAAACACACCTCGTTCAGCGGCACGAACCAGCAGCGCGCGCCGTCGCGAATGAACAGTCGCTCGACGAGCTGCGTGGCGGGCGCGGCGCTCCGAGTCGGTAGCGGTCCGCGAGCGCGGGCGAGCGCGCCGGCGAGTCGTTCCGGCTCGATCGGCTTGAGCAGATAGTCGAGCGCGTTGACCTCGAATGCCTGCACGGCGTGATCGTCGTAGGCCGTCGTGAAGATCACGCGCGGCACATGCTCCAGCTTTGCCAGCAGATCGAAGCCCGTGCCGCCCGGCATCTTGATGTCCAGAAACAGCAGCTCCGGCGTGCTCGCCTCGATCTCCCTGGCGGCTTCGACGATGTTGCCCGCTTCGGCGACGATCTCCACCCACGGAAACTCGGCCAGCAGCCGGCGCAGCTCGCGCCGGGCCAGGGGCTCATCGTCGACGATCATCGCTCTCATGCGACATGACCTTGTGGAATGCGAATGCGCGCGAGCGCGCGAGCCGGATCCGAGAGATCGAGATCGAGCGTGCCGGCGGCGCCGAACAGCAATCGCAGCCGCTCGGCAGCGTTGCGCAGGCCGACACCATGCGACGGCGATTGGCTGGGCGTCGCAGGGCGCGGGTTCTCGACTTCGATGAACAGTGCGCCCTCGCGGAGTTCCGCGCTGATCCGCAGCACGCCTCCCCGTGGCAATTCGGCGATGCCGTGCTTGATCGCATTCTCGACAACGGTTTGCAGCAGCATCACGGGAATGTGCGCCACGCGCGCTTCGAGGGCGATCGTGCGGTCGATGCGCAGCCGTTCGCCGAGCCGCAGCGATTCGAGCTCCAGATAGTCCGCGACAATTGCCAATTCTCGCTCCAGCGAGACGACTTCTTCCTGGCCCGCAGTCAGTGTATAGCGCAACATTCGCGCCAGCTGGGTCACGGCGTTCTGTGCGCCGGTCGGATCGTCCGCGATCAGCGCGCGCACGCTGTTCAGCGAATTGAACAGGAAGTGCGGATTGAGCTGCGACTTGAGGACTCGCAACTCGGCGACCTTCAGCGCGTGTGCCAACTCGGACTGGCGCAGCACGGCGCGGTGCCGGTCGCGCACCGAGGTGATCCCGAAGTACAGGCCCATCCAGAACGCGAAGGCGGCGCTCCAGTTGAGGGTCCGGACCAGCAGGTCCATGCGCACCAGCCAGAGGCCGGGCTTGCCCGCGAGCTCGCCGATCGCCGCCTGATCCTCGGGTCCGCCGCCCCACAGCATCGCGATGGACATGAAACCCATGATGACCGCGATCGGAAATCCGAGAATGAAGGATGTAGCCAGCACTCGTGGTACGAGAGCGGCGATACGGAGCGTCTCCCAGCGGTGTCGCTTGATGTACCGGCGTAGCAGGTGAGTGAGCAGGAGCGCGAGTGCATTGAGCAACGTGGCTTCGAATGCGATCTGCAGCGTCGGTCCGGCGTTGTCGCGCGACATCCCCGTGACCGTCTGACCGAAGGTGTTCAGTCCCCATCCGAACAGCTGGCAGAGCCAATACGCCCACACGTTATTTCAGCCCTTCTTCGCCGTCAGCTGCTTCAGCAACTCGGCTTCGCGCTCCGGCCTGAGGCCCACAGCCAGCTTCTGACGCTGTTCAGCGGGACGCTTGTTGTTCCACTCCAGCGTGTCGCGCACGGTCGTTTCGAGATCGCGGAAGCGCAAGCCTTGCTGTACGGCGCGCGCCGAGCTGACGAGCAGCGCACCCGCGAACGGACCGGTCGACGGCAGCCAGATCGGAATCTCGCCTTTCGCCATCAGGCCGTTCTTCTGGATGAACTCTGCATCGGCCCACACGAACGTCGCGTTCGAGCCGCTGACGCGCTTACCCGCTTCCATCAGCTCGCCCATCGTGTGCGCGCCAGGTGGCGTGCATGCGTTGAAGCGGCCGGCCGGACGCTGTTCTGCGCAACGACGCACGAACGCTGCGAGATCGCGCACGTCGATGTATTGCAGCGGATCGTTGGCGCTACCGGGCGCAAGAACCTGGCCGCCGCGCGCAGTCCGTGCGACCCAGTACGTGAAGCGATCGGTGCTGTCGCCGGGACCGACGACGTAGTGCGGCCGCACGATCGTGGAGCGAGCTCCATAAATGCTCTCGACGACCTGTTCGCAGCCGGCTTTAAGGCCCGGATAGGTTTCGTTGGTGACTTCTTCCACCGTCGCGGCCGGCGGCGCAGCGACTTTGTCGTCCTCGTCGAGCCCCGGCTTCGGGAATGTGCCGTACACGGAGATGCTCGAGATGAAGAGGTAGTGGCGGACATGGTCCTTGAGCAGGTCCGCGCTCAGCTTGACCTGGCGCGGTACGTAGCCGGAGTCGTCGATGACCACATCCCAGTCGCGACCCTTCAGTGCGTCGAGCTTGCCGTCGCGGTCGCCGATCAGCGTTTCGAGATCCTTGAACAGCCCTGGATTGCTCTTGCCGCGGTTGAAGAGCGTGATCTGATGTCCGCCGGCCTGCAGTGCCTGCACGAAGTGCGGTCCAAGGAAACCGGTGCCGCCGAAGATAAGCACGCGCAGCTTCTGCTGCTGGGCGAACGTGCGACCGCTGGCCAGAGTGGCGGCCGCCGCTGCAGTGAACAGCTGGATGGCTTCACGTCGCTTCATGGGTATCCCTCGCCGGTGATGAGTCCGCAGCGTGAATGTAAAGCCAGGCGGGCTGCGGACGGAAGTTCGTGTCGAACGGTCGGATCGGCCGGCTCAAAGGTCGAGCCGCAGGAAGGCGGAACCCTCGATCGGATTGAAGCGGTAGGCGGTCGTCGGCCGGAAGCCGAGCGCCGAGTACAGCGCCTGCGCCTCTTTCATGAACGGCAGGGTGTCCAGCAACACGCTTCCATAGCCGATGTCCCGGGCGACGACGATGATGCGTTCGACGAGCACCCGGCCGAGGCCGCGCCCCCGGGCGGCGGGGACGACGTAGAGGCGCTTGATCTCGCCGCTGTCTGCCGAGAACTGTCGCAGGCCGATGCAGGCGAGGTATCGGCCTGCTTCCTCGGCGAGGAGGAAAGCGCCGCCAGGTGCGGCGTATTCAGTGGTGAAGTGCTGCAGCTCCTCGTCGAAGTGCTGAAAGGAGAGGTCGACGTCCAGAGAGGCGGCGTACTCGCGTACCAGCCGTCGCGCTTCGTCCCATTCGCGAGGCGTTGCGGCCTGGAGCAATCGGACTGAAACGCCGGCGTTGGAAGTCACCAGCTCATTTTACGGAGCCGTCGGAACAGAACACGCAACAGTCGCCGCTCTTCGGGCGCAGCACAGTTGCACAGCTGTACCGGTGGCTCATGGCCTGAACACGGCGCGAAATGCCATCAGCGCGGCCGCATGGTAGATCGTCGAATGCTTCTCTTCGGGAAATCGCTCGAAGCGCCATAGCAGTCCCGACGGCCCGTTCGCTGCCTGCAGCGCCGCGTGCAGACGTTCTGTCCCGTCGCCGCGCTCTTCGCCGCTGCTCGCGAACCACAGCCACTTGCTCGCCTTGGGCTGCCCGCGCAGTCGCTCAGGTGCGCTCTTCACCAGGGCGCCATCGTTCCACCACAGGCTCGGATCGATCGCGATGTACGTATCGAACAGGTCGGGCTCGAGCAGGAACGTCTCGATCACGAACAGTCCAGCCAGCGATTCGCCGACGATCGCTGTCTCGTCAGTCGTTCGATAGCGCGCCTTCACCTCCGGCAGCAACTCGCCGCGCAGAAACTTGCGGAACAGCGCAGAGCCGCCGACGCGCGGCGCGATCTTCCTGTCTTCCTCGTTCTGCGTCGGGCCGGTCAGATCGCGGCGCCGTTCGGTGTTCTCGATGCCGACGAGCACGAACGGGCGCATCGTGCTGTTACCGACAGAGACTTGCACCAGTCCGGCGATGTGCAGGAAGTCCTCGGCGAGACCGCCATCCGGCATGTACAGCACCGGGAATCGTTTGTCGGCCGCTTCGACGTAGCCCGGCGGCAGGTAGACGTTGATGCGTCGTGTCTCGTTCAGCACCTTCGATTGCAACGTGAACGTCTCGCCGATCGCGAGCGGCGCGGGCTGCTCCGCTGCGTGAACGACGCTGCACGCGAGCAGCTGGCAGCTCAGGACCGTAAGTACACATTGAGCACGCATGGGTCGCACTCTATCATCGCCGCTACTGGATACCGGAGACGCAGATGAAACTTCGGGCCATCATTGCCACCGTTGCGTCGCTCATCGCGTGGCTGCCATTGCAGGCCGCGGCGCCGAACATGGGCGTCATCTCGTTCGAGAACTCCGGTGCGCCCGCCGCTCAGGCAGATTTTCTGACGGGCATCGCCGCGCTTCACAACTTCCAATATCCACTCGCTGCGCGAGCTTTCCAGCGTGCACAGGCCGCCGATCCCGAGTTCGCGCTCGCATACTGGGGCGAGGCGATGTCGTACAACCACGCGGTCTGGCAAGAGCAGGACCCGGTCGCGGCGCGCGCGGCACTCGCGAAGCTCGGTCCCACGGCGCAGGCTCGTGCAGCGAAAGCGAAGACCGAACGTGAGAAAGCGTATCTCGCTGCCGGCGAAGTCTTGTTCGGCGACGGCGAGAAGGCCGATCGCGACCGGCGCTATGCGTTCGCGATGGAACAGCTGCACGCGAAATATCCGGACGATGTCGACGCGACGTGTTTCTACGCACTGGCCCTGCTCGGCACGTCGCACTCGGGCCGGGACGTGCCGACGTACATGCGTGCTGCAGCACTCATGGAAGAAGTATTCGAGCGCAATCCGCAGCATCCCGGCGCCGCGCATTACCTGATCCATTCGGTCGACGACTCCGTGCACGCGCCGCTCGGGCTGCGCGCCGCATATGCGTACGCGAAGATCGCCCCGGATTCGCCGCACGCCCAGCACATGACCTCGCATATCTTTCTCGCGCTCGGCATGTGGGACGAGACAGTCGCCGCGAACGAGCGGACCATTCAGTTGATCAACGAGTTCATGCGCGCCCGCAACAAGGACGCGCCACTGCTCGGCTGCGGCCATCCCGTTACGTGGCTGTCGTACGCCTATCTGCAACAGGGTCGGTTCACCGATGCCCGGCGGCTGGTCGATGGCTGCGGCGAGGAGATGCGCAGCCATCCGGTGATGCCGGAGCATGAGATGGGTGTGCAGAGCGCCCTCGATTCGGACAGCAGCTCCGCTGCCTCTTTTGCAGCGATGCGCTCGCGATATCTGATCGACTCCGGCGACTGGTCGGGGCCGGTTGCCGCGCTGAAAGTGAACGTCGAAGGCCTGATCACTGCGGAGTTCACGCGCGACTGGGTCGATGCCTACAGTGCCGTTCGCTCCGGCAAGCTCGACGCTGCAGTCGCCGCGATCGAGCGTTCGAAGAATTCCACGAAGCGCTATGTCGCGGCGGCGACGGCTGCAGGAATCGCTCCCGACGCACCGGGACAGCGGCTGGCGAAAATCGAACAACAGCAACTCGACGGACTGCTGTTGCTGAAGCGTGGCCGCACCAATGAAGCTATCGCGCTCCTCGCGGCAGCGGCCGCGGGCGAAAGCGCGAGCCCGATGGAATTCGGTCCGCCGTCGCTCGACAAGCCGGCGAACGAGCTGCTCGGCGAAGTGCTGCTCGAACACGGTCGCGCACAGGAAGCGTGCAAGGCGTTCGAAGCGGCGCAGGTGCTCGCGCCGGGTCGCGGCCAGTCGCTCATCGGCTTGTCGAAGTGCGCGCGGCAGATGGGCAATACTGAAGTTGCCGACAACGCCGACGCTCGCCTTGCGAAAGTTCGCCTGCGCGAAGCGCTGACGGCCAGTCCCTAGTTTTCTGGTCGAAAGCGGCCAAGGCCCTTTCGACAACGCCGTCAAAAGGCGTGGCTTTTGCCGGCTAGTCACACTTCTTACATAACCGCGTTGACACCGTCCGCCGCGCGAGCGCACGCTGCTCGCGCTGCAAAAGGCACACCTCTCGAAAGGGAGGGTCGCAAAGCTACCGGTCTAACGGGATCCTTCCTATGACAGCGGGGTTGCCAGTGAGCGATGTGTGAGCGCTATGTCATGCCGGACGCGGAGCAGGCCGAAAGGGAGTTCGGCGTCGTGCGCCGCTGGTGGCAATTCTCTCCCAGCTTCAACGTCGGACCGGCGCGCTACGTCCCCATCATTCGCATGCATGACGGCCAGGTCGAAGGCGTCATGCTGCGCTGGGGCCTGATTCCCGGCTGGGCGGAAACGGACGCCGCCAAGGCATGCGCAGTCACCGCGTCGATCACCGAGATCGAGCACGCGGCCGCGACCCGCGGCGGCTGGGAGCTCGGACGCCGCTGCATCGTGCCGATGTTCGGCTTCTACGCCTGGCAGCTCACTTGGCAAGGTCACCGTCAGCCGTTCTTCGTGCGTCTCGTGAATCGGCCCGTGTTCGGCGTGGCCGCCGTGTGGGATCGCACCGAGGCCGAGGGCGGCGACGACGTGATCGAGAGCTGCGCGCTGATCACCGTGCCGCCGAATCCGCTGTTGGCGGAATTACAAGGATCGGACAATGAGATGCCGGCGATCCTCGATCGCCGCGACTATGCGGTCTGGCTGACTGCGGCGCCTGCGGTCGCGAAGACCGTGCTGAAGCCGCTGCCGCACCAGCATATGGTCGCGCACCCGGTGAGCCCGCGGATCAATTCCTTTCTCTATGACGACGAGCACCTGATCCGCCCGATCGGGAACATTTCCCTACCCGTGTCGGTATGACAAAGGTCCAGATTCCGATGTGGGGAAAAGATGCTGTCGCTGCGCTGTGCGCGCTGGGTTGCGGGGGTGTTCGTACTCCCCATCGTCATCGCGTGTTCGAACGGCACAGGTTCCGTGGACGAGAAGGATCCGCCGACTCCGCCTGCGCCGGGAGCGCAAGATAGCTTCACGATCGGCGGCAATGTCAGCGGCCTGGCCGGCAGCGGGCTGGTGCTCCAGAACAACGGCGCTGGCGACTTGGCCGTATCTGCAGACGGTGCCTTTACCTTCACCACCCGCGTCGCAACGGGCACGACCTACAACGTCGCTGTCCTCACTCAACCTACAGCGCCAGCGCAGACCTGCAGCGTCGCCCGCGGCAGCGGCAGCGTTGCGAGCGCAAACGTCGCCGACATCGCGGTTACGTGCGCCACCGGGCAGTTCTCGATTCGCGGCACCGTCTCGGGCCTGACGGGTTCGGGCCTGGTTTTGCAGAACAACGGCGGTAATGACCTGCCGATCTCCGCCAACGGGCCGTTCTCCTTCGCCAACCGGCTGATCGACGGTGCAACCTATTCGGTAGTCGTGCGCACGCAGCCGAGCGGGCAGAACTGCATCGTGCGCAATTCGACAGGCACGATCAGCAGTGCCGACGCGACCAACATCGAAGTAGCGTGCAGCTCGAACGGCTTCACGATCGGTGGCGCTGTCTCGGGGTTGGCCGGTGCGGGCCTGGTGTTGCAGCTCAATCGCGGCAACAACCGGTCGATCGTCAGCAGCGGTCCGTTCGCGTTCGCGACGACTGTGCAGAACGGCGCCGGTTACGAAGTGACTGTGCTCACGCAGCCGAAGAATCCGGCTCAGCAGTGCACGGTCGGCAACGGCTCGGGCACGGTATCGGGAAGCAACGTCACCAACGTTGCAATCAACTGCGTCAGCAGCAGCTTCACCGTCGGCGGTACGGTGAGCGGTCTGTCCGGCTCAGGCCTGGTGCTGACCCTCAACGGCGGCAACGATCTGCCGCTTGGTGGCGACGGCAGCTTCACGTTCGCAACGCCGTTACCGAGCGGATCGCAGTATCGCGTGAGAGTCGCGACGCAGCCTGCGAACCCGACGCAAGTGTGCACGGTCGCCGGCGGCGATGGCACGATCGGCAGTGCCAACGTCAACAACGTGCGGGTCAGCTGCGCGTCGAGCACATTCGCCGTCTCGGGGACGGTCAACGGGCTCATGGGCCACGGCTTGGTTCTGCAGAACAACGGCGCCGACGATCTGGCCGTGAACGCCGACGGCACATTCAGATTCCCGACCAAGCTGGCGAGCGGCGCGCAGTACAACGTCACGGTCCGAACGCAGCCCTCCGATCCGACTCAGTCGTGCACGGTGACCAATCCCCGCGGCACGATCGGCAGCTCCGATGCCGGCAATGTGTTCGTGAGCTGCAGCACTGCCGATTTCACGATCGGCGGCACAGTGAGCAATCTCGAAGGGTCGGGCCTGGTCCTGCGGAACAACGGCGGCGACGACCTGACGATCGATGCCGACGGTGCCTTCCACTTCGATACCGCGCTGCCGAGCGGCGCGCGTTACGACGTGAGGATCGCCGAGCAGCCTCGCAATCCGGACCAGACCTGCACGGTGGAGCGGGGCGCCGGCACCGTCGGTGACAGCAATGTCACGAATATCGCCGTCACGTGCGAGACGCGCGGCTTCAGCGTCGGCGGCAAGGTCATGCGTCTGCGTGGCCTTGGCGGCCTCGTCATCCAAAACAACGGTGGCGACGATCTGCAGATCGCGGCGGAGGGGCGCTTCACGTTCCCGACCCAGCTGCCAAGCGGCGCTTCGTACAACGTCACGATCAGGCAGCAGCCGCTGTTCGCCAGCTGCGAAGTACGCCATGGATCCGGCACGATCGAGGACAAGAACATCGACGATGTCGAGGTTCGTTGCGACCGGTGACGCAGTAGTCCGGATCCTGTAAAAATGCGGCATGTCGCCGCGCCTCGCCTGGATCCTCGTCGCCAGCCTTGCGCTGCCTGCTGTCTCGCTCGCGCAGGCAGCCGCAGAAGAAGAGGTCGTCAAAGCGATTCACGCCCGGCTCGAGGCAGTCCGCCGCAACGACCTGGCCGCATGGGCAACTCTCGTCGCGGACGACATGATGGCGCCGGTGGAGGGCCCGACCCGCTCCAAGCAATCCTGGCTTGCGCAACACAAGTCGTGGCCGCGGGAAGTGAGCTACTGGTACGGGCCGCTGCAGGACGTGAAGGTGCGCGTCGACGGCGACACCGCAATCGCGACGTATCACTCCGATCAGTTGACCGAAATTGGCGGCCAGACGACCTCCGTTCACAAGTGGCAGATCGAGACCCACGTGCGCCGCAACGGCCGCTGGCTGTTGCTCGGCGTGGCCGACGGCCTGATTCCGCCCGAGCCGAAGACCGCGAAGATCGAGGCGTCGATCCTCGATGCTTATGTCGGCCGCTACGAATGGGCGCCGACGCTGGTTTCGAAGATCGAGCGCAAGGGCGACCGCCTGCTGGAGCATCTCGGCGCCGGCGAACCGGTCGAGTGGCGGCCCGAGACTGCAACGACGTTCTACATGCCGGGTGCCGCGGCCGGCGGCGACACCTCGCGCATCACCTTCGCAAAGGATGCGGGCGGCCGCATCACGCACTACATTTACCGCGAGCTCGGCGCGACCGACCGCATCGTGAAGAAGATCGAGTAATGGACATGGGCCTGCGCAAAATCATCGTGCTCGCGGTCGCTGTCGCCGTCTCGGCCGCGGCGTGGGGACAAGTTACGAAGTTGCAGACCACGGTGAAGCATCGGCCGACGTTCGTCGACTCGGACTTCGGTCAGATCGCGAAGTACGTCGGCGAGCTGACCAGCCGCACGTTCGAGCTGGAGCCGGGCGTGTGCGCGCAGGTGACGGCGCAGTGGAGCAAGTCGCTCACGTCGGAGGAGTTCTACGCGGCGTTCCTCGATATCGCCCGCGCGCTGGGTTACGTCGTGGTCGAAGAAGGCCTCGTCACCAAGATCCAGCTCGCCGCCGACACACCGAAGGACCCGACGCCGCCGTGCCGCCGCTATCCCGTGCGTAATCAGGGACAGAACTAATTTTTCGGGAGTCGCGCCGATGATCAAAGTGCTCTGCTGCGCCTGTTTCGTCCTGGTCAGCGCAGTGGCGGCGGCCCAGTCGCAGCCGAATGCTACGCATACGCTCTACTTGATTCGCCATGGCGCGTACGTCGCAGATCGCAATGCCGATCCGCAGCTCGGTCCCGGCATCACCGCGCTCGGCGTGGCGCAGGCGCGGCTGATCGCCGCACGATTGAGCGGGGCCGGCGTTGCCTTCGACTCCATGACGTCGAGCACCTTGCAGCGTGCTCGCGATACTGCGGCAGTGATGCACGAGACGCTCGCGAGCGTGCCCGTTGCCCAATCGGCGCTGCTCAGGGAGTGCACGCCGCCAGGGCTCGAAGCTGCCGAAGGTGAAGTGGCGAGCGAGCAAACGGCGTGCGCGAGGCAGCTGGACCAGGCCTTCGCGGAATTCTTCACCGTCGCCAGGAACGCGAAGCGCAACGACATCCTCGTCGCTCACGGCAACGTCATTCGCTACCTCGTGATGAAAGCGCTGAAGGTCGATCCGCGCGCCTGGCTCGGAATGTCCGTGGCGCACGCGAGCCTGACCGTCATTCAGGTGCAGCCGGACGGCTCGACGAAGGTGCTCGCCGTCGGCGACAGCGGGCACATTCCGAGCCCGCTGCTCAGCTGGGGCGACGCCAGCGATCGTCAGTTGTCGGTGCCGACCCGCTGACTGAGCGCGTGCGGATTCACCTCGGTCTTCGCCAGTGAGCTGAGGTCCAGGTCGAACTGCCGATCGCTCTCGGCATAGGCATGGAAGCGCTCGGCCTGATCCATGAGGCCCAGAGCCTTGGCATGCGCGGCCAGGGTCCCGTAGCTCGTGATCAGGTAGTGCACCATGTGCTGGAGCGTGGCGACCAGCACGACGTCACGCACGTTGGTCGTGCAGTTCTCGGCGATCCGGCTCGCTTCGTGCACCAGCGCGCGCATCACCGGGTTGCGATGACCGCTGCTGCCTTCGTGCTCGGCACTGCGCCGGCGCAGCGCTCCCACGTACTGGCTCACTCGCTCCGCGAGCGGCCCATTGAGCAGCGTGACCCAGATTTCGTCGACGATGGCGCACGCCTGGATTTCTGCACTTCGCAGCTCGCGCAACTCGGTTTGGTAGACCGCATCCATGCTGTCGATCGCGGGCTCCACGCCCAGGCCTGCGCGGATCCGCAACCATTGCTCATTGAGCGCTTCCCGCGGCGACTTCACGCCACCGGCGGCGGCTTCGGCCGCCGGCTCGACCACGCGAAACCGGCTGAACAATCGAGTACTCATGGCTGATCTCCTAACCTTCCTCGCGCGCCGGCTCGACCGAGACCTCGGTGCGTGATTCGACATCTGTGTTGTAGATCATTCGGTACAGCTTCCAGTCGCCGCCGATCCGGCGCCAGACGTGCAGGTATTTGCCTTCTTCCACATCCGAGCCGCGGCGCACGTTGCGGATGCGGTAGCGGCCTTGCTCGACGCCGAGATCGCCGCTCACCAGCGTCATCTCCGTGTCCGTGTCGTACACGAACCTCGGCGTGATCGTGTCCTGGAAATAAGCCTCGATTTCCTTGTGGCCGCGGATGGCGGGACCGTGCTGAGGCAGGATCTGCGCGTCGTCGGCGAAGACAGCGACGCTGCCCGCGATGTCGTGACGGGTGATCGCCTGTTCCAACGCACTGGTGACGTCGGCAGGCAACGTCTCGTCGCGAGAGCAGCCGCAGATCGCGGCGGCGCACAAGATGCACGTCGCAAAGCTGCTGACCTTCATCGCACGCCTCCCGGGAGCGGGCGAGGGGTCCGTCGACGGCTACAGTCGCGTCGGCGGCCTGAGCCTCAGCCCCCGAATACGAAAGTGAACAACACCGATCGGGGTCGAGCTTAGTCCCTTGCGTGCGTGCTGGCTATTGCGCCGTTACACTGCGCGCCCGCGAGAACCGCTGGAAAAAACATGCATGTCGAGCTCGAGCCGATCGGCCATGTGAGGGCGCCCCGGCCGCATGCGGAGGACGACTTCTGGGGCGGCGAGCAGGCACGCATCGAGCTTCTGCCGCAGTTCGCGCCCGAGGCGCTGGCCGGCTTGGGCGAGTTCTCGCACATCGAAGTGCTGTTCTATTCTTCTGGTCGAAAGCGGCCAAGGCCCTTTCGACGACGCCGTCAAAAGGCGTGACTTTTGCCGGCAGTTTCCACCAGGTCTACCCGGCGAAGATGAAAAAGTAGCTACGTCAGCAGCGGCTTCATCTGCGGGTCGCCCTTCTGCATCGCCTCGCGATAGGCGGGGCGCGCGCCGATGCGTTGCAGGTACGCGAGGACGTTCGGATTGCCGGAGATGTCCCGCGGCACGAATGCGCGCATGGTCGTGAGCGGGAACAGCATGATGATGTCCGCGGCCGTGAACTCGGAGCCGGCGAAGTAGGGGACTTCCCCGAGCCGCGCCTCCACCATCTGCCACGTGCGCTCGCAACGGTCGCGACTGATTCGTGTTCGCGGCGATTCGTCCGGGCTCGGCTTGATCGCACCGGCGAACTGCACCGGCATCATCGAGCCGTTGGCGAAGTGAAACCAGAACAGGTAGTCGGCGTAGTTCGGCGCGTCGGGCTTGACCGCCAACCGGTCCTTCCCATGGCGGGCGATGATGTACTCGATGATCGCGCCGGATTCCGCCAGGACCACTTTGCCGTCGACGATAACCGGCGCTGTCTGAAACGGGTGCAGAGCTTTGTATTCGGGGGGCGCGAGCCGCGTCACCGGGTCGCGATCGTATCTGACGAGCCGATAGGGAACCGACAGCTCCTCGCAGAGCCAGACGATCCGCTCGGACTGGGAGATGCCGAGATGATGCACCGTCAGCATGAGGACTCCCTCACTTGATGAGACTGTCCCGCATCTTAGTCAGCGTCGATGTCGGGCCGCGGAAGCGCACGTGCAGCTCTTTGGTCTTGTAGTCGATCACCAGCACATCGAGCAGTCCGAGCACGTCCATGCCGAGCAGCAGCGCGGGCTCGTTCGAGAGCTGCCAGTGCTCGAAGATCGACGTGTCGGTGAAGGTCACGCGCACGCCGCTGATGGTCGCGTTGCCGAAGGCGATCGGCGGGGTCGCGATGTTGTCGCCTTTCGCGACGTCGAGCGTGACGCCGATGATTTCTTCCTGGTTCGCGCTGCGGCCGCGGCGATTCAAGGCGTTGCGCAAGGCCTGATTACCGATCGTGCGCTGCGCGCCGGTATCGATGACGGCAGTCGTTGCCACCGAGCCGATGCGGGTCCGGAACGCCAGCAGCTTGCCGCGTGTCAGCTTCAGTGGAATCTTGCTCATGCCCATGCCGGGCCGCTCGCTGCGCGACATCATGATCTCGATGAAGTCACGGCGGAAGTCGATGTAGATGCGCTTGTCGCCGAGCGCTTCGTTGCCGAGCACGCCGTCGGCGCCGCCGAATACGTCGGGCACGATCGGCAGCGTCGTCGCTCCCATGAGCAGCTCGCCGACTTCCAGTTGATTGATGGCGACCGTCGACACATCCGTCGAGCCGGTGACGCCGTGCAGGCGCATCATCGAAGGTTGCATCGGGATATTCAGCGCGCGAGCGACTCGGGGCAGCAGCGCGGATTTGCTCGCGCCGGTATCCAGGACCAGGCGGAACGGACCCTGGCCGTTGATCAGCACCGGTGCCCAGATGCGCCCGATACTGTCGCGCAGGGTCGGCGCCACGTAGCGCGGCTCGGGAGCTTCGACCCGGACTTCTTCGATGGAGGGCGCGCCCTCGCCGGACGACGAGGCAGGCGCGGTCGTCGGGATGACTTCCGACCCGGCGGACCCGGGCGGCAGTTTCGGCACCTGCGCGGCCGGTTCCTCTGCGCCGACGCACGGCAGCGCCGCGCTCAGCAGCACTGCCGCCAACAGTAAACCGCTCCTTATCGACATCTATTCCCCCACGAACGGCAGTTTGTTGGACTGCCCGCACATAAGAGAGTTCGCTGTGACGAACGAGTCCGGCCTCCCCGGGCGCATCGTGAGCGATAGCGCACGGCCAGTCTAGCCGGAAGGGCCGGGAATGTGACCAAGGAGGTCGTTTCCGACAGCTGCAGCAGCGGAACCCGCTCGTTGCCATCGCGTTGACGAGCATGCGCACCTCCATCATTCCCGCGACGATGAAGGCGGCGGCCGTCGATCGCTTCGGCCCACCCTCTGTGCTGAAGCTGCACGAGTTGCCGGTGCCGCAGCCTCGGCCGCACGAAGTTCTCATCGCGATCCACACAGCAGGAATCGGCAGCTGGGACACGTCGATTCGCGACGGCTCGTGGCGCAGCTCCGGCCGGCCGAAATTTCCTCTGATACCGGGCGTCGATGGCGCGGGAACCGTCGTCGCCAAGGGCGCTCGCGTGCGGCGCTTCGCCATCGGCGACACGGTCTACGCGTACGAGTTCGGCAATCCTCGCGGCGGCTTCTACGCGCAGTTCGCAGTCGCAGATGCGGAGCACGTGAGCGCGGTGCCGAAGAGTCTCGACATGCGTGCGGCAGGCGGCGCCGCGGCGACGGGGCTGACGGCGATGCAGGGCATCGACAAGCTCGAGCTGCGCCCGCGGCACACGATCCTGATCTTCGGCGCCTCGGGAGCGGTCGGTACGCTCGCCGTGCAATTGGCTGCGCAGCGCGGCGCGTACGTCATTGCAACCGCATCCGGGAAGGCTGCGCAGCGTCTGATGCAGAGGCTCGGCGCCAGGAAGGTGATCGATGCGCGCAGTCTGGAGTCGATCGAGCAATTACGAACGTTCGCGCCGGATGGACTCGATCGAGTGCTCGCGCTGGCAGGCGGCAAGGCGCTCGAGCGCTGCCTCGACTTCGTGCAGCCGAAGGGGCGAGTCGTTTATCCCAATGGCATCGAGCCGGAGCCCGTCGCGCGCCGCACGTTTCGTATCCGCTCGTTCGATGCAGTCGCGAGCGCGCGCGAGTTCGCCAAACTGCAGCGGCGCATCGACGCCGGGAAACTGCGCGTGCCGATCACGGCGGTTTATTCGCTGGCGCGCGCGGCAGATGCGCATCGTCGTCTGGATCGCGGCCACGTGCTGGCGCGGCTGGTCTTCGGCGTGCGTCGCTAGAAATCGGCGTTGACTTTCGCGGCTTTATGCACAACCATATGGTTGTGGATACGCTCAACCTGACTTTCCTGGCACTGTCCGATCCGACGCGGCGGGTCATTCTCGACCGGCTGCGCAGGGGCGCGGCGAGCGTCAACGAGCTCGCCGAGCCTTTCGGCGTTTCGCAGCAGGCCATCTCGAAGCATCTGGCCTACCTGGAGCGCGCGAGCCTGATCGAGAAGCGCAAGCAGGGCCGTCAGCAGTTCTGCTCGCTGCGCGCCGCGCCGCTGAAGGGCGCCTACGACTGGATGGCGGGCTACCAGCAGTTCTGGGACGAAGCGTTCGATCGACTCGATGTTTTCTTGAAGAAGGAGAAGCGACGCCATGTCCGCAAGAAACGCTGACGACGCCCGCACGCTGCGTATCGAGCGCAGGTTCGACGCACCGCGTGAGCTCGTGTTTGACGCGTGGACGCGGCCCGAGTATCTGATGCAGTGGTACGCGCCGCGCGGCTGCACGATCCAGCTCGTGAAGCTCGATGCGCGGCCGGGTGGTCGGTTTCATTGGTGCATCAACAATCCGTCGTTCGGCGATTGCTGGTGTGTCGGCGTGTACAAGGAGATCGTCCGGCCCGAGCGCATCGTGTACACGCTCGCGACGGCTGACAGCGCCGGGAACGAGATCGAGCCCGCGCAGGCGGGACATGATCCGCGGTGGCCGCGTGAGTCGCTCGTGACGGTCACGCTTGCGGAGGTTCGCGGCGCGACGCTGCTGACGCTCGAGCAGAACGTTCCGGAATCTCTTGCCAAGCACACCGGTGCGCATCCGAGCTGGCTGCAGATGCTCGATCGCCTTGCCGAGGTCGTGGGCGTGAGGAAGGCGAGCAATGGTTAGCAGGGCAGCCATGGGCGTCGCCTCCCTGGCATTTGCATCGGCGGTCATCGCCGCGTCTGCGGCCGCGCAGGGCGGCGGTGCATACGCCGACGTCAACGGCATCAGGATGTACTACGAGACGTACGGCCCGGAGCGCGGCGTTCCGCTCGTGCTGCTGCATGGAGGCGGCTCGACGATCGACGTGACTTGGGGTCGTATCCTGCCGGTCCTTGCGCGCGATCGACGCGTCATCGCTGTCGAGGAACAGGCGCATGGCAGGACCAGTGACCGCAACGCGCCTGTCAGATTCGAGACGTCTGCAGACGACATCGCTGCGCTGTTGCAGCACTTGAAGATCGAGCAGGCGGACGTCTTCGGATTCAGCAACGGCGCGAGCGTCGGCTTGCAGGTCGCGATTCGTCATCCTCAGGCAGTGCGCAGACTGGTATTTGCATCGTCCTTCACTAAGAAGGAGGGCGCGCAACCGCAGCTGTGGGAGCTCATCCGGACCGCCGATATCTCGAACATGCCGCAGCCGCTGCAGGACGCATTCCTGAAGGTGAATGCCGATCCTGCGAAGCTCAAGACCATGCACGACAAGGACGCCGAGCGGATGCGTCACTTCGCCGACGTGCCCGATGCGGACTTGCGGGCGATTCGTGCGCCGACTTTGATCCTGCTCGGCGACCACGACATCGTGAAACCCGAGCACGCGCTGGGGCTGACCCACGTGATACCTAATGCACGCCTGATGATTCTTGTCGGCGGACACGGCGATTACCTGGGCGAAGCCATCGTGACGCAGCGTGTGACGCGCGCGCCCGAGCTCACCGCAGGGTTCGTCGAGGAATTTCTCGACGGGCCGTGATCGTTCAGCCCTTCGAGTAGATGTCGGGCTTGAGCACTTCCATGATCCGGTCCGGCGCACCCAATGCAGTGAAACCGAACTGCGCGTACAAGCCGTGCGCGTCGAGCGTGGCGAGCATCATGCGGCGCAGTCCCTGCAGGTCCGGATGTTTCATGACGCGATCCATCAGCTGCTTGGCCAACCCGTGGCCGCGGTGGGCCTCGAGCACATAGACATCGCACAGATAGGCGAACGTAGTCCGGTCCGTGACCACGCGCGCGAAGCCGACCTGCTGTCCCTGCCAGAACGCCCCGAAGCACAGCGAATTGGCAATCGCTCGCGCGACGGTCGCGCGCGGAATCCCGGGCGACCAGTAACTCCGCGTGAGGAAGGCGTGGATCGCATCGACGTCCAGGCGCGCGGAATCAGTGCTGATTTCGTAAGCGGACATGCGGGACCTTTATGACAGATTTTTTTTCTTGCGAGCGCCGATCTGGCCGGCCGCTGCGGCTCGCAGCAGCCGTTGGAACGTGGGGCATTCCATGTGACTGGGTGCGCGGCACGCCGCGCCATGTCGCAAGCCATCGCGCATCGCGGTGAGCTCGCGAATCGTTCGGTCCAGCTCGTCCGCCTTTGCCGCGAGCACTTTGCGGTCGATGCGCGGCCGGCCGTCGGCCGCGAACATGTGCGCCAGCTCGTCGAGCGAAAACCCGGAGGCGCGGCCGAGCGCGATGAACGCCAGCCGCTCCAGCACTCGCGCATCGAACAGGCGCCGCAGCCCGCTGCGGCCGATCGAAGCGATCAGGCCTTTCTCTTCGTAGAAGCGCAGCGTCGAGGCCGGGACGCCGGCGCGCCGCGCGACCTCGGTGATGTCCAGGGGCTTCATCGCTTGACCTCAAGTCAACTTGAAGTGGCAGAGTGCAATCGCCCGATTGGAAAGGCAAGCAACAGGAGACGAATCGTGGAGGCAGTACAGCGTCGAAGTGACGAGCAGGCGAAGCTCTGGAACGGCAGCGCCGGCTGCGCGTGGGTCGAAGCGCAGGCGTTGCTCGATCGCACGCTGCAGCCATTCGAGGATCTACTCGTCGATACCGTTGCCGCCACTGGCGCGCACCGCGTGCTCGACGTGGGCTGCGGTACGGGCAGCACGACGCGGGCAGTCGCGCGACTGCTCGGTGCAGGAGATCGATCCGTAGGCATCGACATCTCTGAACAGATGATCGACGCCGCGCGCACGCTGGCTGCGCAGGACCTCACGGCAGCGACATTCATCTGCGCGGATGCGCAGACTCATCGGTTCGAGCCCGCCAGCTTCGACCTGATCATGTCGCGCTTCGGCACGATGTTCTTCACCGATCCCGTCGCGGCCTTGGCAAATCTGCGGCGCGCGGGCGCGCAAGACGCCAGATTGTTCTCCATCGCCTGGCGCAGTCCTGGAGAGAATCCGTTCATGACGGCAGCCGAGCGCGCTGCGGCTCCGCTGTTACCGAACCTGCAGGAGCGTCGCATTGGCGTAGCGGGGCCGTTCGGCTTCGCCGACGAGCGTCGCGTGCGCGCCATCCTGGAGGAGAGCGGTTGGACCGAGATCGACATCCGGCCGATCGACGTGGTCTGCACGCTGCCGGAACACGAATTGACGCGTTATGGCACCCGGTTCGGGCCTGTCGGCACTGCTCTGCGCGAAGCGGACCCGCACACTCGCGCGCGGGTCGCCAGCGCGGTCCGTGCCGCATTCGATCCTTACGTGGATGGAGCGGAGGCTCGCTTCACGGCGTGCTGCTGGATCGTCGCTGCCCGGCGCGGACGCTAACGCACCTGCGCGATCTGGTGGAACATGTCGACGTGACCCATCATCGCGTCGACGATGCCCGCGACCTTCGGATTGGTCGACTCTACGACGTAGTACTCGTCCGGCGCGTGCGCGCCCGAGCCGTGACCGAAGCCGAAGTGTCCGGCGGGCAGCGACAGCGGCGGCGCCGTGAACACCGCACCCGGCCATGAGCCGGCCAGCCGCGGATTCAGAGTCGCCTTGATGCCCGCGCGCTTGTAGGTTTCGAGCTGAGCGCGAATGATGCGACTGTCTTCTGCAGTTTCCGTCGGATCGTAGCCGCCGCTGACGTTCACTTCCACGTCGTTGAAGCCGCGCTTGTCGAGGTGCGCCCGCAGCTTGTCTACTGCTTCTTTGCGTGTCTGATTCGGCACGAGACGCAGATCGAGCTTCGCCACCGCGCGTCCGGGCAGGATCGTCTTGCCGCCCGGACCGGTGTAACCGGCGACGAGCCCTTCGATGTTGACCGTCGGCTGCGAAGCCAAGCGCTCGAGGGCCTGGTTGAAAGGCAGATCGTCGATCCAGTGTGTGATCCCGAGCAGTTTCTTCTGCGCCTGCTCGTCGCTGCTGCGCGCGACCTCTGCGATCAACTCTTGCTCGCGCGCGCTGAGCGGCCGGACGTTCTCGAACCAGCCATCGATCGTCGGCGTATTGCCATCCGGCGTGACCAGCGTGTTCAGAGCCGCCACGAGCCGCCAGACCGGCGAGTCGATGTTCGCTTTCTGGCTGGAGTGAATGTCGCCCTTCGGCCCGCGACCCCACTTCGCGCCGCTTGCCACCAGCTCCAGCTCGACGACGCCCTTGGAGCCCAGATTCACCGAGACATTGCCGTTGAGGTCCTGCCAGCTCGCGGGAATGTAGATGCCTTCGGCCTTCTTGAGCGCGGCGAACACCTCGGGGCGCTGCACGATCTGATGGAAGTGCGGCGAGCCGATCTCTTCCTCGCCTTCGCACACCAGCAGCAGGTTCACCGGCAATTTCGCGTTCGCGGCGCGCATCGCATGGAGCGCGGAGAGCACGGTCGCCTCGGGACCCTTCTGATTGACTGCGCCGCGACCGACGACCGCGCGGCCGAAGCCGGGCTTGTCGACGATGCGACCTTCGAGCGGCGGCGAGGACCATTCCGCCGGATCGAATTGCTTCACGTCGTACATGAAGTACAGGGCGAGCGTGCGCTTGGCGCCGTTGTCCATCGTGGCGAACACGCCCGGATGACCCTCGGTGGGCACGACGGTGGCTGTGTCGAAGCCCGCTTCGCGCGCGAGATTCGCCATGTACTCCACGCCTTCCTTCATGTTGCGGTTCTCGGCCGCGATCGAAGGCAGCGCAATCCAGTCCTGGAGCCGCTTGATGGCCGCCTCGCGACCGGCTTCCGCGGCCTTGCGAATCGCCGGGTAACGTTCGGCGGCTGCCGTTGCACCCGGTGCGCCGAAGAACATCGCGCCGGCGCTGGCCAGCGTCGCGGCAGTCAGGAATTCGCGTCGATCGAGACCATTGAGCCAGCGGTGCGGAATGCGCGTAAAGTCAGCCATGGTTTCTTCATCCTCTTGTGCAAGCGACTGCTCGGAGCGGAACGTTACACGGTACTGATGACTCAATCCATGGCACTGCAACCTCTCGCCTATCGAATCGGCACGCAGACGTATACAGGTTACGTCGCGGATGGCTCGGCCGGACGTCGCGTGCCGGGAGTGTTGGTGGCACACGAGGGCGGTGGATTCCTGACCGAGCACGCAAAGGATCGCGCGCGCATGGTCGCCGAGCTGGGCTATGTAGCCTTCGCACTCGATCTGTTCGGCGATACTCGGCCGCCGCTGGATCAGGCGCGACAGATCGTTCAGCAGTTGCGCAACGACCTGCCGACGTTGCGAATGCGCGCGGCCACCGCGCTCGATTTGCTACGGCAGCAACCCAACGTGGACACCACGCGAGTCGCGGCGATCGGCTTCTGCTTCGGCGGGACTACGGTGCTGGAGCTCGCGCGCAGCGGCGCCGATATTGCTTGCGCGATCGGCTTTCACGCGGGACTCGCGACGTCCGCGCCAGCGCAGCCCGGCGCGATTCGCGCCAAAGTGCTCGTGTGCCAAGGCGCCGACGATCCGATCATCACCGCCGAGCATCGCAGCGACTTCGCAGCCGAGATGACGCGCGCCGGCGTCGATTGGCAGATGCACGTCTACGGTGGCGTCGGCCACAGCTTCACGAATCCGGAAATCGGCCGCTGGAATCTGCCCGGATTCGTCTATGACGAGCGCGCCGATCGGCGCTCGTGGCTGGCGATGCGCGCGCTGCTCGAAGAAGTGTTCACGCAATGAATCAGCGGATGGCTGGCAGCCACTTGATAGTCGCCGCGCCATAGATGCCGACCGCAGTCAGCAGAGCCATCACGACTATCAGGGCGGCGACTGCCATCCGTTCGCGAGCGCCTGCACGGCGCTGGGCCCGGAAGTACAGCTCCAGCACGCCGAGCGGGACGACCAGCTTCGCCGCGTTCAAGGATTGGTAATACGCCGGTGCAAAGCGGATCTCGAACGCATGCTCCAGGAATTGCGCGCCGTACGACCCGAGACGGATGAACCAGACGGCGCTGGCCACGAGAAACAGTCGGAGCGCCCAACGGCGATGCACGTCGAAGTTCCGTGCCCGCGCGTGGCGGAGCGCGAGGGCGGCGCAGACGAAGATGAGGAGCGACGCGATCGTATTGCCGCCGATGTCGGCGAGGCCCAGATACGCGTCGCGACCCCACTCCAGGAAGAGCCCGAACAGCGTCGAGACGATGACGGCGGCCAGGAAGGCTCGGCCGTTCCAGCGATGGAGGGTCGGTGCACGGTTGCGGATTTGCGGAATGAGCTGCAGCGGGCCGCCGCCATGAATCAGGGTCGCGAGCAGGATGTGAACGGTGCTCGCGATGTTCCCCAGCGTGTCGCCGGCGACATATCCGTGGAGCAACCGAAATTGCGACAACCCCGCGAGTCCGTCGACGACGACCCGGCTGCCGAAAACGGCGACGACATAGTAGGCAAACAGCCATTGGCCGGCCGCAGCGACGATGAACCAGAGCGTTGCCGATGCCTTGAGCGGATTCATGCGCCGAGCGTAGGCGGCCGCTCGCTTGGCGCTGTGAGCAATCGTGACCAAATGTCTGCCACAATTCCGCGCATGAGAGCTCGACGTTGTGCAGCGCTGATCAGTCTGCTCGCGCTGACCGCTCAGCCCGTCGCGATTGCCGCCGAGCTGCAAGTCTGGACCGCGCGGGCGGGCGCAACTGTTCTCGCGGAGATCGGGCCGGAGTTCGAACGTGCAACCGGCCACAAGCTCGAGATCTCGTCGGATCTGCCCGCTCCGTTTCTGAAGCGCGCCAGGGCCGACGAGCCGTTCGACATTCTGATCAGCACTGCCGGGCCGGTCGATGCGCTGATTCAGGAAGGCAGGCTCGTGAAGGAAACGCGGGCGACGTTCGCGCGCTCAGGCATCGGTGTCGGAGTGCGCAAGGGCGCACACAAGCCCGATATCAGCACCGTCGAGGCATTCAAGCGCGCAGTGCTCGATGCCAAATCCATCGCGTATCTGCGAATCGGCAGCGGCCTGTACCTGCATGAGTTGTTCGAGCGCATGGGAATCGCGCAAGACATCGAGGCGAAGGCAACCAGACCGGAGTCCGACATCGTTTCGGAGCTCGTCGCGAAGGGCGAAGTCGAGCTTGGCATCGTCGTAAGCACGCAGATTCTCACGACGCCAGGCGTCGACTTCGTCGGCCCGTTGCCGCCGCAGATCCAGCACTCGATCGTTTTCATCGGCGCTGTCAGCGCGAAGTCGCAAGCGCCGGACGCTGCACGCGAGCTGATGCGCTGCCTCGCAAGTCCGCGCGCGCTCGCGGTAATCAAGGCGCAGGGCATGGAGCCGGACTGACAGATTCCTCGACACCCGTGAATCCGGGTAGTGGCTCTACGGGCGCGCATTCAATATTCAAGGCGCGTATCCCCACTGGAGTTCGCTATGAAGAAGGTCGTCCCGCTGCTCATTGCTGCTGTCGCGTGCACCGTTCCCCAGTTCGCTTCGGCTGTTCCCGTCCATGCGACTTTCGACGGTACGGTCTCGGGATCGAGCGGCTCGTTCACCACTGTGCTCAACGATTTTCCGGCCGGCACGACGGCCTCCTTCGACGTGACCTTCGACGACTCCGGGCTCGTCGATGACGCAGCGCTCGTCAACGACTTCGATGTCGCACCGGTCTCCGGCCGGGTTCGCCTGGGCTCGCTGGAGTGGTTGCTCGATGCCGGCAGGATCTGGACGTACACGTACATGATCGGCCCGGGCAATCCCGTCATCTCATACGGACTGCAGCTGACGGGCACCGGCCCGAGCATCGCTGGCGGTAGCGCTTCGCTCTTCGGTCTCTTCCTGTCACTGACGCCCGACGCGACGCCGCTCACCTCGCGCATGCCGCTCGTCGGATTCGCTTATCCATTCGATGGCGGCGAGTTCTACAGCTACGCGGATCTCGCCGGCAACTTCAGCACTTCGCGCGAGGGCACGCCGGTGCCGGAACCGAATGCCGTGCTGTTGATGTGCGGTGGGCTCGCGCTGCTGGCGGGGTTGCGTCGCTCGCGTCGTCCGGCGCGATCTGCGACATAGTTCCGCTTGCAACCAAATTGCAGTTGCGTCCGCAACGGCGCGTGCTCTTCTTCGCGCCGTTCGTTTTTCCGCGGCCGCTGCCGCATCCATTTGCAAAGTGACTGAAATGCTTTCGATCAACGGGACAGCCATGCAACACACGCAACGCGAATTCCATCGCGCCGCGCGCGGCTGCCCGACGATTACGGGTAGCTGGGAGCCTAGCCACCTGAGATCTCTCTCAGAGCGGCGAAAACCCACCGTATGCATAGCTTGCAAGCTATTGCGACGGCCCGGCGCTCAGATCCGCTGAATCCTGCTCTCGTTCGCTAGTGCGACGTTCCGTGAGGTGCCCGTCGTCTGGACTCGCGCCGCGCATTCGCACTCTGCTCAAATGCAAGACGATAACGGGCTGCGGCGAAATCCCAGTCGAGCCGGCGATCAATGAGAGCATCGAGATACTCGCGACGGCGGTTGTGATGGTCGAAGTAGTAAGCGTGCTCCCACAGATCGATCGCCAGCAAGCATGTGGTGCCGCGGTACTCCGGGGAATCTGTGCCTGACGTCGTTAGAATCTTGACCTGATTACCATGGTTGACTACAAGCCACAGCCATCCGCTGCCCACGTGCGCTGCACCGGCCGTTGCCAACGCGGCGGCCAGATTGGAGTAGTTGCCAAACGCCTGATCGATTGCACGGCATAACTCGCCCTCTGGTCGCTTCCTGGAAGGTGTGAGACTTTGCCAGAGCAGGGCATGGTTCCAGGCCTCTGAGGTCGCTGTGAACAGCGCAGTGTCACGCGCATGCTCGCGTGCCCAACAGACGATGTCCAAGGCCTTCTTATGCCTCAATTCCTGACGCTCGCGTGAGAGCTGGTTCGCCAATGCGATGCAGGTCGCGTAATGAACGCCATAGTGAACGTGAATTGCGCGCGAGGACACGACCGGCGCCAATGCTCCCGCGAGCCAGGGCAGCGGCTGAACTATGAACGGGCCAGCCGCCACCGTCGCCGAAGACCCTTGAGTCGGCAGCCGCGGCGTGCTGGAAGCCTTTGGGAGCGGAGCAACTTTGCTCGCCGATGCAGGTCGGCCCTGGAGACACTGGTGCGTGGCAGTTTCACGGGCGCTCCTATCGAAGCTCGACCGGCTGCTTCCGCGAGCATCGTGGCTCGTGCCAAGAATATCGCGCCCCGGCATTACGCTTCGATCGACGATTGCGACGCGCTGGCGAGCGGCGCTCGGGGGTAACGTCAAATCCGTCAGGACTCGTACTCGTTTTCGCCGGCCCGCTTCCCGTAGCTGCCGGCGCAGGCGCACAGCGCTCGCCGACGCAAACTTGTGTGAGGCATCCATGAGATCGCGAAACCCGACGCCCAAGGCATTTCGCGCGCTTCCCAATTGATGCCTGGCACGCTCCCAATTCTTGGCTTGTGCTCGAGCGCTGGCAGTCAGCCAGATTTTCCCTTCGCGGGCATGACCAGCGCCGGCGGAGGAAAGGCTGCGGGCGAGATTTCGGACCATGCGGGGCAAGCGATCGATGAATTGCGCCGTCGGCGAAGTCGCCGATGACTCTTCCTCAAGTGGAGGTACGCCCGCGGCACGAGTGCGCTGCGACGAGATGACCTCGGTCGGAGGATTTGCTACTGAATCGTCGACGAGCTCGGATCT
>Ga0268265_10000957_pt1 | contig 26523 bp, 28 predicted proteins | sample KBSSwiS52_FD_190355 | JGI IMG/M metagenome (GOLD analysis project Ga0268265, IMG submission 190355) | Switchgrass rhizosphere microbial communities from Kellogg Biological Station, Michigan, USA - KBS Switchgrass S5-2 (SPAdes) (version 2) | ecosystem: Host-associated > Plants > Roots >...
ACTTTCTCCATGCCGCAAACGCAGGAGGAGTTCTACTTCGCGCTGCCCTACGACCGCATGGACCTCTGCCTCCATGCGCTGAACCACGGCACTCCGCCCGAAGAGGTCGCGCCGCTGGTCGAGCTGACGCCCGACCAGGTCACCCGGGTGTTCAAGGACATCGAAGCGAAACGGCGCTCGACCAAATACCTGCACACGCCGCCGCTGTTATGTGCGGCATAGCGGGCATCGTCTCGCTCGGCTCTGCGCCGGCGCCGAGCCGCGAAGCGCTGCTGCGCATGGCCGGCGCGCTCACCCACCGCGGCCCGGACGAGCTTGGCCTGTACCGCGACGCCGCCGCGGGCTTCGCGCACACGCGCCTTTCGATCGTCGACCTCGCCAGCGGCCAGCAGCCGATGGCCGATGCGCTGCGCACCACCTGGGTGGTGTTCAACGGCGAGATCTTCAACTACCTCGAGCTGCGCGCCGAGCTCTCCGCGCTCGGTCACCGCTTCCGCACCCGCAGCGACACCGAAGTGATCGTGCAGGCGTGGCACGCCTGGGGCGAGCGCGCCTTCGAGCGCTTCAACGGCCAGTGGGCGGTGGCGATCTGGGACTCGGTGGCGCGCCGCCTGATCCTCGCGCGCGACCCGACCGGCATCTGCCCGCTGCACCTGTGCGTGCACGCAGGCCAGCTCCATTTCGCGAGCGAAGTGAAAGCGATCTTCGCCGCCAACGCGGCCATCCCGCGCGCGTTCGATCCGATGGGCATCGAGCAGACCTTCACCTTCTGGTCCGTGGTGCCGCCGCAGTCGGTGTTCCAGGGAATCGAAGAGCTCAGGCCCGGTTACGTCCGCGTGTACCAGCACGGCTCATATAAGGAGAGGGCATTCTTTACCCCCTCCTATGGCGGGTTCACTGGTTCTCTTGGTGACGCAGTGGAAAGCGTGCGCAGCGCCGTCGAAGACGCAACCCGGTTACGGATGTTGCGCGCGGACGTTCCGGTTGGGAGTTATTTGTCGGGAGGCTTGGATAGCTCGTATGTAGCCGCTCTCGGGCGCCAGTACGCCGGCGAGCGCTTCCAGACCTTTTCGCTGCGCTTCGAGGACGCGGAGTACGACGAAACTTCGTACCAGCGGCTGATGGCGCAACGCCTGGGCGCCGAGCACCACGAGGTGGTGGTGTCGCGCGCCGACATCGCCGCGGCCCTGCCTTCGGTGATCGCGCATGCCGAGCGCCCCATCCTGCGCACCGCGCCGGCGCCGCTCTATCTGCTCTCCAGCCTGGTGCGCCGCCACGGCATCAAGGTGGTGCTGACCGGCGAAGGCGCCGACGAGATGTTCGCCGGCTACGACCTGTTCCGGGAAGCCAAGGTGCGCCGCTTCTGGGCGCGCCAGCCGGCGTCGACTCGCCGGCCGCGGCTGCTCGAGCGGCTTTACCCTTACCTCGCCCGCTCGCCGGTCGCACAACAGGCGATGGCGCGCCAGTTCTTCGGCCGCAACCTCGCCGCGCACGCTTCGCCCGGCTTCGCGCACGACACGCGCTGGCATACCACCCGATCTCTTAGCCGTGTATTGACCCCGGCAATGCGCAGCGGCCGGGACCCGATCGCCGAGCTGATCGCCGACCTGCCGGCGCAATTCCGGTCCTGGACGCCGCTCGCGCAGGACCAGTACCTCGAGAAGCGCACGCTGCTTGCCGGTTATCTGCTCTCCTCGCAGGGCGACCGCATGCTGATGGCGCATTCGATCGAGGGGCGCTTCCCGTTCCTGGACAGCAACGTGATCGCGCTCGCCAACTCGCTGCCCGATTCCTACAAGCTGCGCGTGCTGGACGAGAAGCACGTGCTGAAGCGCGCGGCGGCGCAGGTCGTGCCGGCCGAAATCCTCGCGCGCAAGAAGCAGCCGTACCGCGCGCCGGATGCCGCGGCGCTGATTCACGCCACCTACCTCGACGACCTGCTGTGCCCGCCCGCGCTGCGCGACGCGGGCGTGTTCGAGCCTCAGCCGGTGATGCAGCTCCTGCGCAAGTGCCGCGCGCGCACCGACGGCCGGTTCTCCAACGCCGACAACATGGCGCTGGTCGGCATCCTGTCGACGCAGCTCCTGCACCAGCAGTTGATCGCCGGCCGCCCGGCGATCCGCACCAACCTCGGCCTGCGTACCGACGTCGACCTCACCCGCCTGAAGGAAGCCGCATGATGCTCCAAGATTGCCTGGTTCCCTCGAAACTGATCGCCCTGGTGTGCGCCGGCCAGCGGCTCAGCTACCGCGAAATCCACCAGCGCTCGAACGCGCTTGCCAACAGCCTGGTCGCCGGCGGCGTCGAACGCGGCGACCGCGTCATCGTGTTCGCCGACAACACGGTCGAGACCGTGGTCGCGTTCTGGGCGGTGCTCAAGGCCAACGCCGTCGTCTCGATCGTCAACCCGCTCACCAAGAGCGACAAGCTTGCCTACCTGCTGAACGACTGCCGGCCGACCGCCTTCATCACTGACAAGCACCTGGAGCGCGTCTACGGCGCGCCGGTGAAAGCCTGCCCCCATTTGAAGCAGGTCATCGTTGCCGGCACGCCGAGCTGGGACCAGGCGCTGGCGGCGGACCGTTACACCGCGCCCGCGCGCAAGGCGATCGACATCGACCTCGCGGCGATCATCTACACCTCCGGCTCCACCGGCGACCCGAAGGGCGTGATGCTGACCCATCGCAACATGCTCGCCGCGTGCGAGTCGATCTCGAGCTACCTTGAAATCAGCAGCAGCGAAGTCATCCTGGGCGTGCTGCCGCTCGCCTTCGACTACGGCCTGTACCAGATGATCATGGCGTTCGCCGCCGGCGCGCGCCTGGTGCTCGAGCGCTCCTTCGCCTTCCCGGCGCAGGTGCTGAAGGTGATGGCCGAGGAGCACGTCACCGGCTTCCCCGGCGTGCCGACGATCTTCGCGCTGCTCGGCGAGTTCAAGTCGCTGCGCGATTACGACCTCTCCAGCATCCGCTACGTGACCAACACCGCGGCGGCGCTGCCCGCGAAGCACATCACCATGCTGCAGGACCTGTTCCCCGGCGCGCGCATCTATTCGATGTACGGCCTGACCGAGTGCAAGCGCTGCACCTACCTTCCGCCCGAGGATCTCGCGCGCAAGCCCGGCAGCGTCGGCATCGCCATCCCGAACACCGAGCTCTGGATCGTCGACGAGAACGACCGGCGCGTCGGCCCCGGCGTGGTCGGCCAGCTCGTGATCCGCGGCGCGACCGTGATGAAAGGCTACTGGGAGAAGCCCGAGGCCACGGCGAAGAAGCTCAAGCCCGGCCCGGTGCCCGGCGAGATGGTCCTGTACACCGGCGACTACTGCAGGCTCGACGACGAGGGTTACCTCTATTTCGTCGGCCGCATGGACGACGTCATCAAGTCGCGCGGCGAGAAGGTGGCGCCCAAGGAAGTCGAGCTGGTGCTGATGAACATCCCCGGCGTGAAAGAGGCCGCGGTGATCGGCGTGCCCGACCCGATCCTCGGCCACGCGGTAAAGGCTTTCGTGGTGCTCGAGACCGGCACCGACCTGCACGAGCGCCAGCTGCAGAAAGAATGCCAGAGCCGGCTCGAGAACTTCATGGTGCCGAAGTACATCGTCACCGTGCCTTCGCTGCCGAAGACCGACACCGGCAAGATCCGCAAGATCAATCTGCAATGAACGCGCGCTTCATGGACGTGGAGCTGCTGGTCGAGCGCGGGGTGCTGGTGCCGCGCGCGGAGACCGAGTTGCTCGGCGCCACCGCCCTGGAGCTCGCGCCGGAAAATGCGCGCATCATCGACATGTGCTGCGGCTCGGGCAACCTCGCCTGCGCGCTCGCCAGCCGTTCTCCAGGCTGCCGCGTGTGGGCGAGCGACCTCACCGACGCCTGCGTCTCTCTTGCGAAGCGCAATACCGAATTCGCCAGAGTTCAGAACCGCGTCGAGGTGGTGCAGGGCGATCTGTTTGCCGGCTTGAAAGGGCTCGCAGGCTCGATCGACCTGATCGTCTGCAACCCGCCTTACATCTCGCACGCCAAGCTCGCCGGCGAGCGCGCCGTGCTGCTCGAGAACGAGCCGCGCGAAGCCTTCGACGGCGGGCCGTACGGCCTGAGCATCCACCAGCGCGTGGTGAAGGAAGCGCTGCCGTTTCTCAGGCCCGGCGGCTGGCTGCTGTTCGAGATCGGCCTCGGCCAGGACCGCCAGGTCAAGATGCTGTTCGAACGCACTCGCGCCTACCAGGACCTGCGCACGGTGGCGAATGCCGCCGGCGAGATCCGCGTGGTCGGCGCCCGCAAAATCAACCAGAAAGGAAACTGATGACGCTCCAGCAGCAAATCCGCGATTTCGTCACCTCCAACTTTTATGTCGCCGATCCGAACACGCTCGAGGACCGCACCTCGCTGCTCGACCAGGGCATCATCGACTCGACCGGCGTGCTCGAGGTGATCATGTTCATCGAGAGCACCTTCGGCATGACGGTGGAGGACAGCGAGATGCTGCCGGAGAACCTCGACTCGATCGAGCGCATCGCCGCCTTCGTCGCGCGCAAGCAGGTGGCGATCGCGGCATAGCACGGCGTTGTCGCTCGAGGACGTGATTCCTGGGATTCCGGATGTCCGACGGGGGCTGAACCGGGCGCGCAGGCCGCAGTCGAACCTTCTGTAAGGAGGTTCGCCATGACAACCCACGCCGTTCGCCACCAGCACGCCCCGGCAATGCTGCCGCTTTGGCTGGTCGTCGGCTTCATCTCCGGAGCGATTTCCGTACTGATCTTCCACCAGGGTGCCGCTGCGCTCCTGCACGCGCTCGAGCTCACCCCGCGTGCCCCCTATTCCATGAACGCCACGGTGCCTTTCGGCGTGCCGCAGATATGGTCGATCGCGTTCTGGGGCGGCGTATGGGGCATCGTCCTCGCCGCAGCGCTGGTGCGGCTGCGTGGCGCGGCGCTTGTCTTCGCCGCCACGTTGTTCGGCGCGGTCCTGCCGACGCTCGTCGCCTGGTTCGTGGTGGCGCCGCTGAAAGGCCAGCCGATGGCGGCGGGCTTCGTGCCGGCGGCGATGCTCATCGGGCCGATCGTCAACGCTGCCTGGGGCCTGGGTACCGGACTGGGCCTCAGTGCCTACTGTTCCGTCCGCCGTCGGAAGAATCCGGCGTTCCCTTCTTCGGGCCGCGCGTAGCCGTCGCTTCGAGCAGCAGCCCGACCGCCTGGATGAACACCGGCATCGGAACTTCTTCTTCGCCGGCGATCCAGCGCTCCAGAGTTTCCCGGTTCACGTTGAGGGCGTCGCCGAGCGCGTCCAGCCCGTTGCAGATCTGCACCGCGCGCCGCAGCGCCATGCGCGGGACGTCGGAGCTCTTCAAGCCCGGCGCAGGAGGCTGACCAGCAGCATCCCGCTGGCGAATGCGGTAACGCCCCAGGTGAGATAGGCCTGCGTGCGGTCCCCGGTCGCAAAGTCGAGCCCCGAGATCCAGCTCGACAGCCAGAGCACCGCGACGACGGGGATGGACAGCCAGAGGGGCATCACCCAGTATGGGACCTCGGGGCGCCGGTCACAAGAAGGTTCTGGCGCAGCTCCTGCTTCATCCACTCGATAAACACCCTGGTGCGTGTGGCCAGCAGCCGCGCATGCGGGTAGACCACGCTGATGGGCCGCGGCGGGGGCTCGAATTTCTCCAGCACGATTCTCAGGCGCTTTTCCTTGACGTACGGCGCCGGCTGGTAAGAGAGGAACATGCCGAAGCCCACGCCCGCGACGCACGCCTGCAGGGTGGGGGCGGCCTGGTTGAAGTCGAGATTGCCGCTGACGGACACGACGAAGGGTTTGCCCTTTTCGTAGAAGGTCCAGCCGGAGGCGGTGGCGCCGGTGGCGACGAAGCGCAGGCAGTTGGCCTCGAGCAGCTCGCGCGGATGTTGGGGCGTGCCGTGGCGGCGCAGGTAATCGGGGCTTGCGACGACCACGCGGCGGAGGCTGCCAAGCTGCTGGGCGACCAGCGTCGAATCGTCGAGCTTGCTGATGCGGATACCGACGTCGATGCCTTCCTCCAGCAGATTGACCACGCGATCGTGGAGCTGCAGGCTGCAGCGCATCTTGTCGTAGCGCTGCACGAAGCGGGTGACGGCGGGCGCGACGTGCATCTGGCCGAACAGCACCGGGGCAGTGATTCTGAGCAGGCCGCTGGGCTCGGCGGCATTTGCCGTGAGCGCAGTCTCGGCGTCGGCCACCACGGTGAGCACTTGCCGGCAGGTCTCGAGGTAGTGCTTGCCTTCTTCTGTGAGCGATATGCGCCGCGTGGTGCGGTTGAGCAGGCGTACGCCGAGGTGTGCTTCGAGCGCGGCGAGGGAGCGCACCGTGGCCGGCAGCGAAGATCCGAGCCTGCGCGCGGCGGCGGTGAGGCTGCCCGCCTCGGCGATGTGCGTGAAGGTGCGCATGGCTTTGAGCTTGTCCATGGATTGATCCGATTATCGGAGTAGTCAAATACCAGTCAACCCATTTATTGCGCGGATAGGAGCAACCACAATAGGCTCCATATGGCTGACCCCAACGACAACGGCCCGTGGCACGCCGGCGAGCGCGCGGTGCAGGCGCGCGTGGGCGTGCGCCGGCAGATGGAGGGAATCGGCCCGCGCGCGCTGCGCCCCTACATGCCGGAGCAGCACCGTGATTTTTTCAGCCAGCTTCCCTTTGTCATCGCCGGCAGCGTGGATGCAGCGGGCCAGCCTTGGGCGAGCGTGCTGGCGAGCCCGCCGGGGTTCATCGCCTCGCCCGATCCGCAGCACCTGAGCATCCAGGCCGCGCCGCTGGCGGGCGATCCGCTGGCCGGGACCTTGCGTCCCGGGGCGGCCATCGGCCTGCTCGGTATCGAACCGCACACGCGGCGCCGTAATCGCATGAACGGCGTGGTCGAGCAAGTGACAGCGCAGGCCTTCACCGTGCGGGTAAGTCAGAGTTTCGGCAACTGTCCCAAGTACATCCAGGCGCGCGCGCCAGTGTATGTGGACGAGCGGCTGGACCCGCGGCGCAGCCTGCATCGCGCCACCGCGCTCGACGGCGTAGCGGCGCGAATGATTCGCGGCGCCGACACCTTCTTCATCGCCACCTCCTATCCGGAGGCGGGCGAGGAAAGCGGCCCCGCGCACGGCGTGGATGTGTCGCACCGCGGCGGCAAGCGCGGCTTTGTGCGCGTCGACGCCGACGGCACGCTCACGGCGCCGGACTTTGTCGGCAACTATTTTTTCAATACCCTCGGCAACCTGCAGGTGAACCCGCGCGCCGGACTGCTGTTCATCGACTTTGAAAACGGCGACCTGCTCTACCTCGGCGTGGATGCGCAGATCATCTGGGACGGCGCAGAGGTCGCAGCCTTCGAGGGCGCGCAGCGCCTGCTGCGCTTCACCGTTCGCGAGATGCTGCGCGGCGAGGCCGCGCTGCCGCTGCGCTGGGGCGCGGCTGCGCAATCGCCCTTTCTCGATGCCACCGGGGCTTGGGGCGGACCTGAATAGACTCAGGTTCTGGCGGAGAGAGAGGGATTCGAACCCCCGAGCCCTTGCGGGCTAACGGTTTTCAAGACCGCCGCATTCGACCGCTCTGCCATCTCTCCGGGACGAGAAAAACGCCGAGGGATTGAAAAAGCCCTTGTTGGCCGCATTTTAGCCTCGACAGGTCCCGCGCCCGCAGCGCCTTTAGTTGCAACTTGGGGGGCGTTTGGTAGTCTTAGGGTTAATACCAGGCGTTAGAAGACATAACGGAGGAAACGAAGCATGCAACCCGAACTGAAACCCGTACGCACCGACGATCAGGGCTTTGGCCGCGGCTCGAGCTACGAGCGCGCCCCGGAGGTCCAGGACGTCGCGTACTCGACGCCGGAGAGCCAGAAGGTCCTCCGCAACACCTACCTGCTGCTCGCGCTGACCATGGTGCCGACGGTGATCGGCGCCTACATCGGCATGGCGACCAGCAGCATCATCATGGCGAGCCCGATCATCAGCTCGCTGGTGATGCTCGCGGCGGTGATCGGCCTGCAGTTCGCCATCGCCGCCAACCGCAACAGCGGCCTGGGCGTGGCGCTGCTGCTGCTGATGACTGGCCTGCTCGGCTGGTGGCTGGGACCGATCCTGAACGTCGCGCTGTCGATGAAGAACGGCATGGCGCTGGTCGGCTACGCCGCGGTGGGCACCGGCGTGATTTTCTTCGCCATGGCAGCGCTGTCGCAGACCATCAAGCGCGATCTCGCCTTCATGGGCAAGTTCCTGTTCGTCGGCATGATCGCCCTGCTGATCGCGATGATCGCCAACATGTTCCTGCAGATCCCGGCGCTCGCGCTCACCATCTCGACGCTGGTGATCGTGGTGTTCTCGCTGTTCCTGCTGTACGACCTGCAGCGCATCATCCGCGGCGGCGAGACCAACTACGTGATGGCGACGACCGGCGTCTACATGAGCCTGTTCAACATCTTCGCCAACCTGCTGAACATCCTCCTGGCGCTGGCGGGCGAGCGCGACTAGGCCAGTTCAGTTTCTGAAAAGGGCGAAAGGGCGCTTCGGCGCCCTTTTTATTTCGCCGGGCAGGCGCGCAGATCGTAGAGGCCGACGGAATAGAGCTCGTTGCCGCTCGCCGAGCGCTGCAAGCCCCAATCGAAGGCGAAGGTCCTGCCCTTTGCGTGCTGCGGGAAATCGGCCTGCACGGCGCGGCGCGCGGCCTGCTCCACGTCCTTCAGGTCGTCCGGCCCGGTAAGCGCGTACGACTGGGCAGCAGCGGTGCCCATCGGCAGCGCGATTTCGCGAGCGTTCGGCAGATAGCCATGGCCGAGCACCAGCAATTGCCGCGGGAGGTACGGCGGGTATTGCGCTTCCACCGTCACCGGCGCGTTCGACGCTGAAAGGCAGGGATAGGCCTTGCGATAAAAGCGCAGGCTGATCTTCCCTTCCTTCCCGGATCGGCTGAAGCGCGGCGTCTGGAGCTCCTCGGGCTTGAGCAGGCTCGCGCAGACACTCCTCGTCCCCTTGCGGGTCAGCGGGAACGCGTCGATGTCGCCGAATTCGAGCCTGACCTCGCCGGCCGCGTCGCGCGGCTCGAACTTGAGCTGCACTTCGCCGACGTCCGCGGACTGAAGGTTGGCCAGGCCGCCGCCCGACAGCCAGTCGGCGATCTCCCTGCCTCCCTGCTTCCAGACCAGGCTGCGCGGCAGATTGCGCTCACCTTTGGCATCGACCAGGCGGATCACCGGCGACTCGACCGGGCCCTTGGGGCCGAGGTAGCGAATCTTCGTGCCGAGCACGAGCACCGCCCTGTCGCATCCGATGCTGTCTATGGAGAGGCGCCAGTTCCTGCCGGACGCGGTGCTCGCTGCGTCGACCCCACACGAGAAAACTGCTGTGAAGACCAGGAGCAGATAGCGCATGTCAGCGCTCGAATAGCGCGACGCTCTCCACGTGCGCGGTGTGCGGGAACATGTTGACCACGCCCGCCGCCACCAGCCTGAAGCCCTGCGTGTTCACCAGGATGCCGGCGTCGCGCGCCAGCGTGGCCGGGTCGCACGAGACATAGACGATGCGCCGCGGCCATGCCGCGGGCAGCGACTTCACCAGCTCGACCGCGCCCTCGCGCGGCGGGTCGATCAGGATTTTCGGAAACGGGCCGAAGGCGGTAATTCCAGCCTTGAACAGATCCGCGACTTCGAATTGCGCCACCAGCTGGTTCATCGTCGCATTCTGCCGCGCGCGCTCCACCAGCTCCTTGCTGCCCTCGAAGCCCACCACCTGCGCGCCGCGCGCGGCGAGCGGCAGCGAAAAGTTTCCCAGGCCGCAGAACAGGTCAGCAATGCGCTCGCCGGGCTGCGGGTCAAGCAGCTTGAGCGTCTTCGACACCAGCACCTTGTTCATGGCGTGGTTCACCTGGGTGAACTCGGTGGGGCGGAAATTGATGCGCACGCCGAACTCGGGTAGCTCGTAGTAGAGCTGGCTTTGCGCAGGCTCGAACGGATGCGCGCTCTCCGGGCCGCCCGGCTGCAGCCAGACGTGAACGCCATGGGTCTGCGCAAACGAGCGCATTTCTTTCTGATCATCCGAGGTCAACGGCAGCAAATGCCGGAACACCAGGACGGTGGCGTTGTCGGCTACCGCGACCTCGATCTGCGGCAGGCGCTCCTTGATCGACAGATTTCCAACCAGCGACCGCAAATCGGTGATCAACCGGGAAACCCTCTCCGGCAGCACGTGGCATTCGCGCATGTCCGCGACAAAGGTCGAGCGCCGCTCGCGAAACCCCACCATCGCGCCGCGCGACGCCACATGGCGCACCGAGAGCCGCGCGCGGTGGCGGTAGCCCCATTCCGGTCCGTAGACCACCGGCAACATGCTTTCGGCCTTCACCTTGCCGATGCGCTCGAGGCAGTCCTCCAGCCAGCGCTGTTTGGCCGCCATCTGCGTGCGCTCGTCGGCGTGCTGCGTGGCGCAGCCGCCGCAGATGCCGAAATGCGGGCAGCGCGGCGCGCGCCGGCCGGCGCAGGGCTCGACGATCGAGATCGCCCGCCCGGTGTCGAATTTGGACTTTTCCTGAAAAACCCGGACGCTGGCGCGCTCGCCGGGCAGGGCGCCCTCGACGAACACCACCTTGCCTTCGGGATTGCGCGCCACGCCGCGCCCCTCGGAATCGAGCGCGTCGATGCTTAAGGTCAGGTCTTCCAGAGCGAGAGAAATTCTTTCCAGTGCGGCTCGGCGCGCTTCTCGAGCAGAGTGCGCAGCAGGCCGCACTCCTCGTCGTAGCGCGCCTTGTCGAAGGCGCAGCGCATGAGCTGGAAGCGCAGGTAGAGAAGATAGGTGTTGGCGCAGTCGGCTTCGCAGTAGTTGCGGATCTGCGCGATCTCGCCGCCACGAAAGTTCTCCCACACCGCGTTGCCCTTCATGCCGAGCTTGCCGGGCAGGCCGGAGAGCCTGGCGAGGTCGTCGAGCGGCGAGCCGCGCCCGCCGTAGAGCGAGAGCACGTCCATCAGGTCGACGTGGCGCTCGTGGAAGCGGTTGACGTAGTTGCTGTAGCGGAAATCCTTGTTGTCGTTGCCGTTGTCCCAGAAGCAGGCGGCGCCGACGCCGTGGATCAGGCCGCGGCTCACCAGCACCGGCAGGTCGAAGCCGCGCCCGTTCCAGGACACGATCTGCGGCACGTGCTTGTCGATGCCGCCGAAGAAGCGCTGGATCGCCGCGCCTTCGCCCACGTCCGGCTCGCCGATGGAGAACACCTGCACCCCGTCGTCGGTGCGCATCACGCACGAGATCACGACCACGCGCTGCAGGTAGGGCGGCAGGAAGTCGTTGCCGGTCTGCACGCGGCGCTTCTGGAACGCGAGCTCGGCGACGTCGGCGTCGGGCAGGTCTTCCGGCAGGTCGTGCAGCCGGCGGATGCCGGCAACGTCCGGCACCGTCTCGATGTCGAACGCCAGGATGGGAGTCATCAGTCCGGGAAAACGCCGGTGCTCAGGTAGCGATCGCCGCGGTCGCAGATGATGGTGACGATCACCGCGTTCTTCAGCTCCTTCGACACGCGCAGCGCGACGTGCATGGCGCCGCCCGACGAGATGCCGGCGAAGATGCCCTCCTCGCGCGCCAGGCGCCGCGTCATCTCCTCGGCCTCGGCCTGGCTCACCGATTCGACGCGGTCGACGCGCGCCCTGTCGTAGATCTTCGGCAGGTAGGCCTCGGGCCATTTGCGGATGCCGGGGATCTGCGAGCCCTCGGCGGGCTGGCAGCCGATGACCTGGATCTTCGGGTTCTTCTCCTTGAAGAAGCGCGAGCAGCCCATGATGGTGCCGGTGGTGCCCATGCTCGAGACGAAGTGCGTGATCTTGCCGTCGGTGTCGCGCCAGATCTCCGGGCCGGTGGTCTCGTAGTGCGACAGCGGGTTGTCCGGGTTGGCGAACTGGTCGAGCATGGTGCCCTTCTTCTCGCGCACCATGCGCTCGGCGAGGTCGCGCGCCCCTTCCATGCCGCCCGACTGCGAGGTCAGGATGATCTCGGCGCCGAACGCGCGCATCGTCTGGCGGCGCTCGACCGACAGGTGCTCGGGCATGATCAGGATCATCTTGTAGCCGCGGATCGCCGCCGCCATGGCGAGCGCGATGCCGGTGTTGCCCGAGGTCGGCTCGATCAGCACGTCGCCGGGCTTGATCGTGCCGCGCTGCTCGGCGCGGCGGATCATCGAGATCGCCGGGCGGTCCTTCACCGAGCCGGCCGGGTTGTTCCCTTCCAGCTTCGCCCAAAGGACGTTCTTGTCGGCGCCGTGCAGCCGCTGCAGGCGCACCAGCGGCGTATTGCCGATGAAATCTTCGATCGTCTTCTTCATTTTTTCTGCAGCTCGGCGACGTAGGCCGCGACGCCCTGCTCCACCGGCCGGAAAGGCGCGCCGTAGCCAGCCGCGCGCAGGCGCGACAGGTCGGCCTCGGTGAAGCTCTGGTATTTCTCCACCAGGCCCTGAGGGAACGGCACGTACTCGATCAGGCCTTTATGCGCCATGTCCTTGACCGTGAGTCGCGTGCCCTGCACCGCGTTGACCACCGCCGCGGCGAGCTCGTTGAAGGTCTGCGCGCGGCCGGTGCCGCAGTTGTACACGCCCGACACGCCGCGGTGCTCGAGGAACCACAGGTTCACGTCGACCACGTCCTCGACGTAGACGAAGTCGCGCTTCTGCTCGCCGTTGCCGTAGCCGCCCGAGCCGACGAACAGCTTCACCCTGCCGCTCGCCAGCAGCTGGTGATAAGCGTGATAGGCGACCGAGGCCATGCGCCCCTTGTGCTGCTCGTTCGGCCCGTAGACGTTGAAGTAGCGGAAGCCGGCGATCTGCGCGCTCTTCGCCGGCAGGATTCCCCTCACGTACTGGTCGAACAGGAATTTCGAATAGCCGTAGACGTTGAGCGGCTTCTCGCAGCGCCGCTCCTCGCGGAATTCCGGTCCCGCGCCGTAGACCGAGGCCGACGAGGCGTAGATCAGCGGCGCCTCCTCGTCCTGGCACCACTCGAGCAGGCGCTTCGAGTACTCGTAGTTGTTCTCCATCATGTAGCGGCCGTCGCTCTCCATGGTGTCGGAGCACGCGCCCTGATGGAACAGCGCCTCGACCGCGCCTTCATACCGGTCGAGGTTGGCGATGAAGTCGGCCTGGTCGACGTAGTCGGCGATCTCGCAGCGCGCGAGGTTCCTGAACTTGTCCGAGTGCTGCAGGTTGTCGACCGCGATCACCTCGGTGATGCCGCGGCGGTTCAGGCCCTCGACCAGCTTCGAGCCGATGAAGCCGGCCGCTCCGGTGACGACGTAATAGCTCACTTGGGAAAAAGCTCCGCGCTGGTCGCCGCGGCGGTGCCGAGCTTGGCGACCACGATGCCGGCGGCGCGGTTCGCGATGCGCACCGCCGCTTCCAGTCCGGCGCCCGCGGCGAGCATCACCGCCATGGTGGCGATGACCGTGTCGCCGGCCCCGGTCACGTCCATGACCTCGCGCTTCTCCGCCGCCACCGAGAAGGTCTTCTTTCCCCGGAACAGCGTCATGCCGTGCTCGCCGCGCGTGAGCAGCAATGCTTCCAGCCGCAGCTTCGCCATCAGCGCCTGCGCGCGCCCCTTCAGGTCCTTCTCGTCCTTCCAGGTGCCCACCACTTCGCGCAGCTCGGCGGTGTTGGGCGTGATGATGCTCGCGCCTTTGTAGCGCGCGTAATCATCGCCCTTGGGATCGATCAGCACGCGCTTGCCGGCCTTGCGCGCGCTGCGGATCATCTCGGCGATGTGCGCAAGGCCGCCCTTGCCGTAGTCGGACAGGATCACCGCGCCGCACTCGGGCAGCGCGCGCTTGAACTCCTCGAGCTTGGAGGCGAGCACCTCGCCCGACGGCGGGCGCTCGAAGTCGATGCGCAACAGCTGCTGGCGCCGGCCGATGACGCGCAGCTTGGTGGTGGTATTCAGGCCGCGGTCGCGGTGCAGGCTGGCCGGGACTCGCATCTTGCGCAGCAGGCGCTGCAGCGCGCGGCCGGGCTCGTCGGCCCCGACTACCGAGAGCAGCCGGGTCTGCGCGCCGAGCTCCTTGCAGTTCCAGGCCACGTTGGCCGCGCCGCCGAGACGCTCGTCCTCCTTGCTGATCAGCACCACCGGCACCGGCGCCTCCGGCGAGATGCGCGACACCTCGCCGAACCAGTAGCGGTCGAGCATCACGTCGCCCACCACCAGCACGCGCGCCTTGGAGGTGTCTATGTCCTTCTCCCTGCTTTTATGTCTTCCTCCCAATCGGGAAGTATTCCAGTCCGAGGTTCTTGAGCGTTGCCGGATCGTAGAGATTACGCCCATCGAAGATCGCCGGGGTCTTCAGGTGGGTTTTGATGGCGGCAAAATCCGGGCTGCGGAATTCCTGCCACTCGGTGACCACCGCCAGCACGTCGGCGCCCTGCAGTGCGGCCATGGCCGAGTCCGCGATGTGGACGTTGTTGTCGTTCTGGAAGATCTTCTTCGCCTCGTGGGCAGCGGCCGGATCGTAGGCGCGCACCCTGGCGCCGGCCGCCGTCAGGTCGGCGATCAGCGTGCGGCTCGCCGCCTCGCGCATGTCGTCGGTGTTGGCCTTGAAGGCCAGGCCCCACACCGCCACGCACTTGCCCTTCAGGTTGCCGAGGCGCTTGGCGATTTTCCGGCCGAGCACGTGCTTCTGCGCGTCGTTCACGTCCTCCACCGCGCCGAGCACGCGCAGCGGCTGACCGGCGTCGGTGGCGGTGCGCTGCAGGGCTTTCACGTCCTTCGGGAAGCACGAGCCGCCGAAGCCGGCCCCGGGATAGAGAAACTGGTAGCCGATGCGCGGGTCGGAGCCGATGCCGCGGCGCACTTCCTCGATGTCGGCGCCGATGTCTTCCGCCAGGTTGGCGAGCTCGTTCATGAACGAGATGCGCGTCGCGAGCATCGCGTTGGCGGCGTACTTGGTGAGCTCGGCGGAGCGCACGCTCATCACCATGATGCGCTCGTGGTTGCGCTGGAACGGCGCGTAGAGCTGGCGCAGGAGCGTCACCGCGCGCGCGTCCTCGGCGCCGATGATCACGCGGTCGGGCCGCATGAAATCCTCGACCGCCGCGCCTTCCTTCAGGAATTCCGGGTTCGACACCACCGAGAACGGCACGCTGGTTTCGGCCTTCACCGCGTCGCGCACCTTGTCGGCGGTGCCCACCGGCACGGTCGACTTGGTGACGATCAGCTTGTACTCGCGCATGTGCTTGCCGATGGCGCGCGCCGCGGCGAGCACGTGCTGCAGGTCGGCCGAGCCGTCCTCGCCCGGCGGCGTGCCGACCGAGATCAGCTGCAGCTCGCCGTGCGCCACGCTCGCCGCCACGTCGGTGGAGAACACCAGCCGCCCGGCGTCGCGGTTGCGCCGCACGATCGGCTCGAGGCCCGGCTCGAAGATCGGGATCTGTCCCTCGTTCAGCTGCTGAATTTTTTGCTGATTCAAATCCAGACAAAAAACCTGGTTGCCGGCGTCCGCGAAGCAGGCGCCGGTGACCAGCCCGACGTAGCCGGTGCCGATGACGGTGATTTTCATGGGGTCAGTTCGAATTCCTCGGTGCGGCGCGGCGGGTAGGTCTCCCATCCCCCGCACGCCGGGCATTGCCAGTGGAACTGGCGTGCCTTGAAGCCGCAGCTCTCGCAGCGGTAGCGCGCGAGGCGCCGGGTGTGTCCATGGACCAGGTTGCGCACGAGCTCCAGGTCACGGCGCTTGTCGGGTGAGCCCGCGGCGACGATCTGCGCCTCCAGCAGGTAGTCGAGGCCGAGCAGCGTCGGATTGCGCTTGAGCTCGTCGCGCACGATCTCGTAGGCGCGGTCGGCGCCTTTCGCTTCCAGCGTCTGCTGGAACACGGTGTCGAGCAGGTCGAGCGACGGATAGCGCTCGAGGTAGCCTGCGAGCAGCGTCAGGCCTTCCTCGGCGCGCCCGGCGTCGCGGTAGGCCTCGACCAGGCGCTCGGCGACCAGCGCGAGGTAGGCCGGGTTCTGCGACTCGATGCGCTTCCAGTGCTCGATGGCGCGCTCCAGCTGATTCGAGGTCCTCTCGAGATCACCCCACAGCAGGCTCGCTCGCACGCACTTGCGGTTGGCTTCCAGCGCGGCGTCGAGGTGGCGCCGCGCCGTGTCGGGCCGCGACTGCGCCGCCTCGGACTGCGCCAGCTCGCACAGGTACTGCGCGAGGGCGCGCGGGTCGGTCTCGACCTGCTTGGTCATCTCGATCGCGCGCGGCCAGTCCTTCTCCTGCTCGTAGATCTCGAGCAGGTGGCGGCGCGCGACCATCGATTGGTTGGTTTTTTCCAGCCTGGAAAAGACTTCCTCGGCGCGGTCGAGAATCCCCGCCTTGAGGTAGTCCTGGCCGAGCTCGACCTGCGCCTGCAGCTTCTGATCGCCGGCCAGGTCGGCGCGGTCGAGCAGGTTCTGGTGCATGCGGATCGCGCGGTCGTACTCGCCGCGGCGGCGGAACAGGCTGCCGAGCGCGAAGTGCAGCTCGACGGTCTCCGGGTCGACCTTCACCACCTCGATGAAGGCCTCGATCGCCTTGTCCGGCTGCTCGTTGAGCAGGAAGTTCAAGCCCTTGAAGTAGGAGCGCGGCAGCGCGCGCGATTCGGAAACGATCTGCTTGATGTCGATGCGCGCCGCCATCCATCCCAGGCCGAAGAACAGCGGAAAGCCGAGCAGCCACCAGTATTCGAACTCCATGGCTAGATCGGCGGAGGAATGACGGACATCTCGCGCGCGGGCTCGCCCGGCGTGCGCTTGCGCAGCTGCGCGATCTCGCGCCGCTGGCGCAGCAGCGTGCCGACCAGGGAAAGCACGCCGAACAGCGCGCCGAGCGCGAAGAAGGCGAACAGCGCGAGCACCAGCGGCGTCTGCAGGGCGAGGTCGAAAAAGAAGCGCAGCGTCACCGGCTCCACGTTCTTCGCGGCGAAGGCGACCAGCAGGAGAAACACCAGCACGCGGATCGTCCACGTGACGATACGCATGCGCCGGCCTTACCTAGCGGGCTGCGAAGCGCGCTCCTGCGACGCGGAAGGCGCGCTCGCCTGGGCGGAATCCACCCGCTCGCGCAGCTCCTTGCCGGCCTTGAAGTGCGGCACGTACTTCTCCGGCACCTGCACCTTCTCGCCGGATTTCGGATTGCGCCCGGTGCGCGGCGGGCGATAGTTGAGCCCGAAGCTGCCGAAGCCGCGGATCTCGATGCGGTGGCCGCTGAGCAGGCTCTGCGTCATCGCGTCGAGAATCATCTTGACCGCGTACTCGGCGTCCTTCGCCACCAGCTGCGGATACCGCTGGGCGAGGCGCGCGATCAGTTCAGACTTGGTCATGGCAACCCTTCCCCCCATTCCCTCGTTCGCTCTCTTATTGCTGCGGGTTGCTGTCTTTCTTGTCGAGCTTGGCCCGCAGCAGGGCGCCCAGGTTGGTGGCGCCGGCGCTCGCCGCCGCGTTCTCGGTGCGCAGCTGCTTCATCGCCTCGGTCTCCTCCGACAGGTCCTTCGCCTTCACCGACAGGTTGATCGAGCGGTTCTTGCGATCGACGTTGATGATCATCGCCTGCACGGTGTCGCCTTCCTTCAGGTGCTTGCTGAGGTCGTCGATGCGGTCGCGCGCGAACTCGGAGGCGCGCAGGTAGCCCTCCACGCCGCCGATGTCGACCACCGCGCCCTTGGCGTCGACCGTCTTCACCGTGCCCTGCACCACGCTGTTCTTCTCGTGGCTGGCGATGAAGTTGGTGAACGGGTCGCCCTCGAGCTGCTTGACGCCGAGCGAGATGCGCTCGCGCTCGATGTCGATCGACAGCACCACCGCCTCGACTTCCTCGGCCTTCTTGAAGTTCTTCACCGCCTCTTCGCCGGCCGCCGACCACGACAGGTCGGAGAGATGCACCAGGCCGTCGATGCCGCCGGGCAGGCCGACGAACACGCCGAAGTCGGTGATCGACTTGATCTGGCCCTTCACCTTGTCGCCCTTCTTGTACTCGCGGGCGAAATCTTCCCAGGGGTTGGGCATGCACTGCTTCATGCCGAGCGAGATGCGGCGGCGCTCTTCGTCGATCTCGAGGATCATGACCTCGACCTCGTCGCCGACCTGCACCACCTTCGACGGATGCACGTTCTTGTTGGTCCAGTCCATCTCGGACACGTGCACGAGGCCCTCGATGCCGGACTCGACCTCGACGAACGCGCCGTAGTCCGTCAGGTTTGTCACTTTCCCGAATAATCTGGTCCCTTGGGGATAACGACGGGCAATGCCGACCCAGGGGTCTTCGCCGAGCTGCTTCAGGCCCAGCGACACTCGGTTCTTCTCGGAATCGAACTTGAGGACCTTGGCGGTGACTTCGTCGCCGACGTTCAGCACCTCGGACGGATGCTTGACGCGCCGCCAGGCGAGGTCGGTGATGTGCAGCAGGCCGTCGATGCCGCCCAGGTCCACGAACGCGCCGTAGTCGGTGATGTTCTTGACGATGCCCTTGACGGTGGCGCCTTCCTGCAGCGAGGCGAGCAGGTGCTCGCGCTCGGCGCCCGCGGTCTCCTCGAGCACGGCGCGGCGCGACACGACCACGTTGTTGCGCTTGCGGTCGAGCTTGATGACCTTGAACTCCATTTCCTTGCCTTCGTACGGCGTGGTGTCCTTCACCGGCCGCAGGTCGACCAGCGACCCGGGGAGGAAGGCGCGGATGCCGTTGGCCATGACCGTCAGGCCGCCCTTGACCTTGCCGGTGATGACGCCCTTGATCTTCTCGCCGCTCTCGAGCGCCTTCTCGAGGCCGATCCACGCCGCCATGCGCTTGGCCTTGTCGCGCGACAGGCGCGTCGAGCCGTAACCGTCTTCCAGCGCCTCGATCGAGACGCTGACGAAGTCACCGACCTTCACGTCCACCTGCCCGGCATCGCTGCGGAATTCTTCGATCGCGATCGTGCTTTCCGACTTCAGCCCGGCATTCACCACCACGAAGTTGTCGTCGATGCTGACCACCTCGGCGGTGATCACCTCGCCGATGCGCATCTCCTTGCGGGTCAGGCTCTCTTCGAAAAGTGCGGCGAACGAATCGCTGGCGGGAGATTTCGGCGACTGCGGGGAAACACTAGCCATGGGTAAGGAAAAACCTTTTCAAACCGGAGGCTTGGGCCTCTCGGGGTTCGTTGAAAACCAGGCGCGCCGCTAGGCCCGCCCACCTTTCGTCCTGTCACGCCAGGACGTCAAAATCCGATCCGCGACTTCCTCGATTGAAAGTGCCGAAGAATCTAGCACTTGCGAATCGGGTGCGGGAACCAGAGGCGCCACTTTGCGGTTCGCGTCGCGCGCATCGCGCTCGGCCAAGTCCCGCGAAAGGGCGCCCAGATTAGCAGCGATTCCTTTTTCTATCAACTGCTTATATCTGCGTTGCGCCCTGACCTCCGGGCGCGCTGTCAAGAAGATCTTGAGCGCCGCGTCCGGGAACACCACGGTCGCCATATCGCGCCCGTCGGCCACCAGCCCCGGCGGCTGGCGGAATGCCCGCTGGCGCTTGAGAAGCGCCTGCCGAACTGTCGGCATGGGCGCGATTTCGGAAGCGCGGTTGCCCACCGCCTCGTGCCGGATCTGCGAGCTAACGTCTTGGTCTTCAATGAGAATTTCGTCCTCCTGGAACACCACGTCCATATGCTCGGCGGCGTCGGCAATGGCCGATTCGCTCGTCAGGTCCTGGCGCAGGGCGAGCAGCGCGATCAGCCGGTAAAGCGCGCCGCTTTCCAGATAGTGAAAGCCCAATTCCGACGCCACCTTCTTCGCGATGGTCCCCTTCCCCGAGGCCGAGGGACCGTCAATGGCGATGACCGGGACACTCACGCGGTCTGTCCCTGTTTTGGGGTCATGTCGCGATGGTCTGAAAGACCTTGAAATAATCCGGAAACGTCTTGGCGACGCAGTTCGGGTCGTTGATGCGCACCGGCACACCGCCGAGCGCCACGAGCGAGAAGCTCATTGCCATCCGGTGATCATCATAAGTATCGATCTCGGTATTGGCCTTGAGTTTTCCTGGATTGATTTTCAGGAAGTCCGGACCTTCCTCGACCTGCGCGCCGAGCTTGCGCAGCTCGGTCGCCATCGCCGCGAGGCGATCGGTCTCCTTCACGCGCCAGCTCGCCACGTTGCGGATCACGCTCGGCCCCTCCGCGAACAGCGCGAGCACCGCCGCGGTCATCGCCGCATCGGGAATGTGATTCAGGTCGAGGTCGACCGCCCTCAGCGGTTGTCCTCCGGACGCTTCGATCCAGTCCGGCCCGAATGAAACCCTGGCGCCCATGCGCTCCAACACCTCGGTAAAGCGGATGTCGCCCTGGATGCTGTCCCGTCCGACGCCCTCGACACGCACCGGCCCGCCGCCGAGCGCGCCGGCGGCGAGGAAATACGACGCCGAGGACGCATCTCCTTCCACCAGAACCTTTCCAGGAGATACGTAGCTCCCGGCGGGGATATCGAAATAGCGCCAGCCAGTGCGCTTCACCTCGACGCCGAAGCGCTGCATCACGTTCAGCGTGATCTCGACGTAGGGCTTGGAGATGAGCTCGCCCTGCACCTCGATGCGCGCGGGCTTGCCCGAGAGCGGCAGCGCCATGAGCAGCGCGGTCAGATATTGCGAAGAAACGTCACCACGGACCTTCACATGGTCGGTCTTTGGTCTTGAAGGATGCACGGCGAGCGGCGGATATCCCTCTTTCCCGCTGTAATCGATGCGCGCGCCGATTCCGCGCAACGCGTCCACCAGATCGCCGATCGGGCGCTCGTGCATGCGCGCCACGCCGGACAGGCGGTATTCGCCGCCCGAGAATACGAGCGCCGCGGTGAGCGGGCGGAACGCCGTGCCGGCATTGCCCAGGAACAGGTCCGCTTCCTTGACCGGGAATGGCCCGCCCACACCCTTCAGGGAATTGCCATTGAAGGAAACCCCAAGGCGGCCGAGCGCCTCGCGCATCACGCGCGTGTCGTCGGCATCGAGCAGCCCGCCGATCTCGGTCTCGCCCTTCGCCAGCGCGGCGAGCAGCAGGACGCGGTTGGAGATGCTCTTCGACCCCGGCAGCCGCACCGTGCCCGCGGCGCGGCGCGCCGGCTTCAGCTCGAGCGAATCCATTTGTTCCGCGCGTCCCGCGCGCCGGCAAAAAGCTTTTCCAGCCCGGCGCCGTCGCCTTTCTGAATCAGCTTGCGGATCGAGCCGAGCTCGTTCCCGTACGACTTCAGCTCCTGCAGCAGCCGGTCCCGGTTCGCAAGGCAGATGTCGCGCCACATCTCGGGGTGGCTGGAGGCGATGCGGGTGAAGTCGCGGAATCCCCCCGCGGCGAAGGAGAAGAGCTGGTCAGCGTTGTTCCGTTTGGCGACGCCGTGCACCAGGGCGTAGGCGAGAACATGCGGCAGGTGGCTCACCACCGCGAGCACGGCGTCGTGCTCCTCGGCGTCCATGCGCGACACACGCGCGCCGCACGCCTGCCACGCCGATTCGACCTGCTCGACGAGCGCAGCGCGGTTCTCCCGCAAGGGCGTGAGCACGACGCGCTTTTCGCGGAACAGCTCGGCGCTCGCCGCCGCCGCGCCGCTCTTTTCGGCGCCGGCGATCGGGTGCGCGGGCACGAACTGCGCAATGCGCTTGCCGAGCGCCTTGCGCGCCGCCGCGATCACGTCGCGCTTGGTGCTGCCGGCGTCCGTAATCGGCGCTTTTGAATTCGCGAGGTCGGCAAAGATCCGCTCGTACTGCCCGACTGGGGCCGCGACCAGCACGAGGTCGGCATCGCGCGCCGCGCTGGCGGCATCCGCAGCGATGGAATCGAGAATGCCGCGCTCCATCGCGAGCTTCAGATTGGCGGCGTTGCGGCCGACGCCGACCACGTGCGAGACCGCCTTGGCTTTTTTCAGGCCGAGCGCGAATGAGCCGCCGATCAGCCCGACGCCGATGACGGCAAGGCGCTTCATTATTCCTTCAGGCTGGCGGCGAGCGCGCCCAGGAACCGCTCGTTCTCCGCGGCCGTGCCGACGGTCACGCGCAGGTGCTCGTTCAGCCCGTAGCCGCCGCCCACCGGGCGCACGATCACGCCGCGGCGTAGCAGGCGCTTGTAGATGTCTCCCGCTTTTCCAACCTTGATGGTCAGGAAATTGGCGTGCGACGGAATGTAATCCAGGCCGAGAGCGCGCGCGCCCTCTTCCAGCGTCCTCAGCCCCTGCAGGTTCTCGGCGTAGCTGCGCGCGACGAACTCCATGTCGTCGAGCGCGGCGCTCGCCGCGACCAGCGCCAGGCTGTTGACGTTGAACGGCTGGCGCACGCGGTTCATCACGTCGGCGACCGAGGGATGCGCGAGCGCGTAGCCGACGCGCAGGCCGGCGAGGCCGTAGGCCTTGGAGAAGGTGCGCGTGATCACCAGGTTCGGGTGGCGCTTGAGGAGCCGGGCCGAGTCGCCGCGCAGCTCCGGCGGCAAGTACTCGTTGTAGGCCTCGTCCAGCACCACCAGCACGCGCTCGGGCACGCGTTTGATGAATGCTTCGACTTCCTCGTGGCGCGCGAAGGTGCCCGTCGGATTGTTCGGGTTGGCGAGCCACGCGACGTAGGTCTCGTCGTCGATCGCCCGCGCCATCAGGTCGAGGTCGTGGCCGTAGTTCTTCGCCGGCACCACGATCGAGCGCGCGCCGCGCGCCTGCGTGGCGAGCGGATACACCGCGAAGCAGTGCTGCGAGAACACCGCGGCGCGCCCCGGTCCAAGGAACGCCAGCGCCACCAGCTCGAGCACGTCGTTCGACCCGTTGCCGAGGACGATCGCGCCCGGATCGACGCCGTAGCGCTTGGCGAGCGCCTGCTTGAGCTCGAAGCCGTTGCCGTCGGGGTAGCGCGCGATCTCACCGAGCGCGGCGTCGATCGCGGCGCGCGTGCGCGGGCCGATGCCGCGCGGGTTCTCGTTGGAAGCGAGCTTGACGATGGTTTTCTCTTCCAGCCCCATCTCGCGCGCCAGCTCCGAGATCGGCTTGCCCGGCTGGTAGGGCGCGATCGAGCGCACATAGGAGGGGGAGAGGTCGCAGGGATCCATCAGCATGTCTACTTGCTCGCGATCGGGTAGGAACCCAGGATTTTCAGGTACGGCGCCTTGAGCTCGGCGAGCGCAGCGGCGACGCGCGCGTCCTTCTGGTGGCCCTCGACGTCGATGAAGAACATGTACTCCCAGAGGCGCGCGCGCGACGGCCGCGACTCGATGCGCGTCATGCTGACGCCGTGCTTGGCGAGCGGCGTGAGCAGCGCGTGCACCGCGCCGGGCTTGTTCTCCGCCGACATCACGAGCGAGGTGCGGTCCCGGCCGGTCGGCGCCGGGTCGAGGTTGCCGAGCACCAGGAAGCGCGTGGTGTTGTTCGGATCGTCCTCGATGCCCTTCGACAGCACCTTGAGTCCGTAGCGCTCGGCCGCGGCCTCGCCGGCCACCGCGGCCGTGCCCGCCTCTTCCGCCGCGCGCCGCGCGGCGTCGGCGTTCGAAGTCACCGGCACGCGTTCCGCGCGCGGCAGGTGCTGCGACAGCCAGCCGTTGCACTGGGCGAGCGACTGCGCGTGCGAGTAGATTTTCTTGATGGAGCCGATGTCGTCCGTGCGGCACAGCAGGTTCTGCTGCACGCGCAGCTCGACCTCGCCGCAGATGCGCAGCGGCGTGGCGAGCAGCAGGTCGAGCGTGCGGCCAACCACGCCTTCGGTGGAGTTCTCCACCGGTACCACGGTGAACTGCGCGCTGCCCGACTCGGCGCTGCGGAACGCCTCGTCGACCGAGGCGCTCGCCACTCCCTCGACCGCGCGGCCGAAGTGCTTGCGCACCGCCTGCTCGCTGAAGGTGCCCTCGGGACCGAGGTAGGAAACGCGGATCGACTGCTCGAGCGCGCGGCAGGCGGAGATGATCTCGCGAAATACCGTTGCCAGCCGTTCAGGCGCCAGCGGGCCGGACTTGGTGCCGATGCGCCGGAGAATCTCGCTCTCCCGCTCAGGACGGTAGGCGGGAGCGCCGCCCTTCAGCTCGCCGATCTTCTGCGCAAGGCCGGCGCGGCGCTGGACCAGCGCGGCGAGCTCGTCGTCCAGGCGATCGATCTCGCCGCGAAGCTTCTCAATGTCCATCGACTGGAAGATAGCGCACTGCCAGCACCCCGGTAAGGTCGGCAAGCTCTTTCAAAGCTTCAGCGGGCACCGGGGTGTCGGCATCGACGATCGTATACGCCATCTCTCCCCGGGACTTGTTCAGCATGTTGTGGATGTTGATCTTGCGCTTGCCCAGCGCGTGGGAGATGCGGCCCAGCATGTCGGGCACGTTGGCGTTGGCGATCGCCAGGCGGTAAGGCGCTTCGCGCGGCATCTGCGCTTCGGGGAAATTCACCGCGTTCTGCAGGTTGCCGTGCTCGAGGTAGTCGCGCAGCTGGTCAACCACCATCACTGCCGAGTTGTCCTCGGCCTCGCCGGTCGAGGCGCCGAGGTGCGGCAGCGCGATCACGCCCTGCGTGTGAATCAGCGCGGGGCTGGGGAAATCGGTGACGTACCACTTGAGCCGGCTGCTTGCGAGCGCCTTTTTCACCGCGTCGTCGTCGACCACCGCCTCGCGCGAGAAATTGAGCAGCACCGCGCCCGGACGCATGTGCTCGATGTTCTTCGCGTTGACCATGTGGCGCGTCTTCTCGATCAGCGGCACGTGCAGACTGACGAAATGGCTCGACTTCAGCACCTCGTCGACCGAGGCGGCGCGCTTCACCTGCGAAGGCAGGCTCCACGCCGCCTCCACCGTGATGTGCGGGTCGTAGCCCAGCACATTCATGCCCAGGCGAATGGCGGAATCGGCCACCAGGCTGCCGACCTTGCCCAGGCCGATCACGCCCAGCGTGTGGCCGGGCAGCTCGAAGCCGGCGAACTGCTTCTTGCCGTCCTCGACGCGCTTCTCGAGGTTGTCGGGTCCCAGGCTGCGCACGAAATCGAGCGCGGGACCGAGGTTGCGCGCGGCGATCAGCATGCCGGCGAGCACCAGCTCCTTCACCGCGTTGGCGTTCGCGCCCGGCGCGTTGAACACCGGCACGCCGCGCTTGGAGAGCGCCGCCACCGGAATGTTGTTGGTGCCGGCGCCGGCACGGCCGACCGCGGCGAGCGAGGGCCCGAACGCATACTTATGGAGGTCCTGCGAGCGCACCAGGATCGCGTCGGGGTCATCGGCCTCTTTCACCACCGAGTAACCCTCGGCGGGAAAACGCTTCAGCCCGACCGCGGCGATCTGGTTGATGACCAGGATCTCGCTCTTCTGCGACTTCCCCTTAGCCATGCTTTTTTTCGAATGCGCGCATGTAGTCGACGAGCGCCCGCACGCCTTCGATCGGCATCGCGTTGTAGATCGAGGCGCGCATGCCGCCGACCGAGCGGTGGCCCTTGAGCTGCACCATGCCGCGCTCGAGCGCGCCCTTGAGGAAGGGCTCGTCGAGCTTGCTGTCCTTCAGCGTGAAGGGCACGTTCATGCGCGAGCGGTCTTCCTTCGCCACCGGGTTATGGAACAACCCGCTCTGGTCGAGGTAGTCGTACAGCAGCGACGCCTTCGCGATGTTCATTTTCTCCATCGCGGCGAGGCCGCCGAGCTGCTTCAGCCACTTGAACACCAGGCCGGCGATGTACATCGAGTAGCTCGCCGGCGTGTTGAGCATCGAGTCGGCTTCCGCCTGCGCCTTGTAGTCCATCACGCCCGGCGTGCCTTTCGCGACCTGGCCGATGAGGTCGTCGCGCACGATGACGAAGGTCAGGCCGGCGGGACCCGCGTTTTTCTGCGCGCCGGCGTAGATCAGGCCGAGCTTCGACACCTCGAGCGGGCGCGACAGGAAATGCGAGGAGGCGTCCGCCACCAGCGGAATGTCCGCGTTGGGGATGGCGTGATATTCGACCCCGCCGATGGTCTCGTTCGAACAGTAATGGACGTAAGCAGCGTCCTTCCTCACGTTCCACTGTTTGGGCGCATAAGTGAAGTTCCGGTCTTCCGAGGTCGCAGCGATGGCGACGTCGCAATACTGCTTCGCTTCCTTCACCGCCTTCTTCGACCACTCGCCGCTGACCACGTAGTCGGCCTTGCCCTTGCCGCGCAGCAGGTTCATCGGGATCTGCGCGAACTGCAGCGTGGCGCCGCCCTGCAGGAACAGCACCTTGTAATTGGAGGGGATGGCGAGCAGCTCGCGCAGGTCCTTCTCGGCCTCGGCGGCGATGCCCATGAACTCCTTGCCGCGATGGCTCATCTCCATCACCGACATGCCGGTGCCGCGCCAGTCGGTCATCTCGTCGCCGGCGCGAGCGAGCACTTCCGCGGGGAGCATCGCGGGCCCCGCGCTGAAATTGAAGATGCGGGACATCTAGTGGACGGTCGGTGGGGGCGCTTCCGGAGGCGGCATTTCCTCGTGGGAATCGCCGTTGCCGCCGTTCCCACCGTTGCCATTGCCGTTGCCGTTGCCGAGGTCGCGCTCCTCGATGCGCTCGAGGCCGGCGAGCTTCTCGCCCTGGTCGAGCGAGATCAGCGTCACGCCCTGGGTGGA
>Ga0268265_10000960_pt1 | contig 26497 bp, 25 predicted proteins | sample KBSSwiS52_FD_190355 | JGI IMG/M metagenome (GOLD analysis project Ga0268265, IMG submission 190355) | Switchgrass rhizosphere microbial communities from Kellogg Biological Station, Michigan, USA - KBS Switchgrass S5-2 (SPAdes) (version 2) | ecosystem: Host-associated > Plants > Roots >...
GAGGAGCTGGCGGTCTCCCTCGACGGGGTCAACCATTTCTCCTACGTCGAGGGAGACCGCCAGCTCCTCTGGGAGTCGCACTTCGCGAGACCTGAGCCGGAGTACTACCGGGCGCGCCTGCTGCTGACCACTGGCGCGCGGAACCCTCCTCTCAGCCCGTTCCGCCGTCTGGAGGAGGCCGTCTCCCGCGTGCCTCCGCTCACCGGCCTGCCCGGCGATTCCCCCAAGCTCACGCTCTGGCGCTGGACGGGCAACGGCAGCGAGCGCATCGAAGATCCCCGGCAGGTTGCAGAGATGGCCCGCCGCCTCAAGCGCGCCTGGACCGCCGCGAACGGTCCCGAGAGGCCGTTCGGCCGCAGGCCCTCGCTGAGCGCGATCACGAAGCAGGAAGCGCAGGAGCTGCGGAGCCTGGGGTACCTTCACTAGTCCGTCGTCAACCTGGACCTGGGGTAGCGCGCGCTTTTTTCTCAAGAAAGGGCCGAAGGCCCGGCCTTTTTTCAGACGCCCCCTCTGCCGATGCTACGAGAAGCGGCTCGCGTGAGGATGACTATGCTCGCGCGAGGTAAAAAGCACGGCAGCACCCTAGCTGTCCGGGCTGCCGCACCGACCGTGTCAGAGAACGCTGGTTGGAAGCGAAACCCTATCCATGCGAAGAGAGCACACGAGCTGACCAGCAGGCGCTGAAGCCAGCTTCAACCGCTCTAGTGCGCAACGTCAAGTTCTACCGACTAAAAGCTTGGCGAGAGAAAGCCTCGCATCGAGGGATCGGGCACCGATTTGGACGGTGACTCGATCGCGAACTCAGTCTATGAAACGGAGGGACGCCATGTTGGATCGGAGACAGCTCGCCTACGGGCGCAGTGTCATCATAAGGACCCTTACCTGTGTGATGTTCCTCTTCTTCACCGGATGTCCAAATGGATGTGACAACCCAGGCCCAGGCGCAGGCATTCGCTGGATCAGTTATCCGGCGCTGGCGACATCCACGACGAGTTATAACTGGTTGGTCGTCAAATGCCAGTTGTCGGACAACAGCGCCATACCCGCAGGTCTGGACACCAACATCCAGAAGTTTCTGGGCATAGGGGGAACGGGGTACGGAAACATCGTGGATTATTTCCACGACGTTTCCTACAACCGAGCTTCAGTTATTGGGACTGAATTCGTGGGATGGGTGACGGCGCCCTTTGGCACGAGGGACTTGGCGTTTCCCAACGGGCGGCTCGCACCTGCGAGCGCGCGGGCAGCGAGGGTGAAGGAGTGTCTGCAGGCGATCCCGGCGGAGCAGGGCGTGAATCTTGAGGACTTCTACGGCGTAGTGGTAATCAACAACGCCGTGAATGATGGCGGCGCCTGCTATATCGGACAACAGAATCTGTCGATCAACAATAAGAACTACAAGCTTGCATGCGTCTGGTTCGATCCGAATAGCTTGTTCACCGATTTTGGTGCCCACGAGTTGGCTCACGGCCTCGGCCTGCCCCATTCTTACGACGACTCGGGAAGAAATTGTGGTGGAGCTTCAGGAGAATACTGCGATCCATGGGATATTATGAGTGCAATGGGAACGTACACGTTCGTCGACAAGAATTGGCTGATCAATGGTGCTAGCTCCGGGGGCGGGCCGGGGATGAATGCGGCGATGCTGCTGCGGATGGGCTGGATACCGGCGGCAAACCAGAAACGATATGACCTCGAAGAAGGAGGTAACCAGTTGTTCAAGTTACGAGCGCTAAGTCACGCTCAGCCTGGGAACACGCTGGTGGCAATTCTGAACGTGGGAGCAACTGCTTCTGACGGAGTCTACACAGTGGAGTACCGGCAAGGTGATGGCTGGGATTCGGGATTCGTGAGCCATCCGAACGCTCCGGCGCCGGTACAATCGAAGGGAGGCACAGTGCTGGTGCATCAATTCCGCATAGCAGGAGAGCCGGCATCGATGCTGCTTGACGGCGCATACGGCGGTGCGTTGCAGCCGTTCGACACCCTGGTGCTTCCGGGGTTCGGGGGAACGATCTATCACGTCACGGTGAAAGCGATGAACACCCAAAATGCTTCGGCTACCGTTGAGATCGGTTCCGGCAGAGGACCTGCGCTACCCAGGTTTGGAATCGAAGGTATGCGTTTAAACGAACGGATCCACCCGAATCCGTGATCAACTGGGCACGAGACCAGGCGATGCTCTGGAGGGTCTCGATGATGTCCCTCCCACTATGATGGAGGATGGCGGCGCCGGGAGCCGGCGACGCCTCAGGCTTCAGGAAGGGACGGCGGTCCGGGAATAGATGTCTGGCGAGTGTTAAAGCACGCCGACCTGGAGCCGTACTACGACCCCTCCGTGCCGCTGCCTCCTGAAAAAGAGCGGATCTTCCGCGCCATGTACACGCTCAACGTGACCTGGGCCGACGAGAAGCTGGGCCGCCTGCTCGACGCGCTGAGGAAGAGCGGCCAGTGGGGCCGCACCCTGCTCGTGGTCACCTCGGATCACGGCGAGGAGTTCCGGGAGTACGGCCAGATCGCCCATGGCGGCAACCTTTCGGGCGGCTGGAAGAGGCCGTCTCCCGCGCCCTTCCCCTGACCGGTCTGCTCGAAGATCCCCCCACGCTCACGCTCTGGCGCTGGACCGCGAATGGCAGCGAGCGGATCGATGATGCTCGCCAGACCGCGGAGATGGCCCGACGCCTGAAGCGGACCTGGATCTCCGCCAACGGCCCGGAAAAACCCTTCGGCCGCAGGCCGGTTCTCGAAGTCATCACGAAACAAGAAGAGCAGGAGCTGCGTAGTCTTGGGTACGTCCGTTGAAAGGGGCGAATCCATGAGGACCTCCCGCACCGTAGGGCGGCTCGCCCTGGCTGTTGCCATTGTGTTGGGCGCCGGACTCGGTTTCATCTATTGGTACGACAAGACGGGCCAACGATCCGACCCGGGATTCAGCACCGAGGTTGCGCACCCGGCCTATACCTCGGAGAGTGCGCCGCGCATCGCCTTCGATGTGGCGCATGACAATTGGCACACTCCGACCGGCCGCTACCGGCCGTTGGCCGACCTGTTACGGCATGACGGCTACGTGGTGGCCGAGCAAGCGTCCCCATTCAGCGCGGCGGCGCTCGCCTCGGTTCGGGTCCTCGTGGTGGCGAATGCGATGGGACCCGACGGGCACGAGGGAAGTCCGGCGTTTTCGGAACAGGAGGAATCAGCGCTCGTCGATTGGGTGCGCTGCGGCGGCGCGCTCCTGCTCGTCGCGGATCACGTCCCCTTCGGAGGCGCCGCGGAACGGCTGGCCGGCCGCTTCGGCGTCACGATGTACCTGGCCTTCGCCCGCGACGACAAGAATCACTCCGGGTGGGACAACGAGCGTCTGCTTTTCAGCCGGGCCAACCGGCTGCTCACGGTGTGCCCGATCACCGAAGGTCGGACTCCGGAGGAGCGCGTCGGAACGGTCGTGACGTTCACCGGCCAATCCTTGTCCGTTCCTGCCGATGCCACACCCATCCTCCGTCTGTCGGATGACGCGTACGACTGGCAGTCGCGCTCGGTCCGCAAGCCCGCACGGGGCCATGCCCAGGGGATCGCCATGACGTTCGGAGAGGGCCGGCTCGTCGTTCTCGGCGAGGCAGGGCTGCTCTCCGCTCAGGTCGATCCCGTCGGTTTCAAGATAGGCATGAACGCCGCCGGGAACGACGACAGGCAGTTCGCATTGAATGTGTTCCACTGGCTCTCCGGTGCTCTCCGGTAGGGGCTGGGCCGCTGGCTACCGTTCGACCGGGTGCCGGGATCGCTCGACCGCCGGGACGGCCCGCAATACCCGGGGGTCGGGACAGAGAACCCGCGGGTCGGACGGTTCAACCCGCGGGCTCGTGTCCGAAACCGGCGGGATTTGGTCCGGAACCGGTGGGTTGAACGATACGACCCGCGGGTTTGGGCGTGGGACCGGCGGGTCCGGCGATTCGACCCGAGCGTTTTTGTCCGATACCCGCGGGAGCGCCGCTGGCCGGATGCCCCATTCTGGCGTCGCCGTCAGATCCCGGAGTACGGTCTGGAGCCTCAGGGCAGTCCTTGATGGCCATCAACTAGACTATGATGGTCATGATGAAGGCAAGCACACTATCTCAGAGGACCCGGCGGTTGGGGGTTGCCGAAGCCAAGGGCAAGCTGTCGGAAGTGCTGCGGGATGCGGCACAAGGTCCAACGGTCATCCACAGCCGTGGGCGAGATTTGGCTGTCGTGCTGGCGGTCGAAGATTACGAGCGGCTATTGGCCGACCAGCAGGCCCCGAAGGCCGGCGGTGCTGCGTTCTTGCAGCGGGTCGAGGCCTTGAAGCAGCGGCATGGCGGTGGCGTCGGAGACTTCGAGCCCCCGCGTCTGGAGTTCGTGCCGTCTGAGCCCTTCGAGCGAAAGAGAACGAGCCGTCGGTGATCCGCTACCTGCTCGACACGAACGTCATTTCAGAAACGGCACGGCCGAAGCCGGACGCCAAGGTGACCCGCTGGCTTGGTCAGCTTTCGGCCTTTACGCTCTCTTCCGTGGGCGTCTATGAGCTCGCATCGGGTATCCAGCGACTTGCGGCGGGTAAGAAGCGCGAGTTCCTTGAGGATTGGCTTGCCGAGCTTCTTGCATCCGACTGTGACGTGCTGCCGTTCGACCGTGATGCGGCCCTCAGTTGTGCCGTCCTGGAGTCGGAAGCGCGTCGCCGTGGGCGAACGATCGAGCAGAGAGATCTGTTGATTCTAGCGATCGCCAAGTCGCAGGAACTGAGCATCGCGACCAGGAACGTCGCCCACTTTCGCGGCTTCGGTGTCCCCGTGTACGATCCTTTCACCGACAATCAGATCCTTTGATCCAAGCGGCCCAGGGTCGTGTGAAGCATCCTACCCGATACCATTGCTGGAGCCACCGGCATGGCGCAGGCTGGCTCTGAATGGGGAAAAGGACGTTCCGCGAAGGAACGCCCTCGAGCCGAGACCGACGAGGTCCCGGGGGGAGGTGGGGAGCGCGCGCCCGGCTACTTGTCGAGCGCGAACCGGATCGTGATCGTGTAGTAGACCTCGACCGGTTTGCCGTCCAGGGTGGCGGGCTGGAAGGTCCACTGTGCGACGGTATCCACAGCCGACCGGTCGAGGTCGGCGTTGCCGGACGACTCCGCGACGGTCGGGTTCCGCACCCGGCCGTGCTCGTCGATCACGGTGTCGACGACGACGGTGCCTTCGATCTTGGCGTCCCTGGCGCTCTCCGGATAGTCCGGCTGCACCTTGTTCACGATCTTGGGCGGCTTGACGTTGCCGTCGACCTTGAGCGGCTTGTCCGCGGCCCAGGCCGAGCCGGCCATGGGGAAGGCGAGGACGGCGAGGAACGCCGTCAGGGCGAGAAGCCCGGCGAACGTGGTCACGAGCGTTGCGATGCGTGGGCGGGACATGGGGACCTCCTTGCAGAGATGGGTCACCCGCTCGAGCAGGTGCCCGCGGTGAAAGAACGGCAGTCCGGGAACGGCGGCGGCCTGCCAGGAGCCGGCGGCGACGATGCGGAGGGCTTCCAGGTAGGCCCGGCGCGAGCCGGTCAGGCGGACGGCCTCGTGGTCGACCACCTGCTCGCGGCTGAGAGCGATCCGGGCGAGCAGCATCCAGACCCCCGGATGGAACCAGAGGAGGGCTCGCATCCCCTCCTCGAACAGCGCCGCGAGCCAGTCGCGGCGGCGGACGTGGAGCAGCTCGTGGCAGAGGATTCCGCGCTGGGTCTGGAGCGGCAGCCCCGGGAAGCCGGCGGGGAGGAGGACCACCGGGCTCCGCCAGCCGAAGGTCACCGGGATCTCGACGCGCCCGGAGACGAGCAGGAGCGCCCGTACGCCCACGGCCTCCGCGATCTCCAGGACCTCCGGCGCCAGGAGGGCGGGCCGCGCGCCGCGTCGCCAGGAGCGCAGGGTGAGCAGCCCGAGCCCGAGCCAGGCGAGACGGAGGAGGATGCCCAATCCGAGGACGCCGAGGAGCAGGTTTCCGGAGCTGTTCCCACCTGTCTCCGCGAGCTGTCCCAGCCACTCTCCCGTGACCGTCATCTCCCCGGCGAAGGTCGTTCGCACCGGCTCCGGCTGGAGGAGCGGGAGCAGCAGCACCGCCACGAGCAGGCCCTGCCCGTAGAGGAGGGCGGCGCGGGCGTCCCGCAGCCGGAACAGGACGGGCAGCAGGAGGCCGACGCCCAGCACCAGGGAACTCTGGAGGACGTACGCGGTCAGGTCGGCGGCGAAGGCGGTCGCAGTCATCTCTCCTCCTCGGGCTCCTCCGGGGTTTCCTCAGGGGTCTCGTCGATCAACCGGGAGATCTCCTCCAGGTCCTTCCTGGACAGCTTCCGCTCCTGGAGCAGGCTCAGCACCAAAGGCCGGGCCGCGCCGTCGAATACCCGGTCCATGAACTCCTGGACCATGCCCGAAATCACCTGCGTCTGGGCCTGGGACGGCTCGTACACGTAGGCCCGCCCCTCCGGCCGCTTCACCAGGTGCCCCTTGCTCTCCAGGATGTTCATCATGGTCATCACGGTGGTGTAGGCCACGCCCTTGCGCTCCCGCAGCGCCTCGTAGACGTCGCGGACCGTGGCGGTCTTCCGCTCCCAGACCACCTTCATGATCTCCAGCTCCTGCTCGGTGAGGATTCGGGTCTTGGTCTTCATTCTACTAATAACTTAGTACTAGGTAGTTCGTTCGTCAATCCCCTTGGACGGAGGTGGAGCGGGAAAAGTTCCCCCGCCGCGCGAGCGACCCGCCGCCGGGGAGGAGCGGCTGCCGCGGGGCTGAGGGCGCTCGGGTGCATTCGATGACAGCCTGATGCCGCTACTGAAATTAACGCGACCGTCGGCGGCGGCCTGCGGCAGGCGCTGGTGAACGATCCGGGTCCGATCCGGATCGAGGGCCGGAGCACCAGCGGGCCCGGCTACCGCTTCGACCAGGGCTTCGTCACGTTCCCGGGCTCCGGCCCCGTCCAGGTGCCGCTGGGCGAGCTGCGGACCGACGACGCGGGCCGGCTCCTCGTGCTCGGCGGCGACGGCCGCTCCGGCTCCGCCACGAACCAGCCGGCGGTCACGTTCGCCAACAACGACGGCTGGTATGACGACACCTCGGACGGCCCGGTGCGCGCCCGGGTGAAGCTCAAGGGCAGCAAGAAGGCCATGGACGCCGAGCCGGCCATGGTCGCGGTGACGCCGCCCAACTTCGGCCCCGGGCTGTTCGGCGTGGTCACCCTCTACGACGTGGTCTACGACCTCTTCCTGCGCCACGGCTGGATCAAGGGGCCGAAGCGCCTGACCTTCTGGGGGCACGTCTTCCCGATCTTCGAGCGCATGGTGGACAGCCAGTGGGTGAACCAGGGGGCGTACATCCTCTTCGGACCGGGCTCGCCGGGCGACCTGACAGCCCCGGATCTCCTCCCGAAGCTGGCGGACCCGGGCGCGGGCAGCCGGCGCGAGCGCGAGCGGGTCTTCCGGCTGTTCCGGCAGCCCCCCGCGCCGTGGGACGACCCGGGCCGCCGAGCGAAGCTGCCGCCGCCCCAGCCTTCCCACCAGCCGCCTTTCTACGGCGACGGCTTCGGGGAGTACGAGGACATCGCCATCGACGAGCTGGCGCTCACCCAGACGCAGTACGAATGGCTGCGGCTGTGGGCCGAGGGGAAGTTCATCCCCGGCGAGCGCCCGCCGCGGAGCTTCGACGAGATCCCTCTGGCCGAGCAGCCCTCCGCCCTGGACCGGACGCCCCTGGAGGATTGCCTGGGCGGACCGTTCCATCCCGGCATCGAGCTGACTTGGCCGATGCGCCGGCCGAGCCTGTGGAGGAAGCCGCAGGACGCGAACGGCCTGCCGTTCCGGCTCAACATCCTGCCCCCGGACCAGGCTCCGCAGGACGATTTCGGCGCCGTGCTCACGCCCGAGGTCTGCCTCGGCCCCGGCGGCCCGCTCGACGCGAGCGGCCCCGGCACGCTCACGCGCTGGCTGGGCATCCCCTGGCAGACGGACGAGGCGAGCTGTCTGGCCGGCTATGACACGTCGAGCTACCTGCCCGTGCCCTCGTTCTGGGCCGCGCGCGTGCCGAACTTCGTGCTCAGCCAGCAGGCGTTCGATCAGGCCACGGAGCCCCGGCTGTCCTATCCCCAGAGGTTCAAGCAGCTCGCCTACCGGCAGTTCTGGCTGCGCGACATCCAGGGCTCGGGCTACCAGGCGCGCATCAACAACATGGTCAAGGAGTGGCACCTGCTGGGCATTGTTGTCGAACAAGCGGTCGAGCACCCCGGAGACCTTCCGGTGGAGCCGGAGCCGGGGTTCCCGGCCCGCTACTGGGTGGAGACCGACCACCCCCATGGGGAGGGCTGGCATGTCGATCGCCGACGGTTCGAGGCGCGGCTGGCCGAGGCGGCCCGCGAGGCCGGCGCGGAGTGGCGCTGGGGATGCCGGGTCGAGAGGATCGGCGACGTCGAGGCTGATTTCGTGGCGGACGCCACCGGACGTTCCGCCCGCCTGGCCCGCCGGCTCGGGGCCAGGCGCCTGCGCTACGACCGCCTGGTCGGAGTCTGCGCGCTGCTCTCCAGCCGGACGCCCGCCACCGACACCTACACGCTCGTGGAGGCGACTCCGGAGGGCTGGTGGTACTCGGCCCTTCTCGCCGACGGTCGCCTGGCCGTGGCCTTCCTGGGCGACGGCGACCTCCTACACCCCTCCGCCGATCCCGCCCCCTGGTGGCGGCGGCTGCGGGAATCGGAAGCCACCCGGGAGCGGGTGGAGTCGCACGGTTATGAAGCCGGTCCGCTGCGGGTGCTGCCGGCGGAAAGCTCGCGCCTCGACGTGATCGCGGGCGACGGCTGGCTCGCCCTGGGTGACGCGGCGGCTGCGTACGATCCTCTCTCCTCGTACGGCATCGCCTCCGCCATGGGCTCGGGCTTCTACGGCGGCCATGCCATCGCCGATCTCCTCGCCGGCCGGGAGGAGGCGCGCTTCGCCTATCTGGAGATCATGCAACGGGCCTGCGGCACCTGCCTCGACCTCCAGCGCGAGCACTACGCCCGCGAGCGCCGCTGGCCGGATGCCCTCTTCTGGCGGCGCCGGCAGGCTCCGGAGTACGGCCTGGAGCCGCAGGGCAACTGAGTGCCTGACCGGGCGGCTCGGGTCGTCTTTGCAGTAGCATCGCAGCGATGCCAACGCTCGGAATGATCGGCGGGCTGGGCCCGGAATCCACGATCGACTACTACCGCCGCATCCTGGAGGCGTGGGAGCGGGAGGAGCCGGGCACGGCTCCGTCGATCGTCATCGACAGTCTCGACGTCCGCCGGGCGCTGCGCCTCGTCGAGACGGACCGGCCGGCGCTCGTCGAGTATCTCCTGGCATCGCTGCGGCGCTTGGCCGGCGCCGGCGTGGACTTCGCCGCAATGACCGCCAACACTCCCCACATCGTCTTCGACGAGCTCGCGGTCCGATCACCGGTCCCCCTGCTGAGCATCGTCGAGGTGTGCGCCGAGGAGGCGAGAGGGCGCGGGTTGAGACGTCTGGCCCTCCTCGGCACGCGGTTCACCATGGAGGCGCCGTTCTACCCCGAGGTGTGCGCACGCCATGGAGTCGCCGTGGTGCCGCCGGAGGAGGCGGACCGGGCCTGGGTCCATGAGATGTATGTGGAGGAGCTCCTTCGGGGTCAGTTCCTGGACGACAGGCGCCGGCAAGTCCTTGCGCTGGTAAGCCGTCTCCGAGATGACGAAGGCATCGACGGGGTCATCCTCGGCGGGACCGAGTTGCCGTTGCTCCTGCCGGCACCGGTCCTCGCGGACATTCCAGCGCTCGACACCACGGCCTTGCACGTGGCCGCGATCGTCGAGCGTCTCCGAAGCGGGCTTCACCGGCGCCAGCGGTAGAGCTCGAGGCGGTAGGGGCGCACCGGCACGTCGGGCGGAGCGGGGACGCGCACCCTCTCCTCCTGGCCCGTGAGCTCGAAGCGCTGGGTCACGAGGCGGCGCCTGCGGCCGCGGCGGCCGGTCTCGGTGAGGGGGAGGCGCCGGCCTCCCGGCTCGATGCGCAGCGCGTCCACGGCGCCAGCCTCCCGCGGCACCCAGACCACGAGGGAGGCGATCTCGCCGGGCCGGAGCCCCGCGGGCATGCGGCCGGCGAGGGCGCGCGCCGGGCCGGGCCGTCCGAGCGCGAGCGGCTCGGGCGCCGCCGCGGGGCTCCAGGGGTGGAGCAGGAGCACCACGGGCTCGCCGCGGCTGCGGAAGGGCGCGCCGGAGATCACCTGGGCCCGGCCTCCGCGCAGGAGCGCCTCGCGCCCCCGGTAGAGCTCGGCCTCCTTCCCCCGGAACCGGTTGCGCAGGAAGACCTCGGCGTCGGCCCGCTCGAGCAGGGCCGGATCGATCCGCGACAGCCGGTCCACGCCGGTCGTGATGGCGCGGTCCGCGCCGTGAACCAGCCGCAGCGTCCCTCCCTGGTTCTCGTAGATCACCTGCCGCAGCTCCAGCGGCGCCAGCTCCGCGGTCAGCGCGTTGCCTGCCGCTTCCCAGGTCGTGGGCACGACCCGCTCGTAGATGAGGTCGGCCTGCTGCCAGGCGAGGAGGGCCGCGGGGACCAGGCAGGCCGCCGCGGTGGCCATCTTTAGCGGTGCGGCGCGCTGGGCGACGAGCTCCCAGAGCGCGACGAATGCCCAGGCTGCGAACAGCGAAGTGAAGGGGACGACGAGCAGGTAGTTCTGCCCCCGGAACAGGGTCGTGGCCGCGGAGTGGAACGCCGAGTAGCCGAGGAAATGGACCAGGGCGAGAGCGGCTCCGAGCCGCTGCTCCGGGCTCCAGCCGGCGGGCCGGAAGACCTTCCAGATCAGCCCGAGGAGCCCGGCTGCGGCAAAGGCGGCCACGATCGGTCCATGATGCTCGACGAGGAACTGCGCCTGCTGCGCGAGCACGTCGGCATGGCCCGTGCCGCGCTGCCGCGCATTGCCGGAGTAGTGGGTGAGCTGCTTCGGGATGTACTCCAGCACCACGCCGAGGTACGGGTTCAGGACGACGAATACTGCGAAGGAGGCGAGCCCGGCCAGGGCGAGCCACAACCAAAGCCGCCGGTCGCGCCAGCCGCGGGCGAGCACGAAGCCGGTGATGGGGATGGCCGCGCCGATGCCCGTGTACTTGGTGGCCACGGCGAGCCCCACGCCGATCCCGACCTTGAGGAAGCGCCGCAGGTTGGGCCGGAGCGCCGCGTCGAGGGTCCAGTAGAAGGTGACCAGGGTGAGGAGCAGCACCAGGATGTCGGGCTTGAACTGGGTCGAGCTGAGCACGTGGCGCGGAAACGCGGACATGGCCGCCGCGGCCAGGAGCCCGGCCTCGGGGGAGAAGATCCTCCGGCCGATGAGGAAGAGCAACCAGAGGCTCAGCACGCCGTAGGTCACGTTGCACAGCCGGGCGAGGAGGTACGCCGTGGGGGAGTAGCGGTCGGCCGTCTTGCCGTAGATCGAGAGCGCCGGGATGCCGGTCGCGCGGTGGAGCGCCTGGCTCGCGGCCAGGAGCGCGGTCTGCGGCAGGTAGGAGAGGCTCAGGTAGTAGGCCTGGCCGGGCCGCCAGTTGCCCTGGCGCAGGATGAGGGAGACGTTGCGGAAGGTATAGCGCTCGTCGTAGTAGCGCCCGGCCTGGAGCCCCTGGCCCGCGTCCCACGCCCGGAGCGCGAAGCTCACGACGAGCAGCGCGGCCAGCGCTGGACCGACCCAACCCGGCGAACGCTGCGGACTGGTTTCCGGTCGATCCGGCAAAGGTGTATCCATGCGTTTCGGGGGCGGATGATAGCATGCGCCCGCGCATGACCTTCGATCGCGAAGTCCTCGGTCTCGTCCCTGCCGCGGGCCGCGCGGAGCGGCTGGGCCGGCTGCCGTGCAGCAAGGAGCTGCTGCCCATCGGCTTCCGCGAGACGCCGGAGGGGACGGCTCCCAAGGTCGCCTGCCACTATCTGCTGGAGCGCTTCCGCGCCGCGGGCATCCGCCGGGCCTACCTGGTGCTCCACGAGTCCAAGTGGGACGTGGCCCGCTACTTCGGGACCGGCGCGATGGCGGACATGGCGCTCGCCTATCTCTCGATCCCCGGCTCCCGCAGCGTGCCCGAGACGCTCGACAACGCCTTCCCCTTCGTCCGGGACTCGATCGTGGCGCTCGGCTTCCCGGACTGCCTGTTCGAGCCGGCCGACGCCTATGCCCGCCTCCTGGAGCGGCAGGCGGCCACGGGCGCCGATCTCGTGCTCGGGCTCTTTCCAACCGATCGCTGCCGGACGACCGACATGGTGGATTGCGGTCCCGACGGCCGGGTGCGGCGGATCGAAGTGCGGCCGGAGAGCACGCCGCTGCGCTTCAACTGGCTGATCGCGGTCTGGACGCCGGTCTTCACTCTTCACCTGCACGAGGCGGTGCGCACCTCGACCCAGGAGGGTGGCGAGCTCCAGATCGGGGCGGTGGTGCGGTCGGCGGTGGAGAGCGGCCTTCACGCCGAGGGGGTAGAGTTTTCTGAGGGGTGGTTTCGCGATATCGGCACGCCGGCCGACCTCGCGGCGGCCCTGCGGGACGCGGGCCAAGGACCCAAAGGACACCAAGGACCATAAGGACAACAAGGACGTCCCTGGTGTCCTTGCTGTCCCTGGTGTCCTTGTGGTCCTTTCCGCCCGCGGAAAGTAAGATACGCGCCTCATGCAGAAAGTCCGACTCGCCGTGCTGGGCTGTGGAGCGGTGGCCCAGATCCACCACCTGCCGGCGATCTGCGCCTCGGAGCGGGCCGAGGCCACGGTGGTGGTGGATGCCGACGCCGGGCGCGCCCGAACCGTGGCCGAGCGCTTCGGAGTTCCGGCTTCCGCCACCGACTACCGCGAGGTCCTGGACCGGGTCGACGCCGCGGTCATCGCCCTGCCCAACAGCCTGCACGCGCCGGTCGCGGTCGACCTGCTCCGCCGCGGAGTGCCGGTGCTGGTCGAGAAGCCCATGGCCCTCACGGTGCGCGAGTGCGACGAGATGATCGCCGCGGCCGAGGCGGCCGGCGCCGCCCTCGCCGTGGGGCTCGACTTCCGCTTCTTCGACTCCACCCGCTTCGTGAAGGACTTCCTGGCCGAAGGGCTCCTGGGCGAGCTGAAGAGGTTCGACCTGCGCCAGGGCGTCATCCCGCGCTGGCCGTTCGCCACCGACTTCCTTCTGCGCAAGGAGACCGCGGGCGGCGGCGTGCTCGCCGATTTCGGAGTGCACGTGCTCGACCTCCTCCTGGTCTGGCTGGGGGAGTGGGAAGCCCTCGACTACCGCGACGACGCCGAAGGGGGAATCGAGTCCGACTGCGAGTTGCTCCTCCGCATGCGCTCGGGCGTCGAGGGCGCCGTCGAGATCAGCCGCACCCGCAACCTGCGGAACACCTGCATTTTCGAAGGCGAGCGCGCCTCCCTGGAGGTCGGCATCTGGGACCCCGATCCGACGATCACGCTGCGCTTCGGAAGGCAGGAGACGTCGCTCGCCGGCCAGGCCGGCTCCGTGAGGCTGACCTTCCAGGACGTGTTCGTGCGCCAGATCGACGACTTTGCCGCGGCCATCCGTGAGGGCCGGGAGCCCTTCGTGCCCGGGCGCGAGGGACGGAGATGTCTCGAGCTGATCGAGGCCTGCTACGCCGCGCGCCAGCCGCTGGAGCTGCCCTGGTCGAACCCGCCGGAGGTGGTGCGATGAAGGTGCTGGTCACCGGCGCCTCCGGCTTCATCGGCGGCCGGCTCGTGGAGCGCCTGGTGCGCCAGGGAGCGGACGTGCGCGTCCTGGTGCGCAATCCCGCCTCGGCCGCACGGCTGGCCCGCTTTCCATTGACCTTCCATCTCGGCGACGTGACGAATGCGGCCGACCTGGAGAAGGCGGTCCAGGGGTGCGAGCTGGTCTTCCACTGTGCCTATGGCACGACCGGCAGCCAGAAGCGCCGCGCCTGGGTCAACCGGGTGGGGACCGAGCGCACGCTGGAAGCCGCGCACAAAGCCGGGGTGAAGCGGGTGGTGTATCTCAGCACCCTGATGGTCTACGGCCAGACCGCGGACGGCGATCTCGACGAAACCGCGCCCCGCCGCCGCTTCGGCAACGCCTACTCGGACAGCAAGCTCGACGCCGAGGGGATCGCGCTCCAGTACTCCCGCTCGGGCCGCGTGCCGGTGACCATCCTCCAGCCCACGGCGGTCTACGGCCCCTACGGCGGCGTCTGGACGGCTCAGTCGCTGGCAGCGCTCAAGACCGGCCGCGTGATCCTCGTCAACGGCGGCGACGGACTGGCGAACGCGGTCTACGTGGATGACTTGGTGAGTGCCATGCTCCTGGCGGCCGAAAAGGACGCCGCGGTGGGGGAGGCCTTCCTGATCTCCGGTCCCGACGCCGTGACCTGGCGGGACCTCTACGGCCGCTTCGCCCGCATGCTCGGAGATGGCCCCGAGCGCACCGTCTCCATGACGGCCGAAGAGGCTCAGGCCCATTACAGGCAGCACCAGCGGGAGACGAGCCGCTTCCACCAGGAGTTCCTCCGGACCTTCAAGCAGGACCGCGGCTTCCGCGACCGGCTCATGGCCACCCGCGAGCTGATGGCCCTGCGCGAGCTCGCGAGCTCCGTGCTGCCCGAGGGGCTCCAGGACCGGATCAAGGAGAAGATGTCCGGCGGAGGCGGGAAGCCGGCTCCCGCCGAGAAGGGCCTGCCGATCCATCCGCTCACGCCGCAGATGATCGGTTTCTTCGCCGCGAAGACCCGGGTGCGGATCGACAAGGCCCGCCGCCTGCTCGGCTACGAGCCCGCCTTTCCGCTCCAGCGTGGGATGGAGCTCACCGAGCAGTGGGCCCGCTGGGCGAACCTGCTGTGAGCACCGAGCAGCGCGTCCTGCGCTCGACCCTGGCAGGCTACTCCATCCAGCTCGCGCGTCTCCTAGTGGGCTTCGTCGCCAAGCTGGTGCTGGCGCGCCTCATCCTTCCCGAAGGGCACGGCCTCTACGAAGAGGCCCTGCGCATCGTCACCGTCGCCTCGGCCGTGCGCGACCTCGGCCTGCCGTACCACCTGGTGCGGGACAGCCGCCGACCCTACGGCACCGTGCTGGTCTCGACGCTCGTTCTCGGTCTCCTGATCTCCATCTTCCTGATCGTCGCCGCGCCGGTCTTCGGCTTTCTGACGCCGGACCTGCCCGCGGTGCTGCAGGTCTTTGCCATCTGGGTCTTCCTCGACGGCCTCGCGGTGGTGCCCAAGGCGTTCTTCGAGCGCGAGCTGACCATCGGACGCCTGATCGCCCCGGAGGTCTGGCGGGGAGTGGTGATCGCCGTGGTCTCGGTCGCCCTCGCCTGGGCGGGATGGAAGGTCTGGGCGTTCGTGGTGGCGGACCTCGCCGGCGCTCTGCTCCTGGCGGTCTTCTCCTGGAGCCGGGCCTGGGGGAAGATCCCGCTCAAGGCCGACCTCCATCTCCTGCCCGATCTGATCCGCCGCAGCTCCTGGCTGTTCTGGATCTGGGTCGTCCTCCAGCTCGTCACCTACCTCGACATCTACATCATCCAGTACTTCGGCCGGACCGAGACCGTGGGTCTGTACATCCGGGCCTACATGATCGCCTTCCTCGTGGCGACGATCGTCTACCCGCGCGCGCTCTTCCCGACGCTGGTGGAGTACCTGGAGGACCGGCCGCGGTTCCTGGAGGCCTTCCGGCTGAGCACGCTCCAGCTCCTGGGATGCCAGGTGGTGGCGAGCTATTTCCTGCTGCTCAACGCGGAGAAGGTGGTGCGCGTCCTGCTCGGGCCGGGGTGGGAAGGCGCGGCGCCGCTGCTGCGGGTGATCTCCTTCATCCCCTTCTTCGACCAGTTCACCATCCTCGGCGGCGAGATGCTCAAGGCCCGGCACCGGGACCGGGTGTGGCTGGGCGTCATGCTGCTCAACCTGATCTCCCTGGTGGGGTTCGGGATCGCCTTCACGCAGCGCTGGGGCGCCGCGGGCATGGGCGCCGCCAACTACCTGCTCGTGGGCAACCTGTGGATGGCCTGGGAGGTCGCCCGCGTCTTCGGACCGCGCTTCCGCCAGCTCCTTGGCGATCTCGCTCTTGTCTACCTCGTGCCGCTGCCCTTCTTTGCCCTGGCCGCCTGGCTTTTCGAGGCGGGCTCCTGGGCGCGCTTCGCGGCCTCGCTCGCGGCGGCGGCCCTCGCCGCCGCCATGCTGGTGCTCCGGTACTGGCGGCCGTTCCGGGAGTTCTTCGGAGGCCGGCCGGAAAGGACGTAAAGGACTCAAAGGACGTAAAGGACCAAAAGGACCCGGCCCCGGAGCCTTGTCCTTTTCGTCCTTTGAGTCCTTTACGTCCTTTTGGTCCTTTCCGGCAGGCTCCCCTCTACGGCTGCATTTCGATCCGCAGGTTCGAGTAGGTCCACCCGTAGGTCGGGAACTCGACCCCCTCGGCCGCCTGCGCCGCGGTGTGGCCGAACTGCACGTAGAGCCCGGTAGCGGGCACCGTGATCACCTTGTTGAGCGCCGAGCCGTTCATGTCCAGGGTCGCGACCGTGGCGCCCCCCGACGTGACCGTCAGGTTGATCTTGTTGGTCTCCGCGTCGTAGACGTAGCGCAGGTGATAGGAGACCCCCTGCTGCAGCGCCAGCGGCACCTCCTGCATCGTCAATGCCTTGGCCGCCATGTCCACGTTCTGGGTGTTCTTGATCCCGCTCCGCGGCGGGCCGAACGTGTTCACGTTGGCAAGAGTGTTGCTGCGGTATTTGCCCCGATGGATCCAGATCAGGTTGTGGTTGCCATCAGGCTTGCTCGCCGTCCAGGGACCGGGGACGACGTCCCACTCGACGATGAACCTGCGGAGGGCCAGAGGCTGCGACACCGGGACGTTGATGACCTTGGTCTCGTCACCCACCACTGGCTTGTGGACCTCGCCGGTGCGCTCGAACACGATCGCGCCGGGCGCGGGTCCGGGACCCGTGGGACCGGGCAGCGTCGAGGCGCCCGAGGCCGAAGGGGTCACGAACGAGAGCAGCGTCCGCGACGCGTTGAACACCGGCGCGAACGCGAAGAACGGCTGGTTGCAGGTGACCTGCGCGCGGGCGTCGGCGATCGACGGTGCGCCCAGGAGCACGAACGCGTCGCCGAAGTTGCGCAGCGACAGCGGCTGCACGGCCACCCGCGCGGTGCCGCCGATCGCCGTGCCGTCGGCCCGGAAGAACTGGATGTCGCAGGCCGCCGCCTGGTTCGCGAGGTTCACGACCGACAGGTCCGTGTAGGAGCCGGAGGTGTCGCGGAACAGCCCCTGGAGGTGCGCGGAAGTGCCCGCGGCCAGGGCGTTGTCCGACGAGATCACCGGCACCTCGGTCGTGCCGGCGAACCCGCTGGCCGGGGAGTTGGCCATGCGGGCGTGCACGAGCACCTGCGTGCCCGCCTCGATCTCCAGCAGGCCGGACGCGCCCGGGGAGCTGATCCCCACCAGCTTGCTGGTGCGCAGGGGCAGGATCGAGGCCTTGGTGCTCGGCGCCGGACGCTGGGTGCCGTCCGTGCCCGCGGGCAGGAAGAGCGCGCCGTAGCGCCGCTCCTGGGTGCCGCTGTTGCTCAGCCAGACCTCGGTGGCGTGGGTGCTCCCGCTCGCGCCGGTGCGGTCGAGCACCGGCACGTAGACGAACCCCGCGAAGGCAGGGGAGAGGGACATGGCCATGACGAACGCTAGGCAAGCGATCAGGAGACGCTTCTTCATGGGGCTACAACCTCCGGGCCGACTGCGTGAAGAGACCTGGACCCAGGCAAATGATAGCAAATTCCGCATGCCTGCCCTGGAGCCCGGGCTCGCGGCGCTGCTCCTCGTCCTGCTGCTCTGGGGCGGATTCCTGATCTATCGCACCTCGTTCGTAGCCGAGGACGGGAAGCGGTACTTCTGCCTGTTCGACGACGCCATGATCTCCATGACCTACGCCCGCAACCTGGTGGAGGGGTACGGCCTCAACTGGGCGCGCCAGGGCCCGCCGGTCGAGGGATTCACCCATCCGCTCTGGCTGGTGCCCATGGTGGCAGCCAACCTCCTGCCGGTGGAGCTGCGCTTCCGCAGCCTGCCCATGCAGCTCCTCTCGCTCGCCGTGCTCGCGCTCCTGGTCCTCGCGGTGCGCCGCCTGATGCTCTCGTGGTTCTCCAGCGAACGGGCGAGGCATTGGATGCCCGCCGCGGCCATGACGGCCTTCTGCTACCCCCTGATCTATTGGTCGCTCATGGGGATGGAGACCGCGCTCCAGGCCCTGCTGGCGGTGGTGGCCGTCCACCTCGCGATCGCGTCGGTCGACGGGAGGCGCGAGCGCCACCTGGAGCTGTGGACGGTCTGCGCCGCGGCGTATCTGCTGCGCATGGACATGATCCTCCTCGTCGCCGCGGTCCAGGCCTGGGTCCTGGTCCGGGGCGGGCTGAAGCGCGACCGCGGGCGGTGGCTCGCGGGCCTGGGCGCCTTCCTTGCGGTCGTCCTCGGGTACGAGCTGTTCCGCTGGCTCTACTTCCACGACGTCCTGCCGAACACCTATTACCTCAAGCTGACGGGCATCCCGCTCCAAGTGCGCCTGCTGCGCGGCCTCCTCACCCTGAAGGCCTTCGCCGGCGCCCACCTCCCGCTCCTCCTCGCAGCCGGGGTCGGCACGGTCTTCCTGGTGCCGCGCAACCGGCGGCTGGAGCTGCCGGCCGGGATCTTCCTGCTCTACTGTGCCTACAGCCTCTGGGTCGGCGGCGACGCCTGGGACCTCGACCCCGAGGTCCCGGTGCGGGCGAACCGCTACATCTCCTTCGTGCTGCCGCTCCTGGCCGTGCTTTTGAACGCCGTGCTCAACCAGGTCCTCGACCGGTGGGAAGGCGGCACTGCGATGTGGAGGCGATGGGCGGCCGGCGCGGCGGCCGTGCTGGGGGTGCTGCTGCTCAACGGGCTCTGGCCCCGCGGCGCGGACGAGCGCTGGAAGATGATGCTCGGAACCGCCCGTCCGCCGCTGGTCGAGAGCCACCGCACCGTCATGGACCAGCTCCACCGCCTGGAGAAGATCGTGAGCCCCGGAGCCTCGGTGGCGAGCGCCTGGGCGGGCATCCCAGCCTACTTCAGCGAGTTCCGCATGGTGGACGTGCTCGGCTACAACGACCGCGAGGTGGCGCGCCAGCCGAGCCGCCTCGTCCGCACGAAGGACCATCCCGAGCTCTTCCGTCCCGGACACGACAAATGGGACCTCGGCCGGCTGCTCGGCGAGGTCCGTCCGGATGTGTTCTTCCAGGTCTGGGGACCGCGCCTGGAAGGGCTGAGGGTCCGGGACGTGATGGAGCCCTTCGGCTACTTCCGGCGCGCCGGGGTCTGGCTGCGCCGGGATTCGACCTTCCTCCACGTGCCGCCGCGTCCGCGGCCCGACCGGGGTCACAGGAAGGAGCAGGCGGCGGCGTAGAGCCGCACCCTACTGGAACATCTCCACCCTGAGGTCGTAGTACGACCAGCCCCAGCTCGGGATCTCGGGGCCTTCCTGGCCGGGGTAGTGCCCGAACTCCACGTTGAGCGCGGGCGGATGGATCGCGAGGATGTGGCCCGAGGCCGTGCCGGGCATGGTGAAGGTCCTGAGCTTCGTGCCGCCCTGGGAGACCTCGGCGGTGATCAGGTTCGTCGTGGCCTCGTAGGTGTAGCGCAGGTGATAGCGCTTGCCCTGCTCCAGTTGCAGCCCCGCCTCGTTGGCCGTCACCTCCCCGGGCCCCAGGTCCACGTTCTGGTTCATCTTGATCGTGTACTTGTTCGGCCCGAAGGCGTTGACGTTGGCGATCGTGTTGCCGCGGAACTTGCCGCGGTAGAGCCAGATGATCGCGTGGTTGCCCGGGATCTTCTCGCGGTTCCAGGGTCCCGGGACGAAGTCGCACTCGATCAGCATCCGCTTGACGGCGAGCGTCTGCTGGATCGGGATGTCAACGATCCCCTTGGCGTTGTTCGGCGGCGTGGCGGTGTGGATCAGGCCGCTCTTCTGGAAGACGACCGAGTTGCCGGCGCCGGGAGTGGGAGGGGTGTTGCCGCCGCCGCTGTCCGCGGCCGTCATGGCCGATGGCTCCAGGAACCAGATCTGCGACAGGGGCAAATTGACCACCGAGGCGAAGGCGAAGAACGGCTGGTTGCACGTGACCTGCACCCGCGCGTCCGCGATCTTCTGCTCGCCCACGGCACCCAGCGCGTCGTCGAACTGGCGCAGCGACAGGGCGAAGAAGGACAGCGTCACCGTCGAGCCGATCTGCGTGCCGTCCACCCGGTGGAGCTTGAGCTCGCACTGCGCTCCCTGGCTGCCGAGGTTCACCACGCCCAGGTTCGAAACCGTGCCGCGGCCGGGATCGCGCTCCAGGCCGATCAGGTAGGCGGTCTTGCCGGAGGCGATGGTATTCGCGGACGAGATCACGGGCACCGCGACCCGCGTCTGGATGCCGGAGGGCGAGGTGTTGATGAGCTGCGCCTCGACCGACATCTCCTGGCCGGAACGCACCTCGAGGAGCCCCGACGTGGCTCCCACGTTCGAGAGCAGGAAGGTGCGCAGCGCGGGCACCGGGATCTCCGTGCCGTTGCCGTGCGTGCCGTCCGTGCTGGCCGGGATGAAGTGGGTGGAGAAGCCGCGCTGTGCGCCGGCGGGATTCGAGACCCAGACCTCCGTCGAGTGCAGGCTGCCGTCGTGCCAGCTCGGCAGCGTCACCGGCACGTAGACGGCACCCGCCCAGGCCGGGACGGACGCAAAGCACAGCACAAGGGCGGCGAGCGTTGCCTTCTTCACGGGCACCTCCTCGGGAGGTTGCTGCGGACGTACTGCCGAAAATAGCTTCCTGAGCATAGGGTACGCCAGTTGCGCCGGGCGCGCAATCCCCCAAAAAGCGTCGTAAAGCGGCATAAACAAAAGCGGACCGGGTTTCCCCGGTCCGCTTCGATCTTCGGGTCAGACAGCGCTTACTTGGCCCGCAGCTCGACGCGCAGGTTGGAGTAGCGCCAGCCCGGGCTGTCCATCTCCGGCAGGTGCTGGCCCTTGTAGTGGCCGAACTCGGAGAAGAGCGCGCCCTTGGGGCTCAAGCCCGCCTTGGTCACGGTCAGGAACTTGATCTTCGGCGCCGTGTTCATGGTGTTCGTCTTGAGCAGGGCGCCGCCCTGGAACAGCTCCAGCGTGACCTTCTTGCTGGCCGCGTCGAAGATGTAGCGGAAGTGGTACTCCGTGTTCTGCTGCAGGAGGATGCCGAGCTTAGTGTTGGTGTTGGTGAGCTTCGCCATCTCGACGTTCTGCGCCATCTTGACGAAGGCCTTGCCGGGGCCGAACGCGTTGACGTTGGAGACCGTGTTGCTGCGGAAGCGGCCGCGGTGGAGGAACATCAGGTTGTGGTTGCCGGAGACCTTCTTCGGGTTCCAGGGGCCGGGGTTGACATCCCACTCCAGGACCATCCGGGTCGCGTTGATGTCGCGGGGGATCTGGATGCAGACGATCCCCTTCTCCTTGCCCTTGACGGCGCTGTGGACCGTCCCCTCCTTGCCGGCGAGGAAGACGCCGGGCTCGATCTCGGTCGCGCTGACGGTGAAGTCGCAGGGGCCGTTGGGGCCGAAGGCCTCGGCCCAGGTGACCTTCTTCTCGTCGGTGCCGGCCGCGGCGCCGAAGGAGTAGAAGGGCTGGTCGCAGGAGACCTGGGCGCCCGCGGCGACGCGGGTGCCGATCCGGTCGGCGAAGTCGATCTGGGCGCTGCTGCCTGCCTCGACCGAGAAGGAAGCCGCTTCGAGGAGGCCGGCCTTCGCGTTGAGCAGGCGGGCCGTGCACTGGGCGGATTGCGTTCCGGGAACGGCGGCACCGACGACGAGAGTGCGGTAGCCACCCTCGTGCTCGAGCCCGGCCAGCGCGGCGATGTCCCTGGCCGGAGCCAGCTCGCGGGCGTCGAAGGGCACGGTGCCGGCGTCGTCCATCCCGCGGGCGGCGTAGACGACAGGGACGGCGAGGGAGAGGGTGAGAGCGAGCGAGACGAGGGCCTTCTTCATTGCGTACGCGACCTCCATGTGTCTGCGAGGAAAGCCCGGACTTCCGCCGCGGGTCCATCCTCTTGCCTGCAAGAAATAGCTACCGGAGCATGGTACGCGGTTTGCCAAGCGTGCGCAACCCGCTGCCGGCGGCAGGAACCTAAATCTCCTGACTCGATCTTAAACGGCCTTGTGGGACAAATGCAACCTAAATTGTGCAATCCACCCTGCGGTACTATCGCTCCCTCGGAGGAGAGCAGATGCCCGGAACGCTCGGCCGGCGCGCCTTCAAGCTGGTCTATATCGTCTACTACCGTCTTCTCTACGGCCGCCGGTTCCCCTTCGCGGACCGGCTGGAGCGCCGCGTGCGGGAGTGGGAGCACCAGACCGGCCGGGGCGACGCGCCGGTCTCCCGCGAGGCCTGGGAGGAGCAGTACCGGGCGGGCAGCTGGGCCTTCATGAGGGCCACGGACGAGCTGGCCCGCTACAGCGTGATCGCCGGCTACCTCGATCATCTCCATCCCGGCGGCTCGGTGCTCGACGTGGGCGCGGGCGAGGGGCTCCTCCTCGACCACATCAGCCCCTCGAGTTATCTAGGAATCGACCTCTCCGAGGAGGCGGTGCGGCAGGGCGCCCATAGGACCGGCGAGCACGCCGCGCTTTTGGCTGCCAACGCGGAGGAGTACCGTCCCACCGAGCGTTGGGATGCGATCGTCTTCAATGAGTGTGTCTACTACTTCGAGGACCCGGTCGGCACCGTGCTTGCCTATCGCGACGGCTTGGCCGAAGGGGGAACGCTGATCGTCTCGACCTTCCGCTCGCGCCGCGCGGACGTCATCGCGAAGCGTCTGATCGAAAAGCTTCCTCTGATCGAGGAGGTCGCGGTGACGAACCGGAAGGGGACATGGGTGGTGCGGCTGTTCAGGAAATGACCTTCTTCTGCCTCATGCGCTCCACCCACTCCTCATAAGACATCGGGCAGTTGGCGAGCCGCAGCGTGTGATGAGGGGAGAGGTGGAGATCCTCGGGGAGATGGCCATGCCCGGTGTCTTTGCGGGAAGAGCGCCGGATCCCGAACTGGACCACGAGACTGTCCTGGTAGTAGACGCTTGCCAGGTCATGGGCGCCGCGGCCGCGATTCACGGAAGCGTTGAGCTTCCTCACGATCCGGTCCGCGTGCTCGCGCGTGACCCGCGGACCCCTACGCGGCACGGATGAAGTCCCGGAGGACGGCGAGCCGGCGGGCCGGCTCCGGCCCGAGCTTCTCGGCAGGATGGGATCGCAGGCTGTCGAAGACATCCAGGACGAGCGCCTTGAGGCTTTCGAAAGCCTCGCTCTGCGTCTCGCCCGAAGCGTTGACGTTGGCCTCGACGAACGAGGCGACGAACTCTCCGCCTTCGGACCGGATGAGGACCGGAATGGGACGGAGGATCTCGTAGGGCTCCGGCGCGAAGGTGGAGATCTGGAGGGTCACTGGGTCGATCCGTTCGGAAAGCGTGCGAACGGCTTGCTCCAGACGGTCCAACCGCAGGGCGTGGTCGAACTGTTCCATGCTCGCGAGCATACCCGAAACCGGGGTCACGATCTAGCGTCTGGCGGGAACAGGTTCCGGAGAGAAGCGCGTTGGCGGCGGTCCGAGCCACCGCAGGTGCTCGTCGACCCGGCCCTCCCCCTGGAGCTCGCGGATGCGCAGCAGCCGCGTGAAGCGGGGGCCGAGGAACTCGGCCTCGGTGAGGCCGGCCGCGCGGTAGGCGTCGGCGAGCTCCCGGGCACCGCGGCGGGCGTCCCACTGCGGCTTGAAGGCGGGGAGCACGCGCTCGATCTTGGAGCAGTCCACGCGGTAGCAGCGCTTGTCCGGGCCGGCGCCCTCGGCGTAGGTGATGCGGCAGCCGGGCACCGTCTCGGCCACGATCTCGGCCAGCTCGCGGATGCGGTAGTTGTCCGCGGTGCGGCCGACGTTGAACGCCTGGTCATGGATGTCCTGCCGGGGGGCTTCGAGCGCGGCGAGGAAGGCGCGCGAGATGTCCTCGATATGGACGAGCGGACGCCAGGGCGTGCCGTCGCTCATCAGGTGGATGCGCCCGGTGGTGATCGCGTAACCCACGAGGTTGTTGAGCACCAGGTCCACCCGCAGCCGGGGGGAGACCCCGTACGCCGTGGCATTGCGCAGGTAGACCGGGCTGAAGGTGTCATCCGCCAGCTCGGCGAGCTGCTGCTCCAGGCGCACCTTCGAGATGCCGTACGGAGTCACCGGGTTGAACGCGGCGCTCTCGTCGAGGAAGTCGTCGCCGGCCGCGCCGTAGGTGCTGCAAGAGGACGAGAACAGGAACCGCTTCACCCCCGCCTGCTTCGCGAGCCGCGCGAAGCGGATCGAGGCGGCGTCGTTGATGTCGAACGTCAGAGACGAGTCGAGGTTGCCCAGCGGATCGTTGGACAGCCCCGCCAGATGGAGGACCGCCTCGAACCCCTGGAGGTCGCGCAGCTCGGCGTCGCGAAGGTCCTTGCGCAGCCCAGGGATCTCAGAGGCCTTCTGCCCCGCGAGCAGGCAGGGCTCGAAGAAGTCCGAATCGAACCCGAAGACCTCGTGCCCCGCCGACTGGAGCAGGGGGACCATGACGCTGCCGATGTAGCCGTTGTGGCCGGTGACCAGGACTCTCATGACGGGGCGGGAGCGTATCAGATGGGGAGGGCGTCCCGGTACCGGAAGCTGAGGTCCGCCAGCCGCACCCGTAGCTCTCGATAGATTTTCCGGTCCTCTCCCGGAAGGCGCTCCAGCCCTTCAAGGCCGCAATGGCCTTCCGCCCCCGGCATCTCTGACAGCGGCGGCTCCAGCGGATCCCGGACGACCCGCAGGGGCTGTCGCAGTCCCGGGAGTTTCAGGGATCGGACTTCCGGCACACGGAGTCCGAAAGCGAGGGACTCGTCGGGTACTCCGCGGATCGCCTCGGCTTGGATGACGGTGGTATCGGCGGCGTCGAAGACGGAAAGCAGTGCAGGGGTGCCGCGCTCGGCGGCTTGCCTCTTGTCGTTCTCGCTGAGCTCCAGGTGGAGCACGTGCAGCTTCTCGGAGTCCGGCGGAAAGTTGTGCCTGATCGTAGCGAGGCGGAATACCACGCCGGTCGTCAGCTCCTCCATGTAGAGCTAATCGACGGTGCGCCGGAGACGCGACACCATCTCCGCCGAAAAGGTTCCGAGGGGGTGCTCGTCCTCGCCGAGACGTTCACCCGAGACGCGGTCAAGGTAGAACCAGTCATACCTCCCGTTGGATAGCACCTCGATCTCGAAATGATGGGGATCGCGGTCCCAGGTCATGACGAACTCACCGGCTTCGGAGGCCATTGCGTGGGGGAGCGGCAGGTCCTTCTCGACTCGTCCCTGGAGGTACTCCCAGAGAACCTCGATCTGTCGAACCCGATAATCAGGCAGAGGACCCGAGGGCTCGGCCAGATTGCGGAGATACCGTTCCCAATCAGGTTCTGCCGGGTCGAACGCGGCGCTATGGGCGTTTCGCACAGACCTCGCCATGGACTGTTAGAATACACCAATCCGCGTCAAGGCGCGATCACCCGATACTTCCAGCACCCCTCCAGACGACCGAGCCTCCAGCCGAGCTGCCAGAGCCAGCGGGCGCGGCCTTCTCGGGTCAGGAGCATCAGGGGCGTTTTTACGAGCAGCTTCGCCCAGCGGAGCGCTCCGGGGAGCCAGCCGAGACGGGGCATGCCCCGGGTGCGGTACTTCTTGTAGATCAGGACGTTGTGCTTGCCGTAGCTCATCCCCTGCCGGAAGATGCTGCGCGAATCATGGCGATGGCGGATGCGCACCACCGCGTCCGGCGCGAAGGCGAGATCGTGGCCGGCGAGCTGCAGGCGCCAGCAGTAGTCCGTGTCCTCCAGGGCGGGCATGGACTCGTCGAAGCCTCCGATCTCCTCGTGCGCGGCGCGCCGCACGCCTAGCCCGCCGCCTCCGGCGTGGGGGAGGAAGGGCGGATAGTCGTAGCGGGTAACTCCATCCTTTTGCGGGTTTAGGTGGGTGCGCTGCACCCAGGCCGGGTTGAGCGCCTGGTTGTCGTAGCGGCAGGCCACGAAATCGTGCTCGGCGAGCGCCCTGGCCATGGCCTCCAGCCAGCCGGGAGCGACCTGGTCGTCCGCATCCACGAAGAGGAGGGCGTCCCCTGTGGCGGCTGCCGCGCCTATGTTGCGCGCATGGGCTTGGCCGCGCCGGTCCGAGGCGTCCACGAGCCGCAGGCCAGGGATCCGGCCCTGGAATTGCCCGACGCTCGCTCGCGAGCCGTCCGTGGAGCCGTTGTCCGCAACGATCACCTCCCACTCACCGCGGCAGCTCTGGCCCGCCAGGGCTTCGAGCTGTTCGCCAAGCGTGGCCTCCGCGTTGAAACAGGGGATCACGACACTGAGCTTGCGAGGGATGTCCATTCGAGCGCGGCATGTTTTCGCGCGGCAGGCTAGTTTCTCGCAACAAGCCAAGCCAGTCTACCGCGAAAGGTGAGAAGCCAGTCTCACCGCGAAAGGTGAGAAGCCAGTCTACCGCGAAA
>Ga0268265_10000961_pt1 | contig 26484 bp, 16 predicted proteins | sample KBSSwiS52_FD_190355 | JGI IMG/M metagenome (GOLD analysis project Ga0268265, IMG submission 190355) | Switchgrass rhizosphere microbial communities from Kellogg Biological Station, Michigan, USA - KBS Switchgrass S5-2 (SPAdes) (version 2) | ecosystem: Host-associated > Plants > Roots >...
CCGCCTCGACGTAAGCCGCCATCTTGAACCGCACGCCCGAGGCGCCCAGTGGCTCACCGTATCGGTTTAAGAAGATGCGCTCGCCTGGTGCGCGAGGCTGCCGCTCCAGCAACTTCTTGAGCAACGTCACGGTTTCCGGCCAGAGCGGGCAGAGGCGTTCCTTGCGCCCCTTGCCGTAGAGACGCACACAGTGCGGCGGTTCGAACCGGATCGCCCCGGGACACAGATCGAGTGCCTCCTGGATGCGCGCGCCGCTGTTATAGAGGAAGGACAGCAGCGCGTGGTCGCGCATCCCTTCGCTCGTCGATCGGTCGGGCTGTACGAGGATTGCCTCGACCTCCCCTGGCTCAAGGTAGCAGGGTGCGGCGGTGGGCTTGCGCTTGAGCGGGACAGCAAGGACCTCCGCGCACTGCGCGACATGTTCAGGATCCTTGTCCGCCACGAAGCGGAAGAAGCTGCGGATGGCGGCAAGCCGGCAGTTGCGCGTGCCGATCGTGCCCTTGCGCCCATGTTCGGCATGGCTGAGGAACGCGCGAACCTCGCTGGCAGCGATATCGGCCAGGGTGATCCGTGCAACACCGCCGCCTTTTCGCTCCGCGACGAACCGGAGCAAAAGCCGCCAGGTGTCCCGGTAGGACCTGATCGTATGGATCGAGGCACTGCGCTGCTCGGCCAGCCACTCCTGGAAGAACGCCCGCAACAGTGCGGGGAATGGGTTGCTCGCTTTCATGACAGCGCCTCCGTGGTGAGGCACGGAGCGCCGACGGCGCGGAACCGCTCGCTCGCTTCCTGCAGCAGATCCTGCGTGACGGTGATGTAGACCAGCGTCGAGTTGATGTCCCGGTGGCCCATATAGGTTGAGAGGAAGCGCAGCCTGTCCTGCGGATTGATGCCGGATCGATACCATTGGAGGACCCGGTTCACGACCATCGAGTGCCGCAGGTCATGCACACGCGGCCCCGTCCGCCCGGAAGGCGGTTTGAACCCGGCGCGGCGCATGACGTTGGTGATCATCGTTGAGACCACCACCGGGGCGTAACGATCGTTGAAGTGGTCCTGCCAGAACAGCCCCGACTGCGGGTCTTGCGGGGCGCCGGCGCGCCGCCTCGCATCGAGATAGGCGCGCAGCTCGGCCATGACGCTGTCGGATAGCGGCAGGATCCTGGTCTTGTAGAACTTCGTTTCCCGGACCGTGATCGTGGCCGATTGAAGGTCGACATCACCCAGATCGAGCCGGGCGAGCTCGCCACGTCGCAGCCCGCTGCAATAGGCCAGAAGCACCATGGTGTAGAGACTGAACGGCCGCAGCGGAGCATGCGGCGACGGATAGGAGCGGGCAACATCAAGCATCCGCCGGATGTCGGCCGGGCTGAAGATGTGCGGCCGTCGATGCTGCCGCGCCACCTCCCGCTGCGGCCGCGGATTGAAGCGTTTCGGCGGGATGCTTGGATCGAGGCGGTACCGCGCCTTGGTCAGGATGCGCCCCAGCTTCTGGCATTCTGCGGCATGATTGCGGGTGGGCTTGGCAGCCGCCCAGTGCGTCAGCATCGTCTCAAGTGGCTCACCAGCCAGTTCCGGATGAGCTTGTAAGAACCAGTCGAACCGCAGCAACCGGTGAGCCTGCGCTTCGTATTGGTATCCGCGGCTGCGCATCAGCGCGACATGGTCGCGCATGAAGCCGCCCAAGACGCTGTCGAAGGGCGCAGGCCGGTGTAGCCTTGCCACGGCCTCGTCGGGCGTGGGGGAAGCGAGAGCCCGCCAGATTGGCTTGTTTTGTTTGACGTTGTGCCGCCTGCGGAGCTCCGCGACGGGGTTGTTGGCGATCAGCCCCATCTCAAGCAGATAGTCGAGGAAGCGATCAACGATGCAGACCTGGTTCAACAGCGTCGGCAAGCGCCAACGCGTTACCATTTCCTTCAGCCACGCCTCGAGCATCCGGCGGTCGAGCGCCGGGTGTCGGCGGGCAACATCCTCGAAGCTGCGAAGGATCCAGCGATAAGTGCGGCAGCTGCTCTGCCCAAACCGGAAGGCTTGCAGAAAGTCAGCGACAATTGCGCGCTCGGGGGCATGCCAGGTGCTCATGACAGCACCGCCGATCCGGGCACGTCGAGCGCCACTGTCCGAAGATCCTCGATGGCCAGCTTGAGATAGGCGTTCGTGGACGCGGTTGATCGATGCCCGAGCACGTCGCCTATGATCTTTTGCGGAACCGACGCGCGCAGCAGCTCGACCGCGCGCGCGTGGCGGAAGACATGCGGTCCGCGTTTCCCCGGCGGGGTGACGCCCGCGGCCGACAGCCGCCGCTGCACCATGCCATACAGGTTCTTCATGCATGTATAAGGGGCGAAGGACCGGATGAAGACTTCCCGTCTGTCGACCCGCGGGCGCCCGAGGCGCAGATAGTCGAGCAGCGCCTCCCCGATCGGCGTCAGCAGCGGCATGCAAGAGCAGGCGCTGGTCTTGGTATGACGGATGCGCAGGGATTCCGCGCGCCAGTCGACGTCGTCGAGCCGGAGTTTGCAGATTTCGCCTTGGCGCAGCCCATAGGTGGCGAGCAGCTGCAAAATCGCGTAATCGCGCAGCCCCCTCGGCGATCTGTCCTTCCTGGTGACCGCCAACACCATGGCGATCTGGCTGCCGTCCAAGGTCGAGGGAATGTCTTCATAGACATAGAGCATCGGGCCAATGACGTGTGGGGTCAGATCGGTCGGAATTCGCCCTGTCCGATGGAGATGGCGCAGCAGCGAACGGAGCCAGGCGGCAACCTTCGCGAGCGATATTCGGCGCAGTCCACGGGCGCGCATGTCCATGTAGAGATCGATGTCCCGGACGCTCAATGCCCGGAGACCGTCGGCCCCGCCGCGACCGGATTGCGATTCCAGAAAGCGCCTCGCCTCCCGCAGAAGCGCATCGATGGTTGCATCCGCCAGACCGCGTTCGTCGCGCAGCCAAGCCTCGTATTCGTGGTAGATCGCATGCCGGAATGCCGCATCCGGATCGATTTCGGCGGCGGGCGGCCATGTACCTTGGGCCAGCCGAAGTAACTTGCAGATCGCCGTGTGTGGGAGCCTATGCCAGCGCGGGCTGGGAGATCGGCCATAGCGCAGACGAAAGCGCTGAACCGCATGGCAAATATACTGCTCGATCTGCGACGGCGTTACCGTCGCCACGGGCATGTCGCGCGCAGCCAGATAGTCCAGAAAGGCGCGGGCGTAGAGCCGATGGTTGGCCACGACCACCGGATTGTAGTTCTGCTCCGTGAGCGATTTCGAGAGCTCGGCGATCAGCTCGTCGTGCGACTTCAACATGATGTCTCCTCAGACGGTTGGAAGGCCGTCGAGGCTCGCAATCGAGATAATAATCTGCAGCAAGGACCGCGCCGATGCGCAAAAAAACTTGTGAACGAAGACTCCTTCGCATTATCGCGACCTCGCGATTAGAGGTCATCCACAACAACCTGACCGCGGCACTCGAGGTCACCAACGTCACCGGCGCTGCCCGCGAGGGCGGCTCGCGCACCCTCAACGCCCAGGCCAAGGCGGTCGCGCGCTCGGCGTTCGAGAGCGCGAAGCAGCGCTTCTTCAGCCACCTGATCTCAGCGATGAAGACGTCCACGCTCATCAAGTGCATCGAGCGTGATATGGAGGCGGGTCACGCTGCCGTGGTCCAGCTCGTTTCCACCGGCGAGGCGCTGATGGAGCGGCGACTCGCCGACATCCCGGCCGAGGAATGGAGCGATCTCTCCGTAGACGCTACTCCTCGAGAGTACGTCATGGACTACCTTGCCCATTCCTTCCCGACGCAGCTCTTCGAGGAGTACACCGATAGCGACGGCAACCTGGCCTCGCGGCCGGTCCTGCGCGACGGCCAGCCCGTGCAATGCCGCGAGGCCGTGGAGCGCCGCGACCGGCTCATCGAACACCTGGCGACTCTGGACCCAGTGCCGGGCGCGCTCGACCAGATCGTGCAGCACTTCGGCAGCGAACAGGTCGCCGAGGTCACGGGACGGTCGCGGCGCATCGTCGCCAAGGTGGACAGCGCCGGCGACAGGCGCCTTGCTGTCGAGAGCCGGGCAGGGTCGGCCAATCTTGCCGAGACGCAGGCGTTCCAGGACGACGAGAAGCGCATCCTGGTGTTCAGCGACGCCGGCGGCACGGGCCGCAGCTACCACGCTGACCTCGGCGCGCGGAACCGGCGCCTGCGCGTGCACTATCTGCTGGAGCCCGGCTGGAAGGCCGACACCGCCATCCAGGGCCTGGGGCGGACCAACCGCACCAACCAGGCGCAGCCGCCGCTGTTCCGGCCGATCGCCACCGACGTCAAGGCGGAGAAGCGGTTCCTGTCCACCATCGCCCGGCGCCTCGACAGCCTGGGCGCCATCACCAAGGGGCAGCGGCAGACGGGAGGACAGGGGCTGTTCCGGCCCGAGGACAACCTGGAGAGCGTCTACGCGCGCGCCGCGCTGCGCCAGCTCTACGTGCTGCTCTACTCGGGCAAGGTCGACGGCTGTTCGCTCCAGCGGTTCCAGGACGCGACCGGCCTCGCGCTCACCGACCGCGACGGCACGCTCAAGGAGGAGCTGCCGCCGATCAGCCAGTTCCTCAACCGGCTGCTGGCGCTCACCATCGATCTCCAGAACGCCCTGTTCGCGGCGTTCGAAGCGCTGCTGGAGGCGAAGATCGAGGGAGCCATCGCGTCCGGCACCTACGATGTCGGCGTCGAGACCATCACGGCGGCGTCGCTCAGGATCGTCGAACGGCGCACAACTACACCCATCCCGGCACCGGTGCTGCGACGCAGGTGTTCACCATCGCCCGGCGCGACCGCAACGAGCCGCTGCCGCTCGCGGACGCCCTGGAGCAAGGCGCCAAGCGGAGCTGCCGGCTGCTCCTCAACAGCAAGTCGCACCGTGCGGCCGTGCAGATCCCGGCGCCCAGCCTCATGCTCGACGACGGCAGCGTGGAGCGCCGGGTCCGACTCGTTCGGCCTCTGGAGCGTCCGTCGATCGCCGTCGATGCGCTGGCGGCGACCGCGTGGCGGCCGACCGAGCCTGAAGCGTTCACAGTCGCCTGGGAGTCGGAGCTGGCCCAGCTCCCCGAGTTCCGGGAGAGCACGCTGCATGTCGTCACCGGCCTGCTGCTGCCGATCTGGCGCCAACTGCCCCACGACGGCGGCCGGGTGTATCGCCTGCAGACCAACAGAGCCTGCCCCGGAGCGGGCCAAGGGCCAGCATCCGGGGGCGAGCGCGTCATCGGTCGCCAGGTGTCCCCGGCCTGGGTCGCGGCGGCTTGCGCGACGGTGCCGGAGCTATCGTCCGAGGACGCGTTGGCGGGCTTGCTGGGCGGGCGCATGGTCCTCCATCTCGCCGACGGGATGCAGCTCCGCCGCGCCGGCGTGATGCATGCGCATCGCATCGAGCTCGTCGGTTTCACCGATGCCATCCGCGACCGGCTGACGGTGTACGGCCTGTTCCACGAGATCATCGCCTGGAAGCTCAGGATGTTCGTGCCCACGGACGAGCGCGGCATCAAGGTGCTGGCCAAGGTCCTGGAGCGCTACTCGCTGCAGCGCATCGCGGAGCGGGAGGGCGCGTGACATGGGGCCCGCAGCAGACATCGCACGTCGCCTCGCGCAGAATGCCGAGGCCGTGTGCCGCGAGTACCTCTCCAACGGCCGCCGCGAAGGCGGTACCTGGCGCGTCGGCGACATCGACAACACGCCCGGCCGCAGCCTGATGGTCCGGCTCACCGGGCCGGACAGCGGCAAGGGCGCTTGCGGGCGCTGGGTCGATTTCGCGACCGCTGAAGGTGGCGACCTCCTCGACCTGATCGCCCGCGCCCGCCGGCTCCACACCTTCCGCGACGTGCTGGACGAGGCGCGCCGCTTCCTGAGCCTGCCGGAGCGGGAGTACCAAGGTTCCGCGCCAGCACGATCGCCGGTCCCGACCGGGTCGCCCGAGGCGGCGCGGCGGCTGTTCGCCTCGGCCAGGCCGATCCCGGGCACGCTCGCGGCCGTCTACCTGCGCCACCGCGGCATCGCGGTGTCGGGCGATCTGCCCGCGCTGCGTTTCCATCCCACCTGCTTCTACCGCGCCCACGAGGGCGCGCCGCGCGAGACCTGGCCGGCGCTGCTGGCCGCCGTCACAGATCGCGAAGGCGTCGTCACCGGCGTGCTCCGCACCTGGCTCGCCCACGACGGCTCGGGCAAGGCCCCGCTCGCGACCCCGCGGCGGTCGATGGGCCGTCTCCTCGACCACGGGGTTCGTCTCGGCAACGGAAGCGACGTATTGGCGGCCGGCGAGGGGCTGGAAACGATGCTGTCACTCCGCGTCGTCCTGCCGGCACTGCCCGTCGTTGCCGCACTGTCGGCAACACACTTGGCAGGGTTCATCCCGCCCTCCGGGCTGCGGAGGCTCTACATCGCCCGCGACAGTGACCGGGTGGGACGCCGCGCGGCCGAGATGCTGGGCGCGCGTGCCCACGCCGACGGCATCGAGGCCCTGGTGCTCACGCCGCAGTGGGACGACTTCAATACCGACCTCACCACGCTCGGCTGCGAGGCACTCGCGGCGTCCCTGCGTGCGCAGCTCGCACCCGAGGACGTGGTGCGATTCCTGGTCGTGAACCGGCGTCCGGGCCCTCAGCCGCGTCAGCGCGCGTCCGTGTCGGGTCCGTCCTCGCCGTCGGCCGCGCCCGGCCTTCAGGATGGCGATGGTGCCGGAAGCGGCTGAGCCCCGCAACGGCTGCGCGCGGCTTTCTTCCCCTGGCGCCACCCCGGCGCGGCTGCGCCGCTTGCGGTGCCGCCATTCCTCGCGCGAGCCAAGAAAGCCGTGCTCGCCGTCCTCCGCTGCGCTCCGGCCCTGCGGGCTTCGCCCTTGGGTGCGGGGCTCAGCCGCTCCCGGCTTTTCGATCGCCAGAAGGCCGCGCATGGGCGCGGCCTCGCTATACGAGGAGCAGATCCTATGACACTCGACCGCTACACCGACGATGCCGAGGTCGCCCGGAATGTGTCCCCGACCGCCCATCTTCTCGACGAGCTCGCGCTCTATGCCCATCGGCCCTACGACGATGAGGCCGATCCGCGTCCGCTGCCCGAGCCGGCCAGGCTGCAAGGCGCCCTCGCCGATATGTTCGATGCGCTGGTTGCGACGCTGTCCGATACGCGTCTGGAACCAGACCTGCACGCGGTGCTGTGGTCGCTCGTGAACGTGTTCCACCGCCGCATCGACCGGATCGAGCGTGACCTCGATGCCAACGAGAGCGCCCAGCGATCCGGCCAGCGCGAGCAGGATGGCTCAGAGGTGAGATCGGTGGAGCTGGAGCGTCTGGTCGCGCAAGGGCTGACCCTGATCGAGCGCCGCAACAGCTTCGAGTTCCTGCGGGATGCCGCTGCAGAGCTGTATGCGCTTCATACCGGCCAGGCATGGCGGCCGTACACAGGCTCGATGGTGAACCGGGCAACGATGACGGCCGCGATGATCGACAGCCGCGATTTTCTCAATGCGCGCCGCCGTGCGGACGCCCAGGTCCTTCTGCCGAAGGGAACCAGGATCGCCTTCGCAGGTGGTGTGGACTGCAATGATCACCAACGCATCTGGGCCGTCCTCGACAAGGTGATGGCCAAGCACGCGGAGATGGTGCTCCTCCACGGAGGTACGCCGCGTGGCGCCGAGAAGATCGCCGCCTGCTGGGCCGACGCGCGCAAGGTCTCCCAGTCGTGTTCAAGCCGGACTGGACACGCCACCAGAAAGCGGCACCGTTCAAGCGCAACGACCAGCTCCTGGAAGCGCTGCCGATCGGCGTCGTCGTATTCCCGGGTTCCGGCGTCACCGACAACCTCGCCGACAAGGCCAAGGCGATGGGCATCCCGCTGTTCGACTGCCGCAAGGCGGGCGGCGCTTAAGCGCCGCTTTTCCCCGTTCGCCGTGGCCGGCAATGCGGCGCAGGCTGCCCGGCGGCGGGCAGAGCAGGCCGGAAGAAGAAACCCGCCTGTGTGTAGGAGCGTGTCCGTGCGGTGGCTGACCAACCGGGCAGAGCCAGAGAAGGGCCGGGGGAGTGTAGCAGCACGGGAAGGGCAGAAGATGCCCCGGCGCGCCCCTCGAAGGCCAGGAGCCCTCCCGGCTCAAGGGACCGTCGCGCCTTTTGTCTGGCGCTTCCCGACTAGCGGCGTCGTCATCTGGTCTCCCATCCGGAAAGCCTCGGAGTACACGCGCTTTCTCACAAGCGTGCCGAGCTTGGGTCATCTGATCGCCGAGACGGTCAGTAGCCTTGCGAGCGGCCACCCGTGGCCACCAGCTTGAGCCAACGCCGTGAATCCCAACCATCGGACGCCGCTAGTCGCGAGGCGCCGGACGCTCTCGCCCGTGAAGCCCGGAGAGCGAGAGATGGGGCAGGGGCCGGTGACGGTCGGGCCGGAGGAGAGAGGCTCCCGCGCTCGCCGTCGCGTCCCAAGGAGATCTCCCATGTTCCATACGCCACTTTCCGCTCAGCAACTCTATGACGAGTGCCCGCTCGGCGCGCTCGTCCGCTTCTCCGACGGCGCCGTGGAGCCGTCGCAGCGCCACCGCCGCAAGCACGCCGCATGGAGGTCCAGCAACGGCACGGGGCGCCTCGTGCGGAAGGCGCCGCCGAAGCAGGCCCTGCCCGCCTCCTTCACCCTGCATGTCGGCAACTTCGGCACCGACGACGTGACCGTCGTCAAGGCGTATCGTGTCTTCGCCGTCACCTCCCCGCTCTCCTTCGCCATTGTCGATAAGCCGCGGCCCGGCCAGGTCGCCCTGCTTAATGACGATCTCGGCATGCCCAGTCTCATCCACCTTGCCGACACGGAGGCGGACGCGCGATCCTGGCTGACAGCCCACCCCCGCGACAATGTGCGCCTCGTACCGGCCGAGGCGCTGGTGCCGCGCACGTTCACCTACCTGCAGGACCCCGGCCACCGCTGGCTCATCGTGAGCTGCGGCGACCTGGCCGATGCCGGTCTGTCGCCCGCGGATTTCTCCTCCTGCAGCTACGGGAGCGGCGACACGATCGCGCTGGAGGAGGATTGCGACATGCCGAGCTTCCTCAAGCGCCTCGGCGAGCGGGGCATCTCCTATCGGCTGCGCGAGCAGCACACCGGCGCCGAGGCTCACGTCCGCCGTTGGGCCGCCAATCCGCAGTCCCCAGCCGAGCCGTGCTGAGGTCGCCGCCTGCTCTGTGCCTGGCGTGGGACCCGCCAGGCACAGAGCGACATCAGGCTGAATGCCCCTGGGCAGGCCCGAGCCACCGCCGCAACGCCAAACGCGGAAGGAGGACCGCATGACCGCCTTCAACATCTATCGCGTCCGCTTCGTCCAGAGCCAGCGCTACGCGATCAACATCAGCGCGCCCAGCGCAGAGCTCGCGGAATTCTTCGCCGAGGAGATCCGCAAGAGGGCCGGCGCCGCGCCCTTCGAGGCCATCGGCGAGCCGTTCAGCGGCGACTGGCATTCCGAGGAGATCTGCTCGGCCAATACCCCCGACCTCCTCGCCGCTGTTACCAATGCGCTCGACCAGCTCAGGCGTGGTGGACCTCGCTGGACCATCGAGGAGAGCCTGGCCAACGCTCTCGCCCGCGCCAAGGCGCAAGCCGATCTGTCATGACCAGGCCGACGAGGGGACTTGGACCTTCAGGCTCGCTCAGGCTCCGAGTTCGCCTTCGACGAGGCGAACAGCTCCTCCAGGGCGTCGCCGAGATACGTCTCGATGACGGCCACTTCCGCTGCGCAGATCGGCACAGGTTGCCCGAGGTTGTCGCGCACCACGAGATCGCCATCCGGCAACCTTCTCGGCGGAGGTGCTGCGCATCCAGCCATCGTTGTTGCGCTGCGCGCCGACCGCTGCCGTCCGGGTGACGGCGGCCCACGACAGCTGGGCGGCCGGGTGTCCGCGGCAACAACCGTGACTGCGTCCGCAGGCCGCGCGTGCTGCGCGTCGCGGCGACTGGCAAGGACGACAACTTCCGCCCCATGGCTCGGCGTTGCCTCAGCCCGGCCAGAACCCTGCCAGCACGGACCGGCGTTCACCGCAAGCCGTACCGCAGTACCGCCTGCGACGCAGGTGCTGCGGGCTGCCCCTCCGCCAGCTGCGACCCTCTGGCTCTTGGCTGCCCTCGATCGCTCGAACGTGGTGCGGCCGGCCAGGTCGTCCCTGACCGATGCGCCGGCATCGCTTCCTCTGTCGGACGCGCTCCGCTGCGAGCATTCCCGAGCCATCCTTGTGCAAAGCAACTGAGTGAGCGCCGGCTGCGAAGCCGAGCCTGCGGCCGGCAGCTCCATGACGGCCACGGCCTGCGACGGCAGAACACGGTGGACGCAAAACACCCGGCGCAGGGCCTCTTTCTCGGAGGCCGCCAGGTATCGTGTGTCGATATCCGCCGACTGCCGCCGGACGCCGGCCTTCCATTCAGCCCATCGGGGTGCGACTTCAGCCCAGGCCTGCCGGCTCTCGGCCTCCGTCCGCCAATCGGCAGCAAGGAGGGCGCCGGCCGCGGTCACCAGCAGCACGAGACCGACCGCGATGGTTCCGGCCAGCACACCCGCGACGGGCACCATTGCGCCCGCGCACAGGCTGGCAGGGGCCGCTGCCGCCCCGACCGCCAAGTACAGACTTCGTGGAACGGGCATGGCGCATCTCTTGCGACACTATGATTGCCCGATTATTAACGCTCAAATATGTGATCGAAAAATGGCCATGCAATGAATGTGGAGACGTTACGAGATGAATTGAGACACTGGTTATGAGATTTTTTATGGCGTGAAGATCTGTGAACTTCCTGGAAGTTGCGGGAAGGTTTTTGGACAGGGAGTTTGACAGCAAGATAAAGCGAAACTCGCGTTTCGCGCGAATGATAGGTAAGCTATTGTCTGCACGTGGCTTTTTTCAGATATGAGAGATGTGAGAGACGCCACGATTGACGCTAAACCGACTCCATGCGCTAAAAATTAGGTTGTCCCTCAAGGTACTATAATTGAGAAACTCTGCGCACCCTTGCATTTCATCGGCAATACTCCATTTCGATGGCCATGTCGAAAGATGAGCCAAACGAATTCGAAGCTCTGCTCGGAAAGCCGCGCGGTCAACCCCGAAACCGGCCGCGGACATTCGTCGCCGAGGTCCTGCGCGCTGTCGCCGAGCAGGGCGGCGACCCCCGCCGCGTCTTCCGGTCGGCGGGCGAGCGCAAGCGTCCGGCCGCTTCAATGCACGCGGCCGGGGACGTGAGGCGGCAGCTGCCCTCGAAGGCCACGGCGGCTGGGAGTCCGCGTCCGGCGAGCCTTGGACCGGCGGCGGCATGCGCTACCGGGCCCGGCGCGTCATCGTCAAGGCGCGCGTTGTGAGGCTGAAGGGCGTCGAGAGTTAGGCCATCGCCGCCCACCTGCGTTACCTGCAGCGCGAGGGCGTCACCACCGACGGCCAGCACGAGGACGACCGCGCCGACACCAGGGCCTTCATTGAGCGCGGTCTGGAGGACCGGCACCAGTTCCGGTTCATCGTTGCCGCCGAGGATGGCGTCGCGCTCGGGGAGCTCAAGCCGTTTACGCGCCAGCTGATGCGGCAGATCGAGCAGGACCTCGACACGGCGCTCGATTGGCTGGTGGTGGACCATTTCAACACCGGGCAGCCGCACACCCATATCGTTGCCCGCGGCGTCACCGACCAGGGCAAGATCCTTTACATTGCCGGCGACTACATCGCCCACGGCATCCGGGCTCGGGCGAGCGATCTCGTCACCCGCCAGCTCGGGCGGCAGACCGAGCTGGAGGTGCAGCAGAAGCTGGGGCGGGAGGTCGACCACGACCGCTTCACGCGTCTCGACCGCACGCTCCTGGCCGAACCCGAGGACGGCCGGGTGGACCTGCGCATCAGCCCGGGTCAGAGCTATCTCGTCCGCGCCAACCGCCACCTGCTCATCGCCCGCCTGCGGAAGCTGGAGGCCATGGAGTTGGCCGACCCGGTCGAACCTGGCGTGTGGGAGCTGTCGCCCAGGCTCGAGTGGGCGCTCAAGCACCTGGGCCAGCGCATCGACACCATCGGCATCATGCAGAGGGCGCTGGGCGAGGAGGCTGCCGAGCGATCGGTGTCGCACTTCACGATCCACAGGGACCTGCCGCGATCTCCTGTAACCGGCCATCTGAGGGGCAAAGGCCTTGCCGGCGACGGCCTGGCGGACAAGGTCCACCTCGTCATCGACGGCGTCGACGGCCGCGTGCACTACGTCGAGCTGGATGCGGTGCTGGTATCGGACGACGCCCGGATCGGGGCCATTCTCACCGTCGGCAAGGAGCCCTCGGCGCGGTCGGTCGACAAGACCATCGCAGCGCTGGCCGCCCGCAACCACGGGTTCTATGACCCGAGCCAGCATGCCGAGATCGCCAGGCATCGGGTCGAGACCACGCCCATGGGCTTCGGCCACAAGGTCGAGAAAGCCCTGGAGCGGCGCCAGGAGACCCTGATCGCACGCAGCCTGGCCTATCGGCTCCAGGACGGCAGTGTCCGGTACCAGCCCGACCTCCTGGCAACCCTGCAGCGCCGCGAGATCGACCGCGCCGGCGAGCGCCTCGCCGCCCGAAGCGTCGAGCGTCTGACCTATGTTCCGGCCCGCGACGGCGCCACCGTCAGGGGCATCTACCGCGGTTCCGTCGCGTTGACCGGCGGCAGGTTCGCCGTCGTCGCCGACGAGCGCCAGTTCACGCTGGTCCCCTGGCGCCAACTCCTGGAGCGGTTCCGCGGCCGCGAGGTGACCGGCATCGTCCGCGGCATGGGTGTCTCATGGCAGCTCGGCCTGCAGCGCACTCGGGGCCTGTCCCGATGACGGCATCCACCCGGCAGCCTGATTGGCCGCCCGCCGGTATCCTCGGCGCGTCATCGCTTCGTCTTCCGCAGCCTGACGCCCGGCCCGCCGTGCTCGTCCTCGTCGACGAACACCACACCGGCCTCTGCAGCGCGTTGCGCCACGCGAGCAGCGTCGATCGCTTGGGATCGGACCCCCGCATCTCGAAGTTCTGGATGGTCTCGCGGGCCGTGCCGGACGCACGCGCCAGATCGTCTCGCGACCATTGGGCGAGCACACGGGCGGCACGAAGCTGGAGCGGGTGAACATGCCCGCTTTGGTGCCGCGCCCCCGGTTGCAGCTCGCCGACGCTGCGCACGCCGCCAAGACAGCCTCAAAGGAAGGCGTCATCGCCGACCTTGGCGACGGAGGCGCCGGCATGAATGACCCACGGGAGGACGCAGTCGACGCCTACCTGGCCTTGCGCGATCCGCCAGCGAACGACAACGAGCCCCACATCGGCATCAACGGCAAGCCGTGCCATTGCACCCCGGAGCGCCGCGCACACTACACGCGCGGCTGTCCCGACTCCTGCCCCTGCCGCGATCGTCTCGTGGGCGGTCGTGAGCCGGCCGCAATCGCCGAGGCAAGGCTTCGCCCATCGGTTCCGTCCGGTCGGTGCGGCGCTGTCCCAGCGCGCGACGATGGACACGACCCGGGTCTCAGTCCGAGCCGCCCTCAGAACTGGATGCGGGCACCGGCCTGGATGAACCAGATGTCGTTGAGGCCGCCGGGGATCTGGTTGGCGGGACCGCCGCTGATGGTCGCGTCGGCCTGGTACTGGCGGTAGGCGATATAGAGGTCCATGGCGGCGGCGTCGATCTTCTGCACCGCGCCGGCGCCCCACCATGTCACCTGGCTGTCGAGCACCAGCGGGTTGATGCCCAGGAACCCGCCGCCGGCCGCTGGCCCGAGCCCCGGATAGGCCACGCTGGCCAGGAGCCCGACCGTGCCGTCGTCGAACCGGCCCCACTCGCCGTAGAAGGTAGTGGCGCCCCATCCGGTCCAGTTCTGCTGGATGCCGCCGTCCACCCACCACAGCGGGATGTCCGGGCGGTCGGGGCCGACACCGGTCACGCCGCCGAACCGCTCGTTGGCGTTTTCGCCGCGGAAATCGTAGTTCGTGTAGGCGCCGCTCACGAACAGGCCGGTCGGGATGTGCATGATGCTGGCAGAGGCGAGCCACTGGCGCCGGTCGGTATCCTGGAGCTTGTGGTCGGGCGGCCCTATCACGAGCACGTCGGGCTCCCTGTCGAGGAACCACCGGTAGCCGACGCCGGCGGCCACGCGGAAGCCGTGGTGCTCGCCCGCGTAGCGCAGGCCAACGTCCCAGAAGTCGTCCTCGCCGAAGGCTCCACTGGCGGTGAAGCCCCAGATCGTCGGCGTATCGTAGCGCACCGCATCGCGCCGGCTCGGGCCGTGCTCGAAGCAGTCGCTGCTGTAGGGGCCGGCCGCGGACGGCCCACCGCACTGGAGCGACCAGCTTGAACCGAGCCGGCCGGGGCCGTTGCGCATCAGGAAGGCGCCCTGGAACTCGCCGGGCTCGCTGTCGATGACCACGCCGGCGTTGCTGAGATCGATGGTGGAGATGCCGGAGGTCGCCGTGTTGAGCCGGCCCACCGTCAGCTTGCCGAGGTGATTGCTCTCCAGGTACCAGTTGGCGGTACGAATGCCGATGACGGAATCGCCCGCGCCGCCTATCCCGTCGCCGAGCGCGGCGCCGCCGAGGATGCCGCCGGAGCCGGAAAATCCATCGTCGTCGATCTGAGTGACCTGGTTGGAGCGGGCACCGATGCGGATGTCCATCTCCATCATGAAGCCGGCCTGCACGTCCCCGCTGATCTTGGCGCTTCCCGTGAACCGGAAACGCGAGGTGTTGAGGCCATTGTCGACGGAGTAGACGTCGGACGTGTGGCTGTCGTTCCAGTACATGATCTGCCGCGAGACCCAACCGCTCACACTGAGGGACACACGCCGGTTGCCCTTGCGCACTGTGGTGGCCTCAAGCTCGGCCACGCGCTCCTCCAGGTCGGCGCAGCAGTTGCCGCCGGGGAGGCCATCGGCGCGGGCGGGCTGCAGGACAGCGCCGCCCAGCACAGAAGCCGCGAGGCTGGCAAAGGCGAGCGTCGTGCTGCTCCAAGTTGCGGGGTGAACGCAGCTTCCGGCCATGGAACCCTCTCCGTAACGCGAACGCCACGTATCCAGCGCTCGCGCATTGGTAGTTTTGACCTTCCGGCACACGCCGTGATCATTAGGAAGCCTTGGCCGTGATTCGCCGCCCCCGCTCCATCGCCTTTGCACGTCCGCACGCGATCTGCCGGCGGGGCGTGCCTATGCCGACACGGTTGGAAGGCTGATATCAGGTGGTAGACGAAACGTCCGACGATCACAGGATCAGTCATGGGGAACGAGGGGCGCGAGTATCCTCTGCCGCGGCTGCAAGACGTCGCAATTTTGCCGCGAGCTGGAGTGGGGGCAATCCCAGGTTACCGGTCAAAGAGTGCAGATCCTGGAGATGTATTCGGAAGCGTATCTACAAGATCGTGCACGCGATCAGTGCTGGCCCTCAGGGCACAATGGCTGGCCAGGTTTGCCGGCCGGATGCAGACTCCGGAATAGATCGCCAGCCTTGCAACGGCGCACTACCGCCAGGCCATCTGGCGCGCATCGAAGCGAATCCGCTCCGAACTTCTTCTTGGGTGCGAAGTGCAAGCTCAACCTGGTCAGCATGAAGGGCAATACTGGTGCCCTCTACCCCTGGAAAGTTAAACCGACGATAATGGGCCCAAGAACCGTCAAAACCACATTCGCAATGGCATATGGAACAGCCACGCCAAGCACCGGCGTTTGACTCTCCGCGATTTCGCATGCGGCGGTGACCGCGGCGTCAACGGTCATTGCGCCAGCAAGAGCGCCGCAGACGACGACGGGGTTCATGTGCAGGACGCGATGGGCGACGAGCGTGCCAACAATCAAGGGCGCCAGCGTCACAATGATACCTACGCCCAGGAGCGTCAGTCCGTGCGCCTGGATCGCGGCCAGCGCTGCCTGTCCATTCGCCAACCCGATGGCGGCAACGAATCCGCCTAATCCGATATCGATCAGCGACTGCTGAGCTGCCGGCGGAAAGGCTCCTATCGTCGGTCGGCGGGAGCGTAGCCAACCGCAGACAAGCCCGGCGACCAGCGCGCCTCCTCCTCCGCCAAGTGTCAGCGGAATGGAGCCGATCGTGAGACTGAGAAGTCCGACGAGCAGGCCGACCGCGAGTCCGCCGGCGAGAAAAGCAACGTCGGTCCGGTCACCGGAGCGCAGGGGCTGACCAACTTTCGGTAGAACGCGCTCGATGTCTTTATTGAGGCCGACAAGTGTCATCACATCTCCAACATAAATTCGCGTACCTGGGGTCACGGGAACTTCCTGCCCCCGGCGCGTCAGTGCACGCAGAAACACGCCATGGGCCGTCTTTCCCAGGTCGTCCACAATTTCAGCCAACGTACGGCCGTGGAGATCAGGCGCGGCTACAAAGACCTCGAGCACCTCGCCGGGAACCGAACGCATGACGTGCTCCCCCTCGATCTCAGGACCGATTGTCTGCGCCGCTGCGACAATCGCCCCAGACGGACCCGCGAGGAGGACCTCGTCGCCCGCCTCCAGCCTCGCGACAGCGCGCGGCTCCACATCCACATCCCGGCTCCTGCGCAAGATGCGCTTGATTGCGGCGCGCCGACCTATCTGAGCCTCGACTTCGGCAACTGTCCGGCCCGCAGCCGTTGCGACCTCGTACGCGCGAACTTGGAATTTGCGATAGACGAGATTGCCCGGCTTTGTCGGCGCATCACGCGAGAGCAGCGCCTCTAGTTTTACAGCCTCTTCTCGAAGGTTGACGCCCATCAGACGTGGCGCAACAAACGGCACATAGAGCAATACCAGGATGTAGCCGCAGATATAGGTGACCGCGTAGCCAGCTGCGATGTTGGCCTGCTCCCTCTGCAGCGTCTCGGCCGGCAGCCCGAGCCGCTCCAGTGCGCCGGATGCGGTGCCCATCATCGAGGTCTGCGTCAGACTGCCGGCGCCGATCCCGGCTGCAGTGCCTGCATCGAGATGCAGCGTGTAAGCAGAAGCGAGTATTGCTAGAAGCCCGCACGCACCCATAACGAGCGCCAGCGCGACTTGTGCAAGGGTTCGCAAACTCAGTGATGCGAAGAACTCCGGGCCTGACCGATAGCCGATAGTGAAAACGAAGAGGCCGAAAAGAATCGACTTGAGAATAGGCGGGATGACGAATTCCCCGAGCTGCCCGAGAACAACGGCCACGATCAACGTGCAGGCGGTCGCTCCGATTGCAAATCCACGGATGCGGACACGCCCAAGGACCGTGCCGATTGCCAGCGCGAGGAAGAGAAAGATCTCAGGTGCGTTCGCTACAACGTGGTTCGTCCATGTCATGAAAGCTCCAATGGATGGACGTCACGCGCTGGTATCGCTCTGGTCACTTGCCCGCCGCAGCCCTCGATGCTTCGAAGGCGTCCCGGTAGCCGCGCGCCACCGTCCGAACGCCGCGCCCAATGTCGTCGTAGGCCTCATCGGGGAGGTTGGCGAGCGACACCCTCAGGGACCAGTCGGGAGCTTCGAATCCTCCACCGTTCAAGAGCACAATTCCGTGGTCCTCGGCCAAGCGGAAGGCGAGGTCCAGCGGGTGGATGTTTTTCTTCAGGTACTCGACCGCCTCCTCGCCGATGTTCTTGCGCGCCCAGAACTCGAAATCGATCAGACCGTAATAGGCATCGAAGCTCGGATTGGGGGTGAGATGGAGGCCCAGACTCTCAATCATTGACCATACGCGCCGATGCACGATCTCCTTGCACGCCGCCTGGTAGCGCTTCTCGGAGTCCATCATCTCACAGAGCGAGAACAGGCTCATCATGACCTGCTGCGGCAGCGACAGGCCGGCCGTGTGGTTCAGGCCCACGTCACGGCTATCGGCAACGATGCGATCGATAAACTTCATTTTGCGCGGCTCGAGCGTGAGAGGGCTATAGCGCTTGTCTAACGCCTTCACGTCGGCATCCGGCAGCTTTGCGATCTTCTTGTCGAAGATGTTGTCCTCGTGGATTGCGATGACGCCGAGCCTCCAGCCAGTGGCGCCGAAGTACTTGGAGTAAGAGTAGACCCCGATCGTGTTGTGAGGGAGCTCGCCGAGCAGGGACCGGAAATCGTCGACAAAGGTGCCGTAGACGTCATCGGTCAGCAGCATGAGGTCGGGCCGCTTGGTCTTCACAAGGTGCGCGATCTTGCTGATCGTCTCTTTGTTCAGTGCCATACCTGTGGGGTTGCCCGGATTGACGATGAAGAACGCCTTGATATTGGGGTCCTCGAGCTTCTTGATCTCCTCGTCCGTAAACTGGAAGCGGTTCTCCTGAGGCGCCTTGATTTCCACGACCTTGAGGTCGTAGTCCTCCAGGTGCGTCATCTCGAGGTAGGGCGTGAAGATCGGCGTTCCGAGGGCAATGGTGTCGCCGGGGTGCAGCAGCCGATTGGCCTTCAGCGATTTGAAGATGTAGCACATCGCAGCCGTGCCACCCTCGACCGCGTAGAGGTCGAACTTGCCTTTCGGTCGAGGCTTGCCGCACATCGCCCACATCAGATATTCGTGCACGATTTGCTCATTGTGAACGAGCATTCGGTCTGGCACCGGATAGTTGTCACCGATGATCGAATCGACGAGCTCGTGGACAAACGCATCGGCATCGAACTTGAACGTCTTGGTCGCGAACTGCTGCATGGATGAAAGGAAGGCCGCACCGGGCATATCGGCGTGCGTCTCCAGCCAGGCCTCGAAACGCGCAGCAATGCCGGTTGTTTGCGGCATGCCACCCATCCCGGCAGGATGAACCATGACCCGCTTGCTCTCCGTAATGGCGAACTGACCGAGCAGGAAGAAGCCTTCCCGCGGTGTTGTCGCCACCCAGTTGGGATTGCCGCGGCCGGCATTCAGGAACGCGGATTGTGATGTCCTGGAGGCTTTCTTTGCCAGCTTGATCAGCTCGTCCTTGATCTCGAACGGGCTCAGGGCCTCGAATTTCCGCAGGGTGAGGATATCCGTCATGTCACGCTCCTGATTTTACCCGTTCTCAGGTGTAAAGAAGGACAATTACCATGCCGAAGATGATCAGCACGGTGTTGCCGATCGCGTAAGGCATTCCATAGCCCAGTGCAGGAATCTTGCTCTTTGCGACCTCCTGGATCATGCCGAGCGCGGCCGTGGTGGTACGCACACCGGCGCAGGCACCGAAGAGGATCGCGGGATGGAATTTGAAGATGTAGTAGCCGATGTAGACGGAGAGCAGCATCGGAATTGCGGTCGCGATGGCTCCCCATACGAACAGGCTGATCCCGACTTCCTTCAAGCCGGCAACGAATCCTGGTCCGGCAGTGATGCCAACCACCGCGATGAACACATTCAAGCCGAGCGTATTCAGGAGCCAGAGCGCCGGACCGGGAATGCGGCCGAAGACCGGTCGAACCGTCCGTAGCCAACCCAGCACCAGTCCTGAAAGCAGCGCACCTCCCGTCGTGGACAGACTGATGGGGATGCTGCCCCACTGGTAGCTGAGAGCGCCGATTAAGCCGCCAAACAGGATGCCCAGGCCCAAGAACGCGATGTCGGTCGCCTCGACCGGGCGGTCGGGGTAGCCAATTTCCTTGATTGCCGCCTCAACATGAGCCTTGCTGCCACCGATCGTGAGGATATCGCCGCGTTGCACCTCCGTTCCGGGCAGGATTGGCAGCTCCACCATCGAGCGCGTGATCTTGCCCAGGTAGACGCCGCGGGCGAACGGCATCTCGGACAACTCTTGAAGCGTCTTGCCTGCGACGTTCTTGTTGGTCACCAAGACGTCGAGCACTTCCGCTTGGAGCTCCAGAAGCTCGTGGTCCTGGACCTCTGGAAGAGGCGAACCGACATTCTCCACGAGGAACTCACGGCGGCCCGAAATCGCAACCACGTCACCGGCCTGGAGCACCGTGCCGGCATCCGCATCCGTGATCTTGCCGCCGCGGCGAACACGTTCCACGAAGACCCGTAAGCCCGGCAGCAGGGTGCCGACCGGCTTGCCGATCATTTCACTGTTCGGGGGAACCTTGTACGCGCGCAATTCGAACTTGCGATAGGCGGAGAAGACGCCAGGCTCGGCGTCCGTTTTGCCGCCGCCCAACAGCTTCTCATAGTCCTTGCAGGCCTGGGCCAAATCCACACCGATCAGTTTGGGGCCGAGCTGGGCGAGGATGATTGCAGAGCCTATTGTTCCGAAGATATAGGTAACGGCGTAGCCGATCGGAATCTGATTGAGGAAGGTCTTGGTTTGGTCTTCCGGCAGATTCAGGCGCGTGATCTGATCGGATGCCACGCCAATTGCGGCGGAGATTGTTTGCGATCCCGAATAGAGCCCAGCTGCATATCCGACATCCAGCCCGGCCATCTTGGCACAGACGAACGGCGCAATCAGGCAAAGTGCAAGAATGACCAGGGAGAAGGCGACCTGGCGCGGACCTTCCTTGCCAAACCCGCTTACAAACTGCGGGCCAACACCGTACCCGATCGCGAAGATGAACATGATAAAGAACGCGGCTTTGACATTCGGCGAGACCGTGATGCCGAGTTGTCCGATGATGACAGCTGCGATCAGAGTCGCTGTCACGTTGCCGAGGCTGAACCCCGCGAACTTGAGAGGTCCCACCGTGAACCCGATGGCTAGAGCAAAGAAAATCGCGAGCTCCGGATAGGAGCGCAGGGTCGTTACGAACCAGTCGACCATTGTAGTCTCCGTAGGGTTCTTCAACGGGAGATGCGCAAGACCTGCCCACCGGCCGCTTTGAGCCCGTCTTAGTCACCACAGAAGCGTTCAGCTTCTTGGATCTTCTTCTATCCTCCGTTGTGCCTGCTCGTTCCTCGTCGAGTTCGCGTGATGATCAGCTCACATGGTGTTGGGGATGCGGACGGCCCATGCGGAGCCCTGCACATACCCTCCCTTGCTGGCGACTCCGCAAAGCCGTGCCGCGCGGCCGTCACTACCAATAGTGACGTATCAGCTAAGCGGCCCCGTGCGTATCAACATCAACCCTGAGTGAACGGGAGGAACTTCCCTGAGGTTGAGCGACGGCCAGCCGAGCCCGTCGCCTGCGGCGGCCCCACGAACCAAGACGCCTCAGCGGCTGCAGGCGCGGGGGCGGGCCTGGTTTGGGCGATGCATGCAGGATTGGGACGCGGGGATGCACATGACGAGAAAAGATTGGGAGCGCACCTGTCGGCGCCTTGCACTGGACCAAACCAAGTTCCTTACGAGGTTTCTCATGCAGCAACCGAAGTAACGAAGCCGAGAAGCACAACGGCCTCAGTGCGTGGGCTTCTTGGCGGCCGCGGAATAGGTTTGATCGGCGGGTAGCCGTCGAACGTCCGCCGCCGAACCGGCGATCTTCTCGGCTTCCGGTGCGCACTCCGGAACCGGAGCCGAGAAGACCTGCGCCTTCACCTTCTCCCGCAGCCACTGGAACACAACGTAGAGCAGCGGGATGAGGAAGATTCCGATCAGCGACGCCGCCAGCATGCCGCCGAACACCGCGGTACCGACGCCGCGCCGGCTCAGCATGCCGGCGCCGGTGGCGATGACCAGCGGCACCAGGCCGGCAATGAACGCGAAGCTGGTCATCATGACGGCGCGGAATCGCTCCCTCGCGCCTGCCGTCGCGGCCTCGGATATGGACAGCCCCTGCTCGCGCCGCGCCTTGGCGAACTCTACTATGAGAATGCCGTTCTTGGCCGCCAGGGCGATAAGCACGACGAGGCCGATCTGCGCGTAGAGATTGTTATCGAGGCCGAACGCGAGCAGCGCGCCCATGGCTCCGGCAACGCCGACTGAAACCGACAGCAGCACCGGCACGGGAATGGTCCAGCTCTCGTAGAGCGCGACGAGGAAGAGATAGGCGAACAGGATTGCGAGACCGAGGACGACGGCCGTCTTGCCGGACGCTTCCTTCTCCTGCAGAGCGGTGCCCGTCCATTCATAGCTGTAGCCCTTCGGGAGGGAGGCCGCCGAGATTTTCTCCATCGCTGCGATGGCCTCGCCTGAGCTGCGGCCCGGGGCGGGACCGCCGTTCACCGTCACGCTGCGGAAGTTATTGTAGCGAATGATCGATTGGGGGCCGAGGACGACACGCGCGGACGCAATGGCACGGAGCGGCACCATCTCGCCGCGCGCGTTGCGCACGTTGATGCGGAACACGTCATCGATGCGGCTGCGGTCGAGCGCCTCACCCTGGACGTTCACCTGCCAGGTGCGCCCGAACAGATTGAAATCGTTGACGTAGTAGCTGCCGAGAACAGACTGGAGGGTATTGAAGACGGTGGAGACGTCGACGCCCAGCGTCTGCACCTTCTCGCGGTCGATATCGAGGTAGAGCTGCGGGGTGTTCGCGGCGTACGTCGTGAACACGCCGCTCAGCGCCGGGTCCTGATTGGCGGCGAAGACCAGACCGCGCGCGACGGCTGCAATATCGGCAGCAGTCCCGCCGCTCAGGTTCTCCAGCTGGTACTCGAAGCCGCTGCCCGTCCCCAGGCCGATGATGGGGGGCAGGTTGTAGGCGATGACGTTGGCTTCGCGGATTCCCCGGAACTCGCGTTTGAGCTCGCTGATCAGCGCCTTGGCGGATAGAGCCTCTTCCTTTCGATGGTGGAACGGCTCTAGCGTCATGATCAGGAACGCATTATTGGATTTCACCTGGCCGTCGAGCATGCTGTAGCCGACCACTGAGGTCACGCCAGCGATTCCATGCGTGCGGCTTATGATCTCCTCGACCTGTTTTGCAACGGCATCGGTGCGATTGACCGAGGCTCCCTCGGGCAGTTGGATCTCGCCGAAGATGGCACCCTGGTCCTCGGCAGGAAGAAAGCCAGTGGGCGTATTCTGGAACAGCCAGCCCGCGCCCACGACAACACCGGCGAGCGCGACTAGGCCCAACACCGCAACGCGGACCAGCCGCTTGACGATTGCAGCGTATCCGTCGCGGACCAGGTCTATTCCGGCCAGGACATATCGCATCGGGCCGCGACGCGGTCCGTGGCGGGCTCGGAGGAAGACGGCACACAGCGCCGGTGACAGCGTCAGCGCATTGATGGCCGAGATCACCATCGAGACTGATACGGCCACGGCGAACTGCCGGAACAGCTCGCCCGCAATGCCGGGAATGAAGGCGACCGGCACGAACACCGACAACAGGACGAGGGTGATGGCGATGACGGGCGCAGTGATGTGGCCCATCGCCCGACGCGTCGCCTCAGCCGGCGTGAGTTTCGGGTCTTGCTCCAGCTCGTGCTCGACGGCCTCAACGACCACGATCGCATCGTCGACGACGATGCCGATGGCCAGGACGAGCGCCAGCAGCGATACCGTGTTGGCGGAATAGCCGAGCGCCAGCATGACGGCAAAGGTGCCGATGAGCGACACCGGCACGGCGATCAATGGAATGAGGGTGGCGCGCACGCTGCCGAGGAATAGATAGACGACGATGACCACGAGCACGAACGCCTCAAACAGCGTGTGCACCACGCCCTCGATGCTCTCCTTCACGAACACGGTGGTGTCGTAGGTGATCTTGTAGTCGATCCCTTCTGGAAACGATGCTTTCAGCTTCTCCAGTGATTTACGGGTGGCCTCTGCGCTGGCGATGGCGTTTCCACCCGGAGATTGATAGGTGGCGACCACCGCCGCCGGCTTACCGTCCTGGCGCCCGATCTGCTCCGAGGACCGGCTGGCGAGCTCGACGCGCGCCACGTCCTTGACACGCACGAACGAGCCGTCCGGGTTGGCACGGACCACGATGTTCTGGAACTCGTCGACTGTGGACAGGCGCCCCTTGGTCTGGATGCTGAGCTGGAATTGCTGGTCCGGCAGGGCCGGCTGCGCACCGATGCGGCCGACTGCGGCCTGGATGTTCTGGGCCTTGACGGCATTGACGACGTCATTCGGCGTGATGCCGAAGTTCGTCAAGCGGTCGCTGTTCAGCCAGACCCGCATGCTGTAGTCGGCCGGGGTGAGCAAGGTCACGTCGCCGATACCCGGTATCCGTTTCAAGGCATCGATGATGTTGATGGTGGCGTAGTTGCTCAGGAAGAGCTGATCGTAGCGGCCATCCGGCGAGATCATCGAGACGACCTGCAGGATCGCCGACGATTGCTTCTTGATGCTGACTCCCTGGGCGCGCACTTCCGCGGGTAGCTGCGCCTCTGCCAGATTGACCCGGTTCTGCACCAGCACCGTGTTGATGTCGGGATCGCTGCCGACCGCGAACGTAACGTACAGCGTGTAGCTGCCGTCGTTGCCGCTCATCGACTTCATGTAGATCGACTTGTCGACGCCGACGACGCGTGACTCGATGGGTTGCGCCACAACCGCCTCGACAACCTCCGCGCTCGCGCCGGGATAGCTGGTCGAGACTTGAACCTGCGGTGGAACGATGTTGGGGAACTGCGCGACCGGAAGAGCTTTGAGGGCGATCAGGCCGGCAAGCGTAATGACGATGGAAATGACGATTGCGAGCCGTGGCCGATCGATGAAGATGCCGGACAGCATGGGTCGGGCTATGCCTTGACCTCAGTCGTCTGCACGACCTCGCCGGGTCGCACCTTCTGCACGCCCTCGGTGATGATCTTCTCGCCTGCCTTCAGGCCCTTGGTCACCGTGACCTGTGCGCCTGGCGCCGGACCGACCTCGATACGGCGAACCTCCACCTTGTTGTCGCCATCCACCACGAGCACGAACGGGCCGGCCTGATCCATCTGAAGCGCCTGCTGCGGGATCAGCAATGCGGGCTGCGGCTTCCCAACCTCCGCCACGACAGCGACCAGCTGACCGTCGACGAGGATTCGATTCGGATTGGGAAAGGTCGCGCGCACCTGCACAGTGTCGGTGCCCTGGCTCACCGTCACGTCGACAAAATCGGCCTTGCCAGCTTGCGCGTAGCGGCTGCCGTCAGCCAGTCGAACGTAGATCGTAGTCTCCGCATGGCCAGACTTTTGGTCCTTCCGGAGCTGGAGCATCTCGCGCTGCGTGACCGGGAAGCTTACATAGATCGGGTCTTGCTTGACGATGGTGGCCAGCGGCTCGCTCGACGGTCCGACGTAGTTTCCGACCGAGACCGTCGCGCGACCGATGCGTCCCGCAAGGGGAGCGCGGATCTCGGTATAGCTGAGATTGAGCTCGGCCTTCTCCAACGACGCCTTCAGGCGCGCGATCTCGCCGCGCGCGCGGGCCTGCTGCATGGTGACATCGTCGAGCCGCTTTTGGGTACCCACCTCCTTGGCAACGAGTTCAGTCGCTCTTTTGACCTCGATGTTGGCGAGCGTCAGCGCGGCTTCCGCCTTCTGGATATCCGCCTTGATCTCAGCAATGGCGGACTTGTAGGGAGCCTGCTCGATGACGAACAGCAGGTCGCCCTTCTTTACGTCCTGTCCTTCATTGAAGAGCCGCTTCTCCAGGAAGCCGTCAATGCGCGCGCGCAGATCGACCTTGTCCTGCGCCTGGACCCGGCCGGTGAACGTCACAGTTGGCGTGATCTTGTCCTCCGCAACTGGAGCGACGGTAACGGCGGCCGGAGGCAACTCGGCCTTCGCTTGTTGCTGAGGGTTGTCGCAACCATGCAGAAACAGCAGCGATGGCAAGCAAACCAGTGCGGCGAGACGAGAATGACGTTGTACTTTCACGACCCCTCACCGTTTTTCCGATCTAGAGCAGGAGCTGACGCGGAGATGCTTCACTTCTTAGCCCGACGGCCGTGCTTGATCTGCCCGCGCTTTCGTCCAACACTCCGCTTTGTCGCCGGTATGAATACTCGCGGGCCAATGAGGCGCCCGATATGGGGAGAAACCCGACCGATCGACGGGGAACATCCTGAGGGCGGCCAAGGCCAAGCCTGTTGCCGAATTGGGAGCCGCCCGACACTCGAGGCCATCAGGCGCCTCGCTCTGGCCGCTGTGATGGGGAATAGAACGGATAGCTCAACTGGTAGAGCCGCCTCCTCCCGCCACAGCTCGGTGTGCAACTGGAACACCACATCCAGGGGGGCGCGCGCGGCCGTGGTCGCTCGATTGAGGGGGAGCATGAGAAAGCTCGCGAGCAGGAGGAGATCACGGGGGCCAAGACCCGGCGCATCGCCCGCCGGACCAGCCGTCGTTCCTGTAGAGTGGGGCGAACGGGTGAACGAAACAGTCCGTTCCAGCAATTGAAGCTGGGCCACAATTCGGGAAATTAAAACGGTCATGGCACGCAAGAAGGTCAAAGCCTGCTGGGATGACGTGGCCGACATCTGCTCCCGTACGCTCAAGGGCTGGCGCGCATTCGAGCCCGGTCGGTGCGAGACGATCGAGCTGGAGGGTGAGGGCATCGAGGAAGGCGCCGGCGCCACCTACATCTGCGACAACGACGGCAAGGGCTTCACGCTGATCTACGCGTGGCACGAGCCCGCCGACCGCTGGCACGATGCGGAGGTGCACACGGTCCGCTGCCGTGCCGAGCTGGCCATCATCATCCGCGGGCTGGGGCCAGAGACCGTCTTCCGGTGTCCTGATTGCGGGCGCAAGTGCAC
>Ga0268265_10000963_pt1 | contig 26440 bp, 48 predicted proteins | sample KBSSwiS52_FD_190355 | JGI IMG/M metagenome (GOLD analysis project Ga0268265, IMG submission 190355) | Switchgrass rhizosphere microbial communities from Kellogg Biological Station, Michigan, USA - KBS Switchgrass S5-2 (SPAdes) (version 2) | ecosystem: Host-associated > Plants > Roots >...
CGCCGGTGCTGGTGCTCACCGCGCGCGACGGATTGGACGACCGGATCACCGGCCTGGAACAGCTGCGCCGACGTCGGGAACCGCATAAGTCCATCCTACCAAAGCCAGGCCCCATTACAAGCACTATTTCATAACTCACGGGAATCATTGCGCATTTATTTTCACGAGTACGCCGGCATGCGCCCATTACTGCCCTAGACACTGTCAAAAACGCTCATGCAAGACAATTCGAACACGCTGCACGCAAATAAAAATGCGTGTGCCGGCATGCCTCACGGTCGTTTTTCTTACCTTGCTCGAACGCCACACGCGGGGTAACGTCCAATCTAGGCTATGTTTCAGCTCACTCCCCCTATGCTCGGTCAGTTGCGGTTGATGCGTGCTCAAGTCGCGAACGGAGAGCCGCTGAGGCCCGGAAACGGTGCCATGGCCGCCGCATTCGTGCGCCATGGCGTAATACAGGCTTACAACCGCAAGGGGTCTAAGCGCCGCTCATTCGAGTTCACGCCCCACGGATGGTTGTTTGCCAATAGAGAGTCACTTTGGACCGAGCCGAAACAACGGGGCGATATGCACTCAGCGGCCAGACATTGGAGCGAAGGTAATAGAGGTCTTGGCTGTGAATAGCGTAATCTTCCCAATGTTGGTCACTGTCCTTAGCTTCACTAAGACTGGCGATAGGATAGTTACCATGCGAGTCCGAACGGGATGGCTATGGCGGCGAACGGAGGAATGGAGCCTTGAGTGTAGTAAGAACGGTCTGGCCTGGTATTGGGTTGGAACTGGCGTCCCCCTTAATTCCGCGCCTGGCTACGTATGGAAAGGATTGTTCCATGCCCTTGGGCTTGACATGGATTGGTGAAGAATGACCGATTTGACGATAACGGTTCTTGACGGCAAATATACATTCAAGACTGTAGCGGGGGATTACCGCATTCACTGTCTTAGATACGCCGAGCCTTGGTTGGTCTTAGAGGCCGGCCACAAAGCTATCTTGGCACTAATGGGTGAAATAGAAGAGCTACGCCTCAAACTTGACCAGCGTGGGACAATCGTCACTGAAGACGAATTGAAGGTATTAGAAGACAGCATAGACAAGGTGCTATCTAAGCCGCGTCAGCCCGCCTCGCATATGATAGATGCAGTGGAACCCGCGCTGAACGTAGTTGAAGCCATTCGTAAGAGGTTTGACGCGCGATGAGGCGTTGGTGGTACTGCCGCACTTGCCTTTGCGCCTGGCCTTCCGGTCTGGGTGGGCCGGCGCAGTGCGCGCATTGTAAAGACCGGAGTTCTTCCTTTGAGCTTCTAGGCGTGGCCTTTGAAGCCTTGGAAGGCTACGCCCGCTATCTGGACTATCGGCCTTGTGCACATGAGCCGCTTGAAGTCTGGGAACGCGTGGCGCATCCCATGAACGTTCCGGTTGTGCGGGTCAAGCTGTTTCAGTGCCGCAAGTGCCAGCGATACCAAACCATGATGTTTGTCGGCAATCTGCTTTTAGGCTCGCAATGGGTCGGGACGGGGTCTGAATGACGACATGCCTACCGGTCTGCTGGCCTCTTGCAATCGTGGCGTGTGTGCTTGGAGGTCTATTCCTTCTCTCGTGTGCACTGGGCGGTTATTTGTTGAATGAGCTTTTCAAGGCACGTGAGGCCCTAGAACGCGAGAGAGCTATTAGGCCGTTGAATAGCCGGTCTTGGCCCCCGTCCGGGTGAATGGGGCCGGAAGAGAGAAAGCCGCCGCGCGATGACGACAACACGCGCGGCGGCCAGACACGTAACCGTTGGGGGGTTGCCATGTCCAAGGATGAGGATAGCACAGATACGAACGCCCGCGCGATGCAGCACTTGGCGGAAGCCTTGAAGCTCTCCAAAGCCGTTGCATCCCGCGCACATATCTCGACGCGTCTCAGACACGCCAAGCGCGGGCTGGTGGAAACCACTCTTGAGCTACGCCGGCTGAATGACGCGTCGAGCAAGCGCGGCTAGTTTTCGGCCCACACATGTCCGGCCTGTTAGACCTATTGTAGGTCTTCCGGGTCTGTACGCTATTGGAGGTAAACGACTATGGGAATCAAGACCACGTTTCATGCGGAGTATGCGTGCGATTACCCCGGCTGCAAGGAAAAGGGAGCCAGCCAGAGCAATCCCCCGATACCGGCCGGTAGGGGCTTTCAGTGCGCGGAAGCGCGCATTGTGTCGGCGGGACCCGGGGTATTTCGAGCCGTGCACTGTGAGGCGCATTCGGAAGAGTTCCGGCGTCAACTGTTCGTGACGTTCGGATTCTCTTTCTCGGAACACGGCTAAGCCCAGTGGCCGTCAAGAAAAGGAAGATGCCGCGCTTTCACTTCAAGGTAGGCGACCTGGAAGAGCTGGCGTGCACTTGCCGTCATTTTGTCAATACGGGCATTACCCGTATTCGCGCGGAAGAGTATCGAGACGCGGCCAAGTCGCTTGACATGGCATCCGGCATATTGCAGGTAGTGGCCGAAAAGCTCAAATCCCGAGCTAATCGGAAGACCAAAGGAAAGTAGTCATGAACACCGCGCACAAGCACATTGCGGCAACTAAGAATCGCGGCCTATTCGTCTCGCATCATGGCCGGGTCACCTATGAGGTATGCGCTTGTGGCGCGGCGCGGTTCGTGATTTTGCACGAGGGAAGTCGATTTCAGACATTGTGGAACAATCCAGGAAAGGAAACTAGCGATGAGCACACTAGCAACAGTACGGGAAATGCCGCTCACGGAAGCACAAGCCCGTCACCTCTTAGAGCCGATATTGACCGAATCGGTTCCGACGCAGCTTCAAGCACTCGTTCAGCGTACTCTCATGGTGCCATCCGGAAGAGCCGCTAATCAGTATCGCCAGCGGGAGATTGTGGTAAGCACGTTAGAGGCCGCCTCCTCCCCGCTTTCGTCGATTTTGGAGGCGATGCTACCCGACGCGATTTTCCGCGTGGCCGTGCTTGACCTGCAATGGAGCGTCACAGAGGCCGCTCTCCTCTATCGCGCGGCTTGCGTCATCGTCGGCTAATGGCCCGCCTACCCTCCTATCAGCCGCGTACGAGCGGGTTCGGTAGTGGCCGGGTGAAGCGTGCGCCCAATCATCGCGTGGCGCGGCGTGAGCCTTGGGCGAATGCGGAAGGCACGCTAACGGGGGAGCTGGAAATCTGCCGGTGTGGGGCATGGCGGGCTCGCATTCAGCGCGGGCCTAGTGACATGCTCTGGACCGATTGGAACCTACCTTGTAGGCGTTAGCTTTCATCCTCATCCCGGTAGGGCGGCGGCTCCATGCTTGTGTCATGGTTTCGGCGCTTGCGGGGCCGCTTCGGGGGCCTTGTCGAGTAGCGCTGATAAATGGCCTTGCCGCCCCGAATCCCGCCCATGCCGAGCCCGAACGCCAGAGCCAGGACAATCCAGGTCTCTGGCTCGGTCCAGCTCATTTCGGCCCCGTCAAGACCGCGCGATGCACGATGCTACGCCCGATTTTCGAGCCGATGGAGCTTTTGGCTTTGCCGTGCGCGTCTGCTCGATTGGCCTGAAAGCTGGTCTTGCCTAGAAAGCGGTTGTCTCGGTCGTAATACCCGAGATTCCACGAAACGGCTTTCTTGGGCCGCCCGCGGTCTGTACGCGGATAGTGAAAGTTTGGATTCGCAGCACGCCGGCGCGGGTTCGGTTTGGGCGCGCACGGATTCTTGTGCGCCAGCTTTTTCGCCTGCGTTGCGGTGTTGGCGCGGACATGGACGTCTAGGTCCCCGTCCATGGTGTAGACGCGAAACAGCGGAAGCCCGATTCCCCAGTATCGCCCGCTTTTGTCGTATCCGCCCCTATCCAACCGGATTTTGTCCGCTAACAGGGTAGACCCTTTGAGCGGATTTTGCCGCCCTTTGAGGCCTAACACGGATTTCTCACGCGCGGTCATGGCGATAGTGGGCGCGAACCCGCCGCGGCGAATCCACTCTTGAAGGTCTTTCTTGGCTTCGCTGGCATCGTCGAAATCCCGGTCTTTCAGGGCTTGACGCCAGCGCCGCAAGGTCGCGTTCGGGTCCATGGTGCTGAGTCTCCTAGGTAAGGTGGATGCCTTGGACCCACCCCGTGGGTCCCGCGGTATAGAGAGCGGGAGTCGAAGAAAACGCGACCCATGAGCCTGCGGACATGAGTAGACCGTAAGGCCCGGGAATCGGAATGGGCGCCATGCCGGAATCCGGGCACGCGAACGAATAGAGCGGAACGTTGCCGGCCACTGGCATAGCGGCTTGATTGAACAAAAGGAGATATGCGCCCGGCGCCGCGGTATCGGACAACGCGGATAGAAAGCGGAGAATGATGCCGCCCGCGGCAATCTGGTGTGTTGCGACCATGCCGCCAGAGCTGAAAGACGTTCCGGCAAAGCTTGGCCCGCCTCCCGGCAAAGTGGTCGTCCATAGCGCGCCGCGCCGGTTGACCAGCAAATCCGCGTTGCGGTCATTTGCATAGAGAGGGGACGGGGAGGCCAACGGATTGTCAAGAACCCGTGCGAGACGCAATAGCGATTTGAAGGCTCTGGACATGGCTTCAATACTCGATGATGTAGTATGCGTTTCGGACGCTACCCGCGAAATCGAAGTTATCGGGCGGGGTCAAGTAGACTTCCGCGGTAGTCAGCAATGCATGCGGGCGCGTGTCATCGCTGTAGTTGGCGCCTTGCCCCAGTGGAATGGGGCCGATTTCTTCCGGCACGACAAACTCTAGAACGTTTTCGTACCCGGCGCCCGGCTCACTCAACAGATTGGGGAGTTGACTGTCCGTGTTGTGGCTGCCGTCATAGCGCTTGCCGATGATGGTCGCTTCCGGCGCGGTCAATCCTTGCGTTACCGCATCAATGACCAAATAGGCGCGACGGGCCATGCGGACATCGGCCGGGTAAGACGTACGGATGATGTCTGTTTCCCCGAAAGTCTGGTTTTCCATTTGCACGGGCACTGTGATGCGAGCGGGCCGATTGGCATCGTCACAGCCGGCGTTGATGAAAATGTCTCCTCCGTGGAAACTGGAGTTTTTGACGCTGCAAGCCTCCCCGTCCGGAATGGTGACAATCTCGCCCCATGAGAATGTCTTGGTATTGCCGCCGCTGCCTACTAGCGTCACGTAGGGGACATTGGACCTAGAAGACAGCGAATAGGTGCCTGAGGAGAGCTGTTGATTGCCCATTTGATTGGGCGCGATGTATCCAAACTCGAATGCGGCTTTGCGAAGCACGATTACCCCCAATAGTGATAAAGCGCGTATCCGAGAACGGCCACGAGCAAAGCGCCACCAATGGCCCCATTGTTGACGTCTCGCCCGAACCTGAGTCTTTTCAGATTGCCGCTTTCTACAGACGAAAAGAAGACGTTTACGCCCGGCCCGAATCCGGCGCCCACGTCGAGCAACGTCAGTTCAGGACGTCGCGATGCATTGTGGCGCTTGGCTTCTGACGGTTTCATGACTGACGTGGCCCGCGAGGCCCAATAGTGGAGAGCGCCCGGCGCGCGGGACACGGGGCGATTGCCGGACACGACCGATTCCACAAGATGGCGCACGGTCAAAGGGAGTTGCTCCCAAGTCAGACGCGCTTTGGCGGGGCGGGCAGTTGCCTTTTTCAGCTCTGCAGCAGCTTCCTTGACTTTGCCGGCTTTCAGCAAATCGCGATGATGCTCTAGGAATCGGCTTCCATTGGGGAACCATTCCGGATTGAGCGGCTGGGCGTAGTTTTGAACGAAATCCGCCAGTGACTTGGATTGTCCCGATGCATAGAGGAAAGCGAAGCGTTGGACCAATGTCCATAGAACGCCGGATTGAGGCGCTCCCTCAAGATGGACGGCACGTGCCAGCTCCAAGACATCCGCGGGCGTCACGGTGTATTTGAAGGGCTTTCCGCGCCACGTCCATGAGAGAACAGAGCTCATTTCAGCTTTTTCTCTATGCGCAGGAGAATCTTTTTCAGCTCGTCATGTTCGCGCCTATGCTGTGTCGCGCGGAATGCCTCCCGCATTTGCCAGACGGTAAATAGCGTGGAAAGCACGCCAAACACCGTCAGAGCGTCTTTGCGGAGAGAGCCCATTTACATCGGACTCGTGCCGTACATGCCGGGAAACTCCCAGACATGAAAGCAAACGTCCATGTGATAGGACGTCCCGTCATAGGGAATCACGGCTTGGCCGATGAGATTGAGCACTTGGTTGGAATCGAGCACAATATTCGGCTCGAAAATGTAGGGCGCGAGAGTCAGCGGGAGGCCAACGCGCCGAACGAAGGGGGACGGGGGATAGTTGGCCGATGGCGGGAGCAGATTGTAACCCCCGAAGATGTTGCTTGCCGCAGTCGCATCCGGCAAATACAGCTCGCCGCTTGAGTCCTGTAGTTGGATGCGAAACTGAGTCAAATCGCCCGACGCGGTCATTCCGAACACGCGCACGCGGCGCGCGATTTGAAAGCCGAACGTCGGTTGACGGCTGACACTGTTGAGGTCTAGAAAGCCGTTGTAAATGCGTCGATAGACCTTGAACTTGGAGTTGGGGTCATAATACTTACTGACGTACTTCTTCTCTTCCGCGGTCAATTGAAGGCGTGGCCAAAACATGGTGATTTCCCCTTAGCAGTTGCGTCCCATGGATGGACCCGCGCCCATGCGCGCCGGGTCTGGCCCCGGACCTGCGGCGCCCGTGACCATGCCGGGGAATTCCCAGATATGAACCGTAATCTCCAGAATGAGCGCGTCAGACTCGGAAAGGGGCGTGCCCGTGAAAATCAGGCTTTCGTTGGGGAGTAGCTCCCAGTTTGGCTCGATAATCAGCGGAAGCGAGAGAAAGGCGATTTGGTCTGCTTCTACCGCCCCGTCATAGGTCAACGTGGACGGGCCTGACATGTCCGTAGCCAAGGCGTTCCAGCTTGTGCCGGGGACCATGCAACTCACGATGGGGTCTAGTGCTCCCGGGAGCCGTGGCGTCATTTGTTCGCCCGTTGCGGTCTGAATGTTCAGCCGCCACAGATTGGTGTCACCTGAGAAAGTCAGACCGAACACGCGGGCGCGGCGCGAAATCTTGACCGTGCCGGTCAAGTGGATTTGCTCCAATCCCGGGACCGTGGCCGCTATTTGGCTGTTGAGAAGCACTTTGTAGGCACGCCGGAGAACGCCGGGAAGCCACTTTGTCTTGGGCTTTCCGTTGACCATGACCGGCTTGCCTTGGGCGTCTAGCTCCGGAACTTCCGCTTTGTAGTGGCGGACGAAATGCTTCTCATATTCGGTCAATTCGAGATTTGGCCAGAAAAACATGAATTAGCCCCCTTTGGACGTCTCTTGCCCGCTCCAAATGGTCGGGAAATAGGCAGACAGACTTGCCCGGTCTGTCAGCGGGTCTCTCACACTCTTTGAGGCGCCGCGATGAAGAAACGCCAAAAGAGCGTGCTAGCTCTTTTCGACGAACGATTCCGTGGCCCAGAAATCCAAGCGCACGTCGATGTTGGGCGTTGTGGCGCCGTCTTGCGGGTCCACGCGTGCCACGAACGGCCCCCGGCCGGGCGGGATGATGAACGTGAACTTGAAGGTTTCGCCGTGCTGCAACAGAATCGGCACCTTGAAGCGCCGACGCAACGCGGGCGCCGGAAGGCCATTGGACACGAAAGTGCGGCGCCGGTCCGGAATCGTGGCCACGGGAGGCGCGGCACCCGTGAACGCAGAGCCCGGCTCGTACATGCCCACGTGCGGGCCGCCCGATTGCGAGAAATCGACCGCGAAACCCATCGGAATCGTATTGGTCAGATACGTGATTGCGACGATGAGATTCCGGAGAATCTCATTTTCCAGCGCATGGTAGACCTGAGAGTTGTACAGCGCCCCGATGACAGCGCCCGCGGTGTTCACGACCTGCGCTTGCACGCCCAGCTCTGTGATTTCGAAGTTCTGATTGTCCGGCACGCGGTTGGCGCTGGGCCAGTTGGTCTCGATGAGCGTCAATTGCGTGGCGAACCCTTGCCCCGCCTGGCCGCCCGGCGTCTGGAAGATGTCGAAGTCTCCGGACGGGATGAATCCATTGGCGTCCGGCGTGAACCGGTATTTCGACCAGAAATGCCGCTGGCGAATCTGGTCGAAGCGCTTGAAGCGGTTCCCCGTCTCCAAGACTTTCTCGGCTTGCTTGCCGACTGACTTTCTGATTTTGCTTGGCAGTGCCATTGAAGTCCTCTTATTCGCTTGAAATCCCGTGTTCGGTTGTGAAAGACCTTATTTCAGGTCTTATTGACGAAAGACTCCGTGGCCCACCAGTCCACGCGCATTTCAAACCAGCCAGACGAGCCGTTGGCCAGCGATTGGATGGGAATCGCCTTGGGGACGTTGAGGCGCATGGATGCCGTTTCGCCGTGCTGCAACAGAATCGGGATTTCCAGCTTGCGCCGGAAAGCCGCACCGGGGACACCATTGGTCGGGTCCCCGGGCGGAAGCGCTTCGGTGGGCGCCGCGCGGGCGCAATCGACGTCAGCATTGATATAGGGAGACGTGGTCCAGCCGTAGACCCCGCCCGATTGCGTGAAATCCGCGCAAAGTCCGAGCGGGACCGAGTTGGTGAGGAAAGTAAACTCCAGCACGGTCCCGTAAAGGATGGATTGAGCGTCCACGGGCAGAATGGGCGCCAATCCGTTGATGGCCGCGACCTGGCCGGCAGTCATGCTTGCCGCGATGCCATTGGCCGGCGCGTTCGAGAACGCCGCGCCCGGGACATGCGGGGAGCCCTGCGGATTCTGTGGGGGGCGGGTAATGGTGACGCCCAGCTCCGTAATCGCGAAGTTCTGATTGTCCGGCACGCGCCCGGCGCCCAGCCAGTTGGTTTCACGGGTTGTGAGCGGGATGGAATACCCCTGGCCGATACCGCCCGGGATGGCCTTGAAGATGTCGTAAGGACCGGCCGGAATCGACGTCCCGGCAAAGCCCGCGAACAGATACGTTGACCAGAAATGCCGCTGGCGAACTTGGTCGAATGAGCCGAACCGCACGCCCCTTTCGAGCACGCGCGTTATTTGGCGCTGAACGGACTTCTGTAGGTCGAATGGACCCTTTTCCCTTTTTCTGCCTTTTGCCATTTTCCCGTCCCCATTTCCGTGCGTTAGCACTTATCCGTTTTGTTGCGGGGCTCGGATTTAGCCCCGTTTTTCGCGGAATTGGGTCTAACCCAAGACGTCGTCGTCTTCGTCTTCCCAGTCCTCATCATCCGACAAGTCGGAATCGTCCAACTCATCCATGACGTCTTCCAGGTCCGCGGCCAACATGTCCATGTCGGCTTCCGTGCCGCTCACACTGGACCCGAGGCCAAGAAACTTGGCCGCCATTTCCTGCATGAGGGGGAAAAGCATGGCGCCGGACGTGGCCGCGCCAAGGTCGCCTTTCATGAATGCCCCGGCCGCAATCGCGCCCCCGAACCGCGTGAGATTGCGGTACCAGAAGTTGTCGATTCGATTGATGGCCAGAGCGTTGGCGCCCACGGCAATCGCGGCGCCCCCGCCATAGGTCACACCCTTGCGGACCACGTTCTTGAGCGTGAACATGTTCAGCGGGTTCGAGTGCCGACGCCTGCGACGATGGCGCGGGTTGCTCATGATGAGCGGATTGGAGACGAACGGGGCAATCCCCGCATTGCGGCGCCTGGACCGGCGCCGACGATGCCGGCGCGGGTTGGAAGCGGTCGGCAACATCGCGTTGCGGCGCTTGCGACGGCGCCCGGTCTTGCGGCGCTTGCGACGGTGAAACGTGGGGTTGACGAATACGGTCCGAGCCATGGTGGAGATACCTTCCCTTCTCCCGGATTGGCGGGAGTTTTGGTGGGCGGTATCTCCACACGGTCAATGAGACCGGGGGTTGCGCAACCCTAGCAGCTTTGGAGTTTTCGCGGAAACGAACGAAACGTCAAGTGTTCAGAGCACTCACGGCGCCGGAGACAATCCCGCGCGCCATGGCCTTGTACAAAATGCCGCCTACCAGTGCGTAAGCCATGCCGCCACCGAAGGCCGCCCCCGCCGCGCCGCGCCCGAATGCGCAGGACGCGAGAAATACGCCCCCTTGCAGTAAGGGGTAAACATTGGGGTTGAGGCCCGAGACTTTCATGCATCCGGCGTCTACGGCCACGGCGCCGATAGCTCCGGCGCCAATCGCGACCATCGGCCCCAACTTGGGCACGCGCAACGGATTTCGCCTTTTGGCCTTGACCGGCTGAAAAGGATTCGGGCGCATGAGGCCCGGTGTTGCCGGCGTCATGAGCTGGAAAGGGTTGGGTCGGGCGATTCTCGAGACCGGGACCAAAAACGGATTTCCGCGCATTTGCATATCAAAACCCCTGAATGGTGATGTACCAGAGATTGGCCAAAGGCAAGACACCCGGGTCAAACGTCACAAAGACGTTATCGCCCGGACCGTCACACGAAATCACGAAGTCCGCAGAAGTCCCGCCGCGGCATGTCCAGACGCCCCCGATTTCCTCCCAAAGTTGAACAATCGGGGCAATCGAGCCCAACTGACAGTTGGCTGTCAATACCCCGCCCACTAGCTCTCCATCGCCAAAGAGTGCCTGATAGCCGCGGGCGAAGAGACCGTATGCATTGTTGGCATAGCCTCGAAAGCCATGTTCGCGGACATCGCCCGCGCCGGCCTCACTACGATAGTGAACGTCCCCCGCGGCGGGAGACGCGCCGGCCTCATCCGCGGCGGGATTGTCTACCAATCCGAGCGTGCCGAAATTGACCGTTCCGTTGTTGTGGGCGCGGAGCTGCATACGTCCCGTCACGGCGCTAAGCTCAAAACCCCCGTCTTCCGACGCAATGCCCGTGGCGTGCCCGACTGACACGGCTCCGGCCAAATCCCCCGTATCGCCCGCGCCCCCTCGTATGACCATGGTTGCGGCGGTTTCTGTTGGCAAAGCCGTTCCAGTCTCCACAGTGCCGCGCACCAAACCGGTAGCGGTTTCGCTCGGAAACTCCATGCGCTGCATGGAGAGCCGAAACTCAGACCCCGCGAGAGTTACGCTGCTGACGGCCCGGATGATTTCTTGGTCGATAATCGTCTGAATGAAAATCGCGTCGCATCCGATGGCCGTCAGCGGATTGATGTACATCTTGAGTGCCGGAGTCCCGGCCACATCGGCTTGATGGAAGAGATAAAGGCCGATGGAGTCTTGAGACGTTGCAATCATGAACGGGACAGGAACGCTGGGATTGGGAAATACCGGCGTGCCGATGCTAATCCCGCCATGCACGTCATCAACTGATATCGACGTGCCCCCTTCGTACGCCAATTGAAGCGACGTGGGCGGGGCCGGGATGCTTGCCGTGTCTACAACATACCCGCCCAAATCCTTGATAAACAGAACGTTGATGAACGCCACGAAAGCCCCCTATGCCGCTTTGAGCGGCTTCCACTTCAAATCAACCGCTGCGAAGCTTTCTCCGCAACGATGGTAATAGCCAACGTGGCGCCCTTGCCCGTCGTGATTCCACAGCCAGTGCTTTCGGCAATGCGGACAAGTCCGCCGCGAAAACTTCACGCCGGGCCATTCGGGCAAATAGTGAGGCTTGACGGCTTTCATCCGATAACCCCCTCATCGCTCACAGCGTACGAACGGGAGCCGTCTTCCATTTCGGCCGGTTCGAGGATGCACACGCCGCTCTCCAAGTTCATGTAGAGCCGTGGGAAAGGCTCCTCATGTTCGTGGTAGTAGTAAGCATCTTCGCCCCCTTTGTCGCTGTAATAGTCCAGCTGGAACATTTCCCCGATTTCGACGTAGGGGCCGCTCGGAATGTCCATCGGTTCGCCGTCCACGATGGGGACGATATACAGACGATTGGAGTCTGTCCCTAAAGCCAGGAAAGGCGCCTCATCCTCCCCGAACTTGACGGCGCCTTGCTCCATGTCGAGCATGGCCACGGTTCCCAGCGTGGCCATGTCTTCCGGTCCATCTATCTCGAATGTCTCAGTGGGCGCATTCCCCCAACGAATGCGCTCATACATCGCTTGCGCGTCGAGACCGTCATAGGGGTTATCCTCGAAATAACCCTTAGGGAACTTGTCACGGACCGGCATGGGGTTTTTACTCCTTTGGTGCGGCCTTTGCGGACTCGGCCGCTTTTACTTGAGCGTCCTGGATTTCGAGGATTTGACGATACTCGTAATCGTCCGCCACATCCTCCAAAACATCGGCCAACTGTTGCGACGCGCGTTCTATTGCGGCGCCGATACGTCGCGCAAATGCCGTGGCATGCACGTTACGGATGAATGCCGCGGCAGACTCGGCATATTCGGAATAGCTACGCGCGCCGGCAGACGCCCGCACTTCAAAGCCAGTGCCCAGACGCGAGATTTCCAGCTCAATCGTCAAGGGGCGCCCTTCTTCCACCAAAGGCCTTGCCCGAATCGGCTCGATAGGGGGTATGTACAACGGCTCAGCTTGCGGCCGGGGCTGACGCTCTCTCAGCTCACGATAGAAGGCCAAGAACACATCGACGAAATCAGGCCCAAAGACCTTACGCGCCTTGGCAAGGAAGAGCTCATTTTCCAGTAAATCAGTCACGGCATGCCCAATCGTTGGTAAAGAACCACGATGAGCTTTTCCAGCGCCCGGCCGCAATACAGCACGGCCATGATTTTGGCGCGGTCTGCCGGGTCAGACACTTGGTCAAGCTCGGTCTGGATTTCCTCCATCAACTCGTCTGGCTCTTCTTCGCCTTCCTCAGTTTCAGTTTCGTTCTCTTCCGGTTCATTCGTCTCATCGCTAGTCATCGCGTTGTCTCCTTATCTAACCAGTCACTTGCTATTGGCTGCCGCAAGCAACAATACCCCAAGGGTCGCCAAAAGACCGTATCCCTTTCCCTTCCCAGCCGCAGCCGGGGCCGGGGCCGTGCCCGGGGCCACGCCGCACGCGCTGGACGCCGGGCGATTCGGATATCCGGCCAGAGTTTCGGGCGTGCTGGCCCAGAGCCCAACTTTGGGCGATGTCTTCATGGTGCCAGGCTCCGGCTTCACCCGACGAAAGATGTCCCGCAACACGCCTTCGGCCCCCGGCGCCGAACCCGGATAGCATAGGTTCCAGGCAAAGACCGTTGCGAGCGCTTTTCCCGTTTCCGCGAGCTTGGCCGGGTCTTGCTCGTAAGGGACGTTGGTGTCTCGAGTCTGCGTGAACTCGCCAAGACTCGGGACATTGACGGTAATGGTTTGCGCGCCCGGAAAAGGGTCATTGCGCAGAAACTTGACCGTAGGCTTGGGCCAGCTCACGACGGGAAGAGCCGGGGCCGTAAAGCCCGCCTTCTTTAGCTCGTCTCGATAGAGCTGGACGATATTCTCCGCAGACCACAGAGAAGTGTCCAAAATGCCCAATCGGACAGTATAGGTCTCTGCCATGGAGATTCCCCCTATCGGCGCCGTCTAGACGCGTTCCGGCGCGTAATGCGCATGGCTTGGAGTCCGAGCTTATCGCGCTCGGCAATGACCTTGTCAGTGGCCGCGGCGTATTTCCGGTAGGAGCCAGTGCCGGCCATATAGGCGTCTTCTGCTTCCGCCAGCTCATCGATGGCTTGAATCAGACGCGCCAGCTTTTTCTCTTTGGCAAGGTTGGACATGCGAAATCCCTTTCAACGCGCCGGAACCCACGTTTTGGGTTCTCGGCCTAGAAACGTGAGTAACTCCCCGTAGGAAAATCCGCCCCGTTCCGCCAATCGCTCGGCAGTTTGGCCAGACCCGTAACGATGCTGATATCCCGAATAGGCTTCTAGGTGCTCAGACCATGCGATAGAGCCGGCGCCCTTGCCGTGCTCACGGTCCGCTTGTACCGGCGCCCGCTTGCCGCAAATGCAGGTCGCGCAATGTGGGGCCTCAGCCATGCGCTATCCGCACGTTGGCAATGTGCTCTTTGGTCTCTAAGTCCCGCACTTGCAGCTGCGTAACTTCCGCAACGGTCCATCCCGAGCGGCCAAAGCTACGCGCCAACGTGGCCTTGTAGCCCATGCATTCGGGGTATTCGTGGCCCACGGTGTTGGTGGACTTTTCGAACAGAATCGGCGCGCGACAGAAAGGGCACGGCTGAGTGTAGGCGTCAGTTGACATGGGTATTGACCCCTTTCTGAGTGTGTTGCAGGACCAAGCCGGAAAACCGGAGAAAGCACGCCATGCAGACTTTCACGGAATGAGCCTGCATTCCCTCGCCGAACGGGTGAATGATGATTTGCCCGAACGCGCTGATAGCAGGCGACGCATGCTGACAATTGAGCAACTCTGGAACGATGACGGTGATTCGAACGTTAGACATAGACTCTCGCAGGCACCGAAAGGAAGGTTGCCATTTCAATATCGCGTTGACACTCTTCCCACGTATCCCTAGCTAAACCGCGCATCATGACGCCATTGGGCATCACTACAAACGCGGCGCATTTGCCGCCTTTCAGTCGTTTGATGCCCATGGCGGGAAATGGGCCTTTTAGCACCTTTCCTTTGTACTTCATCGACGTCGGAAACCGGACAGAAAGCTCTCTAGAGCGCGCGAAAGAAGCCAACCGCCCGCTATCCATGCCACGGGCGTGAGCCAGTCAGTGGGCGCCTTGGGTCCGGGGGGCGCGTCTTTGGGCGCCGTGACAGTGGCGCCGTGACACTCGGGATATTCGCGCAATAGGTCTACCCACTTCGCCAACTGAGACGTGTAGAGCTTGGCGTTGGATATCTCAGCGTCGTTAGGGTCGAAATAGAGCGCGCCCGTGTCTTTGTACCACTGAGACCAATTCGCTTTGAACTGCCGCCAAGCGGCCAGTTGCTGTTTATTGGACACAAACCGCTTGCACGAACCAAAGGCTGTGTTCAGGTCCAAAATGTGACTATGCAGCTGGCGCATACGGTCATTGAAGACGTTGTTATCCGCCCATGCCGGGTCATTCTCCGGCCGGAGCCATTCCCACGCCGCGGCGCCAGCTGCGAGCAGACCGGGGACCAAATAGACAAGAGGTAGGGGCATGGGGATTAGTCCCGAAAGGCTTTGTGGATGATTTTCGCCGCTGTCACTAGGGACGGCTGGTCTGGCTCAAGGGGTAGTTGACCGTGCACGCGAATGCAGGTCGCGAGCTTTCCGACGTAGCGCCCTATTTTCTGCATTTTCTCGGCAGTGCGCGGGTAGCTATCGAAAAGCAGCACATGCAGCTCTTCCGCCATATTGCGAATCGCGCCTAGATTGGCGCTGATTTCGTCAAGCTCGCGTTTGGACAGTTGACGCATGGCTCAGCTGTCCAGAAAGTTCCGATTGCCGAACAGCGGGACCTTGGCCGGAGAGACGACAGCCGCGCGATTGAGCCGCGCTTGCACGGCAGTCATGCGCGTATCCATATCGTTGAGACGTTCCAAAATCGCGGAAAGCCCGTCCCGCGTCTTAGCGCGAAATTCCTCACGTGAGACCAATTCTTTGTGTTCGTAGGTCGCTTGGCCTTGAAGGCGTTGGGCCTGCAATACCGCCAACATCGCGGCAATATCCGGCTTGAGCGCCGCGTCCACTTGCGCCGTGACAGCATCGCGCGCCGCTTGGTTGGCCGCGCTTTCATTGCGATAGGCTTTGAGCGCTTCCACGACAATCGCCCGCACGGGACTCGGCACGGAAGAGACGACTTCTCGCACGATGCCCCGGACATCGTCTGGCTTGAGACCCGCCGCGGCTTTCTTGATTTTGGCCTTGGCCGCCTTGGCTATTGCCTTGTCATCATCCTTCGGAACCTGGCCGACGATGTCTTGCGCCTCTAGGGTAAGAACTTTGCCCTTGGCGGCCTTTTTCTTCTTTTTGGCCTGTTTCCTCTTTTTGAAGACCTTCCCGAGCTTCGCAAGGCCCTTGACGGCTCCTCCAACAACCTTTCCCGCGGCGGCCACGAATCCAAGCTCTTCATCGTCATCGTAGGGGGTTTGGAGGTAGACAGGTCGCATGGTGATTTGCCCTCGGAATCAGAGAAAAACAGTGGTACGAACCAATAGATGGCAAAGAGAACCGTGGCGGCAATCGCGATGCCGCCCGCAAGCTCAATCATGGGGTGCATGTCAGCACCATTCGCACGGCTCGACATCGGACCGGATGATGAAGCGGCAACGTGCGCGAGACGTGATTGAGCTTGGCAAAGACATCCGAGCGAATGCCGCGCGATTGGAACGATTTGGCTTTTGCTTGAGCCGCCTTGTCGAGCCGCTTATTCAGCTCATGAATGCCGGCCAAGAGTTTGTCCGCGGCGCCCGCGGGATAGCCGCGCTTTCGCATCTTTTGGTCCAGCTTGCGCCGGACTGTCATCGGATGCTTTCCGGCGCAACGGCATATCGGCGCCACTACTGCATTGGCCTTTTTCGCGATTTCGCGCGTCTGCATCGTTTGCGCGGGCAGACGCCGCAAGACCGGGCGAATCGTCTTTCGAACGTGTTGCGCCAATCTTCCGGCCAATGCCGTGGCGCCTAGCTCCACTTCGGATGCGTCTTCCGCCGCGGGCTCTTCCGCGGACTCTTCCGGGGCTTCTTCGGAAGGCTCTTCCGGCGCGGGCTCTTCCGCTTGGGCCGCTTCTTCGTACGCTTCTTCCTCCGGCGTCACTTCCTCAGGCGGGGGCGATTGCTCCTCTACAGGCGTGGTCCCGGGCGTGTCCAGCTCGGGAGGCACGTACGGGGAGGAGACCGCAGGACGCGGCGCCGGAGCGAGCGGTATCGGGGTGAAGAGAGCCGGCGCGGGTGCGAGCGGGGGCGCGGCGGGCACTGCCGGCGCGGGTTTGGCCGGCACGGGCGCGGGCCTGGCCGCCACTGCCGGCTTTGACGCGGGTTTGGGCGCGGGCTTGGCCAGCCGGGCCTTTAGCGCGGCCACGGGCGCTTTTGGCGCGGGTTTGGGCTTGGCCGGCGCCGCCTTTTTGGCAACGGGCTTGGGGGGCGGCTTTTTGACCGGAGCCGGCTTTTTCGGGGGAGGCGCCTTTTTGACGGGAGCCGGCTTTTTGGGGGGCGGCTTCTTAGGCGCGGGTTTTTTCTTGGGCGCGGCCTTTTTCTTGGGAGCCGCGCCTAACTCCGTGGCCAAGAAATCGTCAAATTCGAGCAGCATGGCTCACTCTCCCCTTTGGTCCGAAATCGGACTAGCGACCCATGAGAACGCGTATTGTCCGCTCGCACGATTGATTGCCGTTGGCGGCTTTGGTCGTCAAATGACTCAAAACCTTTTTGCGAAACTCCTCGTCAGTCATGAGCCGCTTGTGCTCATAGGTCGCCTGATTCTGAAGTTCCATCTTGCGAAGAATCTTGTTCGAATCGCTCAGAGGCGGGCCAAGCTTGGCCACCAACTGGGCAGCTACGAGCTTGGCCATTTCATCCATGCTCTTACAATCGCCCGCGGTCTTGCTCGCTACTTTCGTCACGGCTTTGACCAATGCGGGCGTGGCGCGCGGCGGAAGTTTGGCCGCGGCCTTAGTGGCCGGCTTGGCCGCCACCTTGCCCTTGACCGAGACATTGACGCCCAGCGCGGCGCCGGCCTTCTTCGCCACTGTCAACGCCTTTTTGGCGACCTTGGCGGCCTTACCCTTTTTGAGCTTCTTTGCCAGCATGGGCGCCGCGGCAAGTCCGCCCGTGCTCACCACGGCAAAAGCCTTGCCGACCTTTTTGAGCTTTTTCTTGATTTTCTTGCCGATACGTCCGGCGCCAAGCTCTTCTTCTAGCTCATCTTCGAAGTCCAAATGATGCGCGTTGGCGCGGAACATGGGTCACCTCATCGGGGGTCTTTTTGCGGGTTGACGGGACGAAAACGGTTCTTAGGGGGTAGGACGAACGAACATGACTTGCTTGCCGCTCGCGAGCGTAAGCAGACAGGACGTCACATCCGGCCATTTGCCCATCATGCCGGGAGACATCGGCTTGACGCGCAATCGCCGTGGATTCTTGCTATTGCCCGCGTTGGCCGTATTGCCGGGCTTGGGCCGATTACCGGATGGGCGATGGCTTGACGGCGCCGGAGGGGGCGGGGGAGGCGGGGGCGCCTCATCCTCCATATCTTCATCATCCTCATCATCCAAGAAATCGTCGTCTTCCCATTGCTCACTCATCATATAGACCCCCTAGGCATGCAAGTTGTCTTCCTTGTCGCCTATGATTTGCACGGAAACCTCATAACCGCGCTGCCTCGCTTTTACTTCGGGGTCGTATCCCATGGGGTGCTTTCGCACTGACTCTAGCGCTACCCATTTTCCATTGAGATAGGCAAGCGGGTAGACATGCCCCAGTAACCGAACGGTCCCGTCATCTAGAGGTAATTTGATTCGAATGAACTTCAACCGCGCCGGCACGCGAAACGAACGAAGCGATGAGGCAATGAATCGGGCTTTATCGTCGCAATCGCCGATTCCCATCACTACAGTCCGCATTGGACTACGAAACGTCTCCGGCCTTTCGCGGAAGAATTTTATCTTATTGATGGAATAGAGCTGAAAAGCCCGCGCAAGCCTTACGGGGTCTCGCGCGGGCACATTGCCGATTTCAATGAGTCGGGAGAGAAACTCGACCAACAGCGGGTTGCCAGTGTCTTCTAGGACTTTACCCCAGAGCGCTTTGGCTTGGGCCTCATCATTGGGTAGGTCCCTCACCTCCCACGTCGGCCTCCCCATCTTCTTCCGAAGATGTTGAATCGTCGTTTTCAGATTCGCCGCCCCCGGCATCCGCCCCCCTTGCCACAACCCGCTCGGCTTGCGCCATCATCGCGTCAAAGTCGTATCCGCCTCGTTCGGCCATCGCCTTGATTCGCGCCAGTTTCGCGACGTCATCCCGAGTCACCCGGCCTAGCTTTTTGCCGGGCTTTTCGGTCTTTTTCGCCCCATTCGCGGCAGTCTTGCCTTTCGGCAGCTTAGGGGGAGCGTTTCCTTTTTGCAATACCATCATGTCTTTGATGTCCGAGAGACCCCGTAAGGCCCCGTTCATGACGGTACTTATCGGGTCGTCTGGCCCCCCGATGTCTTGGCCAAAGCGTAAGCCCCGCTCGAACAGGGAAAAAAGCAGCATTGGATTGCTATTGTTCATTGCTTGCCGATGGTTCATTTCCATCAAAGCCATGGTCTGCGTGAAACCGGCTTGCATGCTCTCCATGTTCATGGAGTGCAATTGCTGCAATTGAGTAATCATCGCGGCAAAAAAGCCGTTTTGTTGTTTCTGCTGCGCCTCGAAATACTCCCGGTCTCTCGTGGCTCGGCTCGCCGCGTCTTCGCGGACCATGGCCGCGTATGTTGTGGCTTGGTCTTGCGTGGCTTTGAGCGTCTGCGAAGTCAGTTCTTTGGCGTATTGGGATGACTTCTCGTGCTCTGCAGAAAGCCGGTCTAACAGACGGTCCGCCATATTGCCGTCAAACATGCCTGCGACCATCGGGCGCGGCACGGCGCCGGGACCGGCCCCCGCCCCGTCTGCCGGGGTGAAATCGATTTTGACGTTCTGCACGCGCCGCAAACACTCCCCCGCGGCATTACAGGCGTCTAGGTTGTACATGCCGTTTCCGTAGCGCCGGCCAAGATACTCTTTGGTAGTAGTGGCCGGCACTGTCCCCTTGAAGCCATCATTGGGGGGCGTCATCTTGTAGACTTCAATCGCGGCAATGACGTTGCGAGAGTCTTTGTCGAGATTCGGGAAAAGCGGGATAGGTTCGTCATTCTCGACGGGGCCGCCTTGGTCCGCTGGATTCGACGGCTTACGCTTCGGGCGCGCCCCCCTAGAACGCAGCTCTGTGACGACTTCGACCACGCCCGGCTCATCGGCTCCCGTGCCGTCTTCTTCGTTATCCCTCGCCATCTTCGTTCCCCCTTACTTTATTGACGTACGCCACGCAAAAGAACAAGGCGGACAATTCCGCCATTTCGTCTTCTGACCATTCTTCCTGTTCTATGAGCTCTTCCATGCGTTCGTTCGCATCCTCGAAATCCTCGTCATTGAAGACAACGCGATTTTCCTTGGCCAGCTTCTCCAAGGCGTTTTTCTGCATAATCGTGTAGTCTGAAACGAAGTCCCGCAATCGGACAAATTTAGGCATTGGTGATGGCATCGTAAACCCTCCGGAAGTCGTCTAGGTCGGATAGAGAGCACGTCACAAGGTAGGCCGCAAGATTGAGCGCTTGGTCTTTGGTGAGAAGCTGCCCGGGAGCCGGGGGAAATAGAATCGTGACGCTATTGCCCTGCGCCGGCGCCGAGACAACGAAACGGTTGAGTGTGTCGATGGTCGGGCGCGGCTCTGGGTTGGCGGATGGGCGTGAACACACGATGCAATACCCATCGTCTGTTACATACCTTTTCACGCCGCATTTGCGGCAATTAGCGGTCTGCATCGTTATTCATCCTCCAACGCGGCGTTTTTGTCAGTGTCAAAATAACGCTTGCGCATGGCGAAGATGAGCAAACGCGTATTTTTGACGTATTTCGCAGTTTCGCTCGCGAGTCTCTCCACTTCGGGCGGGTAGGTCTTACAGAGCTCTAGAAGTTGTACGACCATCAACTCAGCCATGCGGATATTCGGCTGTATCTCTTCCATGAGCTCTGACGCTGTCTTGTCAGCTTGAACCGCGCTTTCAATATTGGCCGCGATGTCCGCCACTGGAACGCTATAGAGCCGAGACAGACTCATCACCAAATCCATCGGCACTTTGCGATTGAGCCGGCGCCCGGCTTCAATGTCACAAAGCCGCTGAGGCTTCATCTTGAGTTTCCGCGCGGCATCGCTAAGAGATAGGTGTTTCGATAATCGTAGAATACGGATGTATTCCCCGAAATTCATCGCTTCGGCCGGCTTGTTCACGTCTTCACCTCGCCCACCAATAACGGCCAAGACTCAGGGCCGGACCAATCCCGCTTTTGGTCCCCTCCCTTGAGGCATCGCAACAGCGTTTGACGTCGGGGGCGCAACGTCCCTGCATTGATGTCCGCCACAAAGCCGGAAAGACCGTCACGGCCTAGAATGCGGGCCATTTCCGGGTCCCCCGTCTTGGCGTACTGCTTGAAGGCTTGCCAGCGTATTTCCGGGTAATCAGGCGGCTCGTTCTCTCGCACGATAGGAACGCCTTTGCAGCGATACAGCACCTTGCCGCTGTCTTGCTCAACGGCCCGGTACACCTTGGGAAGCACGATTTCCAGCGCAGAAAACGTGTGTTCGTGTTGCCACTGGCCAAGCTCGGTGCCCGCCAAATGGTCCAATCGTACGTTAGTCATGACCGAATCCGTATCGCAGTAATAGAGCTCTCCCCCGGCTTCCCGCGCCGCTTCCAATCCTTCCAATAGCCGGAGACGCGAATAGGCCGTCACATAGGCGCCCGCGGCCACGTGGCGAAACGGGCCTTCCTCTTGCGATTGGATGCAATATACCCCCGGCACCTTTGTACTCACAACCGTCGCGCCGGCCTTCTTTGCCCGTTCAATCTCCCAACGCGAGGTGACATACGCGCTCCGGTCAAGGGTCTCCACCAGCTTCCCGTATAGCGAGTTGAGGAGTATTTTATACGCGTAAATGAGAAACGGGTCCCGCGCTTCCTTGGCCGCTTTGCGCAGACGATAGAACGTGTCCACAAAGTTCCGCAGAAATGGCACGCCTTCATAGCGCGCCTGACCGTGTGGCTCGATTTCAACTCCACGCTTGTAGGCCGCCATGAGCTCTATATTGGTCCAGCGCCCGCGGACCTGGCCGTAAGGGAACGTTAGGCGCCCATTCAGAGGCACGCACAACGGTCCAATGAAGCATTTCGGGATTTTTACGGTTGCCTCAGTAATGCCCGAATACGACAAATACCGCTCAATAGAAGAAGGGCTCCGGTTATCCGGAGGAGGAAAGAACCCGCGGAAGTAGAGCGGTAGTTCAAACTGCATAGAGCAAGGGTAAGAAGAGACAATGTCATAATAGTAAACTGGACCCTTGATTTCGCCCATTTTGAACACTTCGCATCTACCGCCAAAATAGGCCGGCATACACCAAGCGTCCGCTTCGACCATTTGCGGGTCATAGATCAATTTTCCATCCTTTGGGCGATAGAACTTATTGAAGTCAATCGATGGAGAGCGCCGAACCCAACGGCTTGCGACAGACGCCAGTGTAAAGGCGAAATCCGCATTGACTGACGTTAGGGCGCTGCGCATGCTTTGCAGTCCTTTTAGGACAATGTCACAATCCCGGAAACAGTACGTCAATTGCTCTTCTTTGGAGAGCGTCTCCATGTGAGAGCGATTGACGTCCAACTTTTCGAGATTGATGGTCTTGCCAATCGCCTTCAATGCGCTTGGCATGAGCCGGAACGAATCAGCGAAAAACATCTTCTTTCCCCCATGGCTTGCGGTCATAAGGACAATAGAGCCACCAGACAACGCAGCGCGAAAATCCCATCCGCGCCGGTCTATCTCCGGAATCAGAAATCTGTGGTCGAAACGGCCCCCGGCATGCGCCCACACATGTTGTCCCTCAAAGCTACGAAACAGCCAGCTTACGTAATCTCTAACATTGTCGAAATGCACTCTATTACCAAGCTCATCGACATGGCAGAGCAAGACCACGTTTGTCCATTCCGTGGTCTCTATGTCGTAAACAGCTATAGGCGGCCATTCCGCTGTATCCTTCAATGGCCGCATGGCTCAGAGAAGAGAGGACAAAAGGCGCCAGACTAGAATCGCGAGAATCACGATTACAAAGGCCTGCGGCCACGTAAGGTGTTCCCAGTTGATTGCGCCCAATATCATCGCTTTTGACCCCGGCATGGCTGTTTCTGTGGCGGAAACGAGGGAAGGTCTATCCCTAGCTCTATCGGCACTTTCCACAGTTTCCGGTTATCGCGGTCTCGCGGGGTGACCCACGATGCCCCGCAATAAGGGCACACGAACTTGCGCATGCGATGGTCTGTCGGCATGACTTCCCGCTTGAGACAATCCGCCATGACACCTAGGCCCGTGGAACGAGAATGCGCCCGCTCTCTTGCGCTTGGGCTTGTTCGCGGGCATTGCGCAATAGCTCTTCATACTCACGAACCGGCAGAATGAGAAACGATGTCCCCGGACCGATGAGATAGTAACCAAGCCGGTTTTCTGTCTTATGGGTCAAATGACCCTTTTCTATGGCGTTTTCCACCATTCTGATTGCGCTCTCCCGGCTCTCACACGGGAGCGGCATTTGCACGTGGCTTCCGGTCAATGACACCATAAGCATGTGCGGTTCGTTCATCGGCTCTTTCATTGTCTTTTCTCCCCTCATCCGTAAAGAGACTCATCGGTCTCAAACCACTCATACCAATCAACCATGTCCCAATAGTCCAACAACACGTCATAGATGCGTTGAAGGTTGTCTTGGGCGCGGTCATAAGATTGCGACACTTGATTTCCTAGCTTCGGCTCAGAGCCCAGATAGACATACACTTCTGTGCCGGCTTTCGTGTCTGCATACTTGAGCCGGCCCCCGGGCGGGACTAGCTCAGACAGCGCCGCAATCGTGTCCGCATCCAACTTGAGGTGACCTACGAACTTCAACCCGTGTTCGTAGATAGCGATATCGTCGGGTTGAAACGGGCCTTTCGCGGCCAACCGGTCAAGCATGTTTGCGTGAATTTCGCCCAAATTTTCCGGACGCTTGTTATTGCGAAAAGAAGAGCTAGTAAACTCCCGCTCGACAATCGTTTGACCGCGCGGAATACGCTCAATCTCCGGAGCCGCGCGGGTAGGGCGAGACTTCGGCCGCTCCCCGGCTATCTCGCGCATGACCCGGCGTAGCGATTCCTGGCCGCGGAAACGAGACATCGGACGTACGGGCGATTTCGCCTTTTTCGGGCGTTTTGGGGGCGTAGGCTTCTTTGGCCTTTTTTGGGCCTTGGCCTTTTTCGCCTTTTTCGCCTTTTTCGGGAGTTTGGTTGATTTGGCCGGCTTGGCCGGCTTGGCTGATTTCTGGCGGGGTTGGGCAAGGGCGCTTGCGGGTACGCGCTTGCCCGCATCATCAATGTAGTTCCCCGCTCGGTCCCGCCGCAGTACGCGCCGGCTCGGCTTGGCCGCGTATCGTCCCCCGTGCCGCCATCTTCCTACACTGTGGTCATAAGTCCACGGCTTCGCAGTACGCGATTTCCCCACTCTTACCCCCCAACGGTCATTCGGGGGTAACATGGAGTACAAAGACGTGTCAAGGTGACACTGTCGGAAAAAGAACGGGGCCGGCGCCTCGCACTTCGGGCGCCGGCCCCATTGGGCCTTTCGGGGGGATTGGCCCTAAATCAGCGTGCGGCGCCGCCCTGCTTCATCGGGTCCAGAAGGCGTGTCCCCTCTTCCGGCTCGACCGTGAACAGGTGCATGGTATTGCCGTTCGGTAGCCGCTGCTTGCCATCGAACGTAATCCACACATACGTGCCCTTGGGGATTTGGTGCATGATGGAGTCCAAGTGGGCGCCGGCCACGGACACGCGCTTTCCATCCGGCACCTGAATGTGATAGACCGTGAACGATTCGCCGCGATTTCCCTTGGCGTCTTCATAGCCAAGATATCGCCCCTCCATGCACTCCCCGGCCTCAGACGGGTCCCATTTGTCGGCGAACGTGCTTTCGACCTTTTTCCCCCGTTTCGGGGCTTTCTCGGCTTTCTCTTCTGTCGTCATTAGCGTCTCTCTCCTCCGATTCGGCACATACCGAATCTTCGCCAAAACATTCCCAACTACGAGGAGCAATTAGCAGCGTGGGACCCGGGAATACCACGCGCCGGACCCTTTTCGCGCTCATACAGACTCCTACCTATCTCGGGAGGATTGGCCGGCTAGGCCATGGTGGGGAGCGGGAAACCAAGCACGGGCGCGTATCCCAGCACTTCCACGCCGGGCGGAATCCGCTTCTCGACCCACTTGGGACCTTCCACGCGAACCGGCCCGATGGGGTACCCCTCATCTTCCAACTGGCCGCGCGTGCCGCCCGTGCCGCGCCCCGTGACCTTGTATTCGCCGCCCCGTGGATGGATGAGAGCTGCCGTCACGGCTTTGGCCGCGGGCGCCGCAGGGTCGCGCCAAATCACGCACAACGGCATGTGCGGGATGACGCCGCGGGTCCGTTCCTTCTCTTCTTCGCCTTCCTCGGACGTCTTGACGGGCTCCCCGGGATTGGCCGCGACCAACCCCGTCGGGGGCACGTTCGCACCGTTCGCGGGCTTGGCCGTGGCCTCACCCGGCTTGCCCGGCTGGCCCTGAGTCTTCTTCGCCTGCGCAATCTGTTCAGCTGTTGCCATGGTGGTTCGTCTCCTTATCGCCAGAATAGGAGCGAATCGGCCCAGCCGCAAGACCCCAGCCACCAAATAGAAAGGCCCGCATTCGAGCCAATAACTCTAGCGATGGAAATCTATCGGGGTTGTAGACATGGCATCCGCATAGGACGCACGCTCCCCGGTCCCTCAAGTGGTAGAGTGAACTGTGGCCACATAAGCAGGCGCGGCGCGGCGACATGCCGCACCCATACCCCGGCTAGTGTGGGCCGGTCAAGGGTAAGACAGCGCCGAAACGCTACGGCTCGGCATAGACGCAATAGCGATTGGTGCGCGCCTCATTGAGCTCACACGTGCCGCCCGTCTCCGCACAGAGCACGCCCAGCACTGCCGCGTGCGCCGGGAAGCAACGCGGGTCCCCGTACCATGCTTCCTTACAACGTGGCTCTTCCCACACGCACGCGAACGTGCACAAGCCCGTGTCCGGATGCGAGGTAAAGCGCGTGCTGGAATCGCTGTTGTCGGCCCAATGACCCGCACAACGCTCGGACGGGAGCTGTAGGATATTCAGCTCTTCGGGCTCTTCCAGCGTCTCCGGCTCGGGTTCGGGCGTCTCCGGCTCGGGTTCGGGCGCGGGCTCTTCGCTCGGCTCCTCAGGCCCCGCGGGCTCGGCAATGGGCGGCAACTCCACGGGCGGAACCGAACACGCGCAGAATAGCAGAGTCAAGAGACAATAGAACTTCGACATGATGTAACCCCCTTGCACGAGAGACCTAGCCAGGTGGACTATTATTCAGGTTCGCCAAATAACTAGCAAGGGCGCGGGATAGGGCCGATATCTCCACCAGCTCTAATATAAGGTCTAGTGCGGCTCGTTCGGATATCTCCCCCATGGGGTCTACATTGGATGTCCTCTTATAGCACTCTGCCACTTTATTGTTGACGCGGTCTAAATACTTGTGGACTTCGTATCTGGTCATGTTGGGGGTCTTACCCCGAACGGGGAGGGGCCGCAGGGCATATATTCGACGCGGTTTTGTAGAACGGCGCACGAAACGGGCGTTTCTGTTTGGCGCTTTCGGCATGACGAATTTGCTTGCATGGGCGTTTCTGACAGTGTCTGGGGAGGGGATTGGGCGGATGGGATGGGATAATGTTGAGGAGTTTCCGCTAGTTACGAAATAGTGCTTGCAATGGGGCCTGGCTTTGGTAGGATGGACTTATGCGGTTCACGACGTCGGCGTAGC
>Ga0268265_10000966_pt1 | contig 26398 bp, 32 predicted proteins | sample KBSSwiS52_FD_190355 | JGI IMG/M metagenome (GOLD analysis project Ga0268265, IMG submission 190355) | Switchgrass rhizosphere microbial communities from Kellogg Biological Station, Michigan, USA - KBS Switchgrass S5-2 (SPAdes) (version 2) | ecosystem: Host-associated > Plants > Roots >...
CGCCAGCGCCCGCTTCGGCCCGGCCGCCACGTCGCCATAGGGGTAGGCGAAGGTCGCAGGCGGCGGCGCGCCCCAAGCGGCGATCGCCTCGGCGTTGCGCGCCACATCCGCCAGGGCGTCCGCGCCGGAGGCCTTGCCGCAGTCGAGGTGCGAATAGGTGTGGCAGGCGATCTCGTGGCCCGCCTGCGCCAACCGCGCATAGTCCGGGCCTTCGGCGCAGATCCCCATCGGCGCCTCGGCCCCAGCCAGGCCCGCGGATATGTAGAAGGTCCCTTTCATCCCACGCGCCTCCAGCGCCGCCGCGCCGGCTTCCGCCGCCGTCAGCGGAGCATCGTCGAAGCTGAAGGAGATCATCGGCCGCTGCGGCCCCCGTTCCAGGGGACGGCGCGCGGCCAGGCGCACCAGTCGGCGGCGCAGCTTGCCCTTCAGCGACCGGTCCGGCTGGTAGGCGTCGGCGTAGTTCATCACACCGCCTCGGCGTAGAGCGCCGCCCGGTAGAGGCGCATGGCGAAGGCGCGGGCCGCCAGCGGGCCGGCCTCGGCGATGGCGAAGGCTTTCAGCCAGGGCCGCCACAGGGGCCTCAGCGGCGCCCGCTTCAGCATGCGGGCGACCCGGTAGCTCGGATAGTTGCGGACGATCTCCGGGTGGTTGGCCACCACCCGGGCGAAATTGGCGGCGGACTGCTCGTACTTGGCCGCGAGCGAGCGGGCGGTGTCGAGCCCGAGGTGGGTGGCGGTGTTGTCCACGTGGCCGATGGGCCAGCGGCGGGCCACCCGCATGCCCCATTCCACGTCCTCCCAGCCCCAGCCGGCGAAACCCTCGTCGAAGGCCTCGGCCGCGAACACGTCGCGCCGCACCAGCAGGTTGGAGGTGAACAGCGTCTTTTCCGGCGCCAGCCGGCGCGCCTCGACGCCCAGGCAATCCGAATGGCCCGCCATCTGCCGGTGCAGCGCCTGGTCGCGACGCGGCGGGACCTGCTTCAGGGAGAAGCCGCCGAACGCCACCGGCGGGTCCTCCGCGGCGATCAGCTCCAGCCAGCGGGCGAGGAAACGGGGATCGTCCGGCGCCATGTCGCTGTCGAGGAACAGGAAATGGCCGGCGCGGGCGTGCGCCACCAGCCGGTTGCGGCCTTTCGCCCGGCCGACGTTGCGCGCAAGCGTGACCAGGCGGACGGGCAGGGCGCAGGCCTGGACCGCCTGGACCACCCGCGCGCTCAGGGCCGGGTCGGCCGAGCCGTCGTCCAGCACCACGACCTCGGCCGCCACGGCCTCGCGTCCCAGCAGGGCGAGCAGCGGCGAGGGATCGTCGCCCTTGAATGGGATCAGCACGGAGAGCCTGGCCGCGGCGCCCGCCCAGGCGGCGTTGTCGGTGAGGGGCTCGGCGCTCACGCGGCCGCCCTCGCGCGAAGGGTGCGCAGCGCCTGGCCGGCGCGGCTGCGCAGGCCCCCGGCGTCGAGCAGCCAGGCGATCGCGCCATAGACGGCGGCGCCCACGCCGGCCTTCAGAAGCAGCTCGACGATCCCGCCGAAGGCCGGCAGGCGGCTGACCGCCAGGGCCATCGCCGCCGTGGCGAACCCGGCCTGCGCCACGGTCCGCCAGGGGATCGGCAGGGCCATCGAACCGCGGCCGAGGGCGAGCGAGGCGGCGAGCCCCAGGCCATAGCTGGCGAGCGTCGCGACCAGGGCGCCGTCGAGGCCGAGGCGCGGGATCAGGATCAGGTTCAGGATCACGTTGGCGACCGCCGGGATCGCCATGGCCGCCAGCAGCCGGCCCGTGCGCCGGGCGAGGGTGAAGGCCTGGCTGAAATAGTAGGTGGTGACGCCGCCGACGAACCCGCTGGCGGCGATCCAGGGGGTCACCTGGGCGGCGCCGACCCGCAGGTCCGGCCCGACCACGAGGTCGCACAGCGGGGCGGCCACCAGCGCCAGGCCGACGGCGGCGGGCAGGGTGATCAGCACCATGACGCCGGCCTGCTCGCGCGCGGCGGCGCGCATCGCCGGCTGGCCGCCGCGCTCCAGCGCCATGATCAGCGCCGGGCCGCCGGCGGCCCCCAGCCAGATGAAGGCCACGTCGAGGGTGCGGTTCGCGAGGCTGTAGCCGGCGTGGTAGACGCCCACCGCCGCCTCGTCGAGGAAGGCGGCCAGCAGGAACCGGTCGGTGGTGGCCAGCACCAGGGCCAGGATCAGCGACAGGGACACCGGGATTCCATAGGCCAGGTAGAGGCGCGCCCGGGCCGGGTCGAACCGCCCGCCGGCGCTGCGGCCCCATTCGCGGGGCAGCACGAAGGCCACGCACAGGGCCGCCGCCGCCCCGGCTCCGAGCAGCGGCGCGGCGCCGCCGGCCCCCGCCCAGGCCAGGGCCGCGCCGGCCAGGAACCCGCCCAGCGTCTGGCCGATGTCGAGGGCGACCGAAGCCCTGACCTCGCCCGCCGCCCGCCGCCGCTCCTGGGCCAGCTTGGCCAGGGTCTTGGGCAGTATCGCCGCAATCCCGGCCAGCACCGCCCAGCGCACGTCACCGGTCATCGGCCAGACAACGGCCACCGCAGCGGCGACCGGCAGGGCCGGCAGCAGGAACATCCACAGGCGATAGACCGTCGCGAGATGATGATCGGCCTCGCCCTTGGCCTCCTCGCCGGCCCAGAAGCGGGCCATGGCCGCCTCGTTCCAGGTGAACAGGCAGGTGTGGGCGAGGCTCATCAGCGAGAAGCCCAGCGCATAGGCCCCGTACTGGCCGGGCGTCAGCAGGCGCGTGAAGGTGACGATGGTGAGCAGGCCCACCACCCCCTGCACGATATTCGCCGGCAGATACCCGATCACCCCGCGCCAGAACATTGGAAGCCTTCCTGACCGTCCGGCCGAGCCTAGCGCACGGCGGACCGATCCCCGAGCAGGCAGGGAAGGGTCATGGCCAGGATATAGAGGTCGAGCCAGAACGACTGGCGCTCGATGTACTCAATGTCGAGCGCCACCCGCCGGCGCACCAGTTCGGGGGTGTCCACCGGCCCGCGCGAGCCGTGGATGGCGGCCCAGCCGGTCAGGCCGGGCTTCATCCGGTGGCGGTGGGCGTACTCGGCCACCAGGCGCGCGGAGACCACGTCGCCGGTCTTCATGCCGACGGCGTGCGGCCGTGGCCCCACCAGGGACATCTCGCCCGACAGCACGTTCAGGAGCTGCGGCAGTTCGTCCAGGCTGGTGCGGCGGATGAACCGGCCGACCCGGGTCACCCGGTCGTCGTCGGCGGTGACCTGCCGCGAGGCGGTGGCGTCGGCTGCGTCCACCCGCATGGAGCGGAACTTCCAGACCACGATCTCTTCGTTGTTGAAGCCGTGGCGGCGCTGGCGGAACATCGCTGGCCCGGGGCTGTCGAGCCGTACGGCGAGCGCGATCAGCGCCATCACCGGGGCGGCGACGATCAGGCCGAGGCCGCCCACCACAAGATCCTGCAGCCGCTTGACCGCCGCGCGCAGCTCGTCGGTGGGCGGGCCGGAGATATGCGCCAGCGGCACGTCGGCGATGCGGGAGATCGCCGCGGCCTCATAGTCCGGGTCCTGTCCGTCCAGCAGCAGGACGATCTCGTTGGGCAGGGCGCTCAGCTGCGCGATCAGCTCGCGCACCCGGTTGCGGGCCCTGGACGGCACCGTGATGACGATTCGGTCCACGAAGGGCATCACGCGGTGGGCCACCAGCGCCTGGGCGCCGCCCAGCAGCGGCACGCCGCGAACGGTCTCAGGGGCGCGGGCCGCGCGGTCGTCGAAGACACCCAGGATGTTCGCGTCCCGACGTCTGAGCGCCTGGTCGATCAGCCGCTCGGCCGCGCCGGTGGCGCCCACCACCACGACGTTGGGCGTCAGCCGGCCGTTCTCGCGCCAGCGCCGGACGAGCAGCCACCAGGCCAGGTGCAGCCCTCCGAGCGCGGCCAGCGTCATGGGCAGCCAGGCCGCCGTCGCGGCGTCGAAACCGCCGTGGTCGACGAATGGGAACAGGGCGAGCGCCGCGCCAGCGGCGGCGATGGCCACCGCGACGCCGACGCGGGCGAGGTGCACGGCCAGCGGCTCATGCCGCCCAAAGCCATAGGCGCCGAACAGAACCAGTCCGCAGATCAGCGCCAACGGCGCGGCGAAGAACACCGCCTGATCCGCCCCTGGCGGGGCCAGGGTCCAGGCCGCCAGGGCGCTCGCCAGCGTCGCAACCGCGTCGCCGATCTGGAACGCGCGGGCCACCGCCGGGCCGCGAAGGCGCACGCGGCTCGGGACCAGCCGGGGCGGGCGCAAGGGGCCGCGCCGGTCGGCGCGCGCAGCGTCTCGCGCCGGCCCGGAGCGCCGGTCGGACACCGGGACGCGCTGTAACGTGGAAAGGAACGCCATGTCTCGCAATGCGAATTCGAACCTTCGGCATCCTGACAGGGCGTTCTGAGCGCGCCGTTAATGCTCCGCGAAAAAGCCAGAGGGTCGCCACACTGCGTCCCGTTCTGGAACCAATCCCCGCGCTCAAGCTTAACCGAGGTACGCGCCCTGCCGTCGTCGGGCGGGCTGTCGAAGGACGGAGACGTCGCATGACCGCGCACTTCGTGAAGAAGATCGTCGGGGAGGCCGCGCGGCCGGCGCCCACGGCCAACCGGCTCCTGGCCGCCCTGGGCCCCGCAGACCGTGACCTCATCGCCCCGCATCTGTCGTCCTTCCCCCTGCGCCGGGGCGAGGTGCTGTTCGAGCCGGGGGACGAGGTCGACACCACCTACTTCCCCTGCCACCGCGCGATGATCTCCCTGCGCCTGGCCACCCGCGACGGCCAGGAGATCGAGGCCGCCACCGTGGGCCGGGAGGGCGCCCTGGGCGGCGTGGTCTCCGCGGGCCACAAGCCCGCGTTCGGCCGCGCCGTGGTGCAGATCCCCGGCGACGCCTTCCGCATCGAGACGGCGCGGCTGGAAGAACTGAAGGGCCGCTCGCACGCCTTCAGCGAGCTCTTCGCGCGCTACGCCGACGCGCTGCTGGCCCAGGTGATGCAGTCGGTGGCCTGCAACGCCCTGCACAGCATCGAGGAACGCTGCTGCCGCTGGCTGCTGGCCGCCCACGACCGCGCGGGCGACCACAGCTTCCCGATGACCCAACAGGACCTGGCCGAGATGCTGGGCGTGCAGCGCACCTCCGTCACCGCGGCCAGCAGCAAGCTGCAGGCGCAGGGCCTGATCAGCTACCGTCGCGGCGTGGTCGAGGTTCTCGACCGGGAGGCCCTCGAGCGCGCCGCCTGCGAATGCTACGAGGCCGTCGAACGGCACTTCGAACGCCTGCTTCCCGGCGTCCAGCCTCCGAAGCCGGGTTAGGGTCCGACCCCGCCGCGGCGATCGGCGTCGAAGCCCTGGGCCTCGATGAAGATCCGCGTGACGTCCGGGTGCGCCTGTTTGATCGCCCGCTCGATGCGCGTGACGGTCCGCTCCACCTCGGCGGCCGAGAGACTGTCCTCGAAATCGAGGCTGAGCGCTGCGAACACCTCATTGGGACCGAAGTGCATGGTCAGCGCCTGGTTCAGCGCCACGACGCCCGGCTCGGCGCGGGCGATGCGGTTGATGCCGATGCGGGTGTCGTGGCTCGCCGCCTCGCCGGTCAGCAGGCTCTGGCTCTCCGCGGCCAGGAAATAGGCCGTGACCATCAGGATCACCCCGATGACCACCGAGGCGACGCCGTCGATCACCGGCTGGTCCAGCGCCTCGCTCAGGGCGACGCCCGCCAGCGCCACCAGCAGGCCCAGGAGGGCGGCGGTGTCCTCGAACAGCACCGTGAACACGGTGGGGTCCTTGCTGTGCCGGATCGCGGCCAGGAAGCTGCGCCCGGTGCGCTGGCGGTTGAACGCCTTCAGGGCCACCACCCACACCGCGCCCTCGAACAGGATGGCCAGGGCCAGCACCACATAGTTGACCCAGGCGCTGACGATCTGCGCCGGATGGCGGATCTTCTCCAGGCCGTGGCTGATCGAGACCACGCCGCCCACGCCGAAGATCAGCACCGCCACCACGAAGGTGTAGAAGTAGAGCTGCAGCCCGTAGCCGAAGGGATGGCGGGCGTCCGCGGGCTTCGCCGCGCGGCGCAGCCCGAAGAGCAGCAGCAGCTGGTTGCCGGTGTCGACCACCGAGTGGATGGCCTCGCTGAGCATGGCGGCGCTGCCGGTGAACGCCGCCGCGGCGAACTTGACGACGGCGATGGCGCTGTTGCCGGCCAGGGCGGCGAAGATGACGGTTCGGGAACTGCTGACGGTCATGCGGGGAGGAGCCTAGAGGCGGGCGCGCCGCAGGCAACGCCTGCCGGCCCGCCAAGGATGCGTTAAGGCCCGGCTTGTACAGACCCTTTGCCTTGCGGCGAAACGTTGCCCTCGCGCGGCGATTTCGGCTATGGAGGGCGTCCCTTGGCGGGTCATCGCCGTCGGCGGTTCGCCGCCGGCCCGGCGACCCGGCTCAGGGCGGGAGATAACCCGAACAAAATCAAGGTGACGTGGCCGAGTGGCTGAAGGCAACGGTTTGCTAAATCGTCATACGTGAAAGCGTATCCAGGGTTCGAATCCCTGCGTCACCGCCACTACTCCTTGAAAACATTGCGTTTTCGGGGAGGAATCAGGGGCTATCCATCATCGCGCCCCTCAATGGATTTGCGAGCCCTTAGGCGGCGTTTTTGTCGCCAAAGACCCGATCTGCTTCAGCTGACCAGCGCAGCGCCAGCGACTCGATTTGGCCCACGCTCTTGCGAATAAATGGCCCGAGGCGCTCGAGCTCTTGGTGCGCGGCGGCGCTTGTGCGGCTTCCTTGGTCTAGGTCGAAGAATACGGCTAGGGCGTTGCGATAAAAATAGCCCTGCCTTCGAAGGTCGACGACGATCTGCATGAGCATGGCTGAGGGCAGCACCTTGAGCTCAACCTCATCGAGGGCGCGCAGGATGTGGTCGAAGTTCGCCGGGTCGAAGCCCATGTTCACGCCCGTCTTCATCATCGTCTGGGCGACCGCGGCCGCGAGCTGACGGGCGACGGTGACGAGAACGACCAGTTGGCCGTGCGTGTCCTCTGCGCGTCTTCGCTCCTGGGCTCTGACCTCGGCGCGCGCCACCCAGATTGCGGTGAACACCGCAATCACAGTTCCGATGGCCTGAGCCCAAGCCGCGGCTGCTTCGCTGAAGGCGCCGTGTTTCCCAACCGCCCCCAGGAAGAAGCCGACGGCCCCCATGAGAAAGATGGCGGCGACGACGTGTTCGGCTGGCTTCACCGTGTCAGCCTCTCATGCGCCACCATGACGCGCAACGCGCGGCACCCCGTTGACTCCGTCGTTCCGGTTCTGTTCACGTCGGCCAATGCCGTCCCGCTTCCCCGCACCCTGGTTCGTCATCCCGCAATCCGAGTGCTATATTGTCGCCGACGCTACCGGCTACCCGCTGGCCTATGTCCACTTCTCCGACCGGGTGATTATCGGCACTGGCCCGGATCGGCTCACGAAAGACCAAGCCCGGCGGATCGCGACGAACCTGGCGAAGGTCCCTGGCCTACTCCGACTCCACAGGGGCGTCGTCGTCGCGCTGGAGAGCGTGAAGACCGGCCTCGACTAGGAGGCGGAAGGCCTCGGAGCGCTTGATCAGCAACGCCTCGGCGAAGGCGCGGACGCGGTCCTCCAGCTCGGGCGGGAGGAGGACGTCTTGGGCGGTCTGTTCAGTCACGGCTTCGCGTCGGCCTGGAGCACCGTCTCGCACATCGCGCGGATCGCCTCGGAGCGGGTGATCTTGCGGGCCGCCGCCCATAGCTCGACCCGATAGACCAGTTCGACAGGCAGGCGGACTGTGATTGTAGGGTCCCGGCCTGTCGCCGGCCTGCCTCGCTTTTTTGGTATCGCCGGAATTGACATCGTGGTTTAGGTGTCGCACTAATGACGGGCCAAGGCAAGGGTTGCCGCCCTCGCCAAGGCCCTAACCGCAACGATCCATCGGAGGGATCATCATGGCTGCGTCTAGCAGTAACACGAGGCCGCGCGCGCCTCACCACACCCCCGTCATAGTCCACACAGGCCGCTTCCTCGCCAGCCGCTTCGGCGCCGGCGCGGCGCTGTTCCTGTGCGGCGTCAGCGTCGTCTGGCTGGTGGTGTTCGCCCTGAACGCCGTCGCCCTGACGAGGGGACTCTGACCATGGCCAGGATCAAGGACACCCGCGAGGCCTGGGCCACCTTCCGCACCTGGATGGCCTGGGCGCACCCCGATGGCGCCCTGGTGGTCGACAAGGCCAAGCACCTGGGCTGCAAGCTGTCGCAGTGCTTCCATGTCACCATTTCCGGGGAGCAGGACGTCAAGGGCGGATACCCGGTCTGCTACTTCGGCACGCCCGATCAGTTCCAGGTCGTCCAGCCGCACGGCGGCGGCCTCTACACCCGCGAGCCGGCCGGCAAGCGGCTGGCCGACGAGATGGCGAGGGAGCGCCAGTCATGAGCGCCACCGATCATAGCCGCCGCGAGTTCTTCGCGATCACCGCCGGCCTCGCCGTGGCCGCTTTGCCGATCGCCGCGTTCCCCACCCCTACGGACCCTTGGGCGGAGTGGGAAGGCCGCTGGTATCACCCCGCGTTCAAGGACTGCGTCCGCCACGCCAAAGCCGCTGGGATGCATCCCGACGACCTGGGTCAAATCATCAGTCCCGGGAAGGAGTGGGTGACGTTGCAGTTCTACGTCCAGAGCCGCGACGAGCTGCGCACCTTCGACGCGCGCGGCGAGAAGGGGTGGCGCTGATGAACCCGCAAACCCAAACGATCCCAGAGGAAAAGCTGTCGCTGCTGCTGGCGACGCTGCTGGTGTACGTCATGCGCAGGGACCTGACCGTCAAACAGGCCAGAAAGGTGAAGGCGGCCCTCACGGCTGGCGCCGAGCGCTACCTCGAGGAGACCGTGCCGCAACACAACGTCGTCACCCTTCGGAACCGGCAGGCCTGGGCTGAGTACGACGAACGCGTCGCTCTCACCCGGAAGGCCGCGAACATTCTACTCCGGGCGATGGAGGTCTGAATCTCGGATCGATCCGAGAATGGGCCGAGCGTGTTCGCTCAACCTTGTACACGCGTACAACGGGGCCGCTCCACGCCGGGGCGGCCCTTTCACTACGCGCCCCACGGCGGGGCGCGATACGGCGCTAGCTCTCGTCAGGTGCGCAGCTCCACGCCGATGATCCGGTGCGGCGCGGTCCCGCCATCGGCGAACACACCCGGAAAGGTCGTCACGTGCGACCCGGCCGGCGGCGTGAAGCTGTCGAGCACGTCGTACGCCATCGGCGAGCCGCCGGTGTTCGCAAAGCCGTGGTTGCGATCGGTCCAGCCAGTGTCGGCGCTCATGTTGCAGGCCGCGCTCGCCTGCCGGCCTAGCGCCACCAGCGCGACGCAGGCCGCGTTCTTCGCGGGCCACGTGATCGCATGATCGGTGTCCGCGCCCGCCGAATCCGTGTCGTCGACCACGACGGCGCAAGTCTGCGGCCCGCGATAGATCCCGTACGAAAAGCCGTAGTTCGGCCCGGTAACGGTCAGGCTGATCGCGTCGGTGCTGGTGATCTTCTTCCAGACGAAGGTCGCCACGGCCCCTAAGGTCACGACGTAGGACGTCGAGGTCCAACCCGAGCCGCTGGGCACGAAGCCTGGCGATGCGGGGATGCCTTGGTTCTGCGGGCTGAACAGCCAGAGGATGTCGTCAACGGCGGCGCCCTTGTCGGCCAGCGTCAGCGTCGTCGAGGTCTGCGAACCGGCGGCGATGAACGTCACTGGATCGACGGCGCTCGCCATCATCATCGGCGAAATTGACCACATCAGTGTCTTCCTTTGTCTAGGCCGCGCTCCGGACCGCGAACTCGATGCGGTCGAGCGAGGACTGGCTCTGTTCGTGGAACTCTTCTTCCTGGAACGCCATCGCCCGGCGCTGAGACACAGCCGCATTCCCCTGTTTGGCGACCTCGGCGCGCAGGGTGACGACTTCCTGGATCAGGGCCCTCAGCAGACTGTCGTTCCCGCCCCCGTTCGGGGTGACGCTGGAGCCGCGCGGCAGGCTGACAACTTCGGGGCCGTGCTCGCCGACAACAGCCAGTCCGCCCGGGTGAAAATCCGTCCCGCCAGCGTAGTGCGGCAGGAACTGCAGCAGCCCCTGGTCGCCGTAGTTGGCCGTGGGCGCCACGCCGCCGTTGTAGTTGATGTTCCCCGAGGCGTCGTAAGGGGTGTTGTCGTTGGCCCGCTGAACCGAAGCCAGGAGGCCGATCGCCGCCTGCACCCCGAGGATCGCCGAGACCGTGTCCAGCGTGTTCTTCTTGATGTCGTTCAGGTACGGGGCGACCTGGTCCTTCAGCAGTGCGAGTTCACGCTCCCCGGTACTGACCTGTGACTTCTCGTAGGCCGCCGAATCGCCGACGGCGCGCTTCACCGCGGCCAGGTCCTTGAAGTAGCCCTCGCTACTGCTGTTGTAGGCCTTCGACGCCTCCAGGAACGTCTCGGAGACGCCCTGGAGCCCTTCACTGCCCACCGGCGTGGCCTCGAACGCGGCCTTCGCCTGACGATAGGCCTCTTCCGGCGACAGCATCGCCACGGGGCCGACATTCAACGATCGCAGATAATCGTCGAGGCTGTTCGCCAGCGCCCGGTTCTTGTCGATCACGCCTTGGATGGCGGTCGCGTCCCGTTGGTAGGCGTCGCGAAGATCGTCGCGGGCGGTGCTCAAGTTGTCGTTCAAGGCGCTGAGCACCATGTCCTTCAGCTTGTCAGTCGCATCGGTGACGCTGGAGGCGAACTTCTTGAGCGTGTCGGCCAGCTCCAGGCCGTTCAGGGTCGCCAGCTTGCCGGTTAGTTCGTCGAACTGCTCGGTGGTCAGATAGCCAGCATCCGTGGCGGCCTTGATCTCCGCCGCGCGAGCCTCCTGCGCCCGCGTCAGTTGCGTGACCGCAGCGCCTTGCGGGTCAAGGAAGCCCTGGATCGCATCGGTGATCGACTGGCTAAGGCCCTGGGCGGATTCGTACTTCGAGAGCACCTCCAGCACCTGGTCAAACGACTTGCCCGCGGCGAGCGCCGACTTGGCGACCTTCTCCTGCGCCTCGGATTGGAACGTCGCGGTTTCAAGCACGGCCTTGAGGGCGGCCTCGGCCGCGGCTGCGTTGTCGCCAACGGCCGAGGTGATGGTGCGGCCGCCCGAGGTGTAGATCTGGCTCGGGTCGCGCGTGCCGATGACGACGCCGGTGATAATCTCCGGGAGGCCGATCTTGAGGGCGCGGAGCATGTCCTCGCCGGAGAGGATTGCGGAGCCGGCCGCCTTGGCCGCACTTTCGGTTTCCGACGTGCGCTTGTTCCCCGATAGTTGGCCGGACACGAGGTCGAAGCCGGCGCCCGCGTTGGTGGGCTTGCCGGCGAGGAGCGAACCGAGGCCGAGGGCGACGATGGCAGCGACGGGCCCCAGGAAGGCGGCGGAGGATAGGATCGTGCCCATGGTGCCGGCCAGGGCGGCGCTGCCTCCCAAGCCAACGACGCCGTTCGCGATGCCTGCGGCGATCGAGGTTCCGATGGTGGAGCTCGCCAACATGCTCCCAGCGATGGAGCCGCCGATCGAGAGGCCGATGTCGGCCGCGCCGTTGCCGGTCCCAAGGTGAAGGCCTTGGGCCAGGAACGCGCCCTTGCCGGCGTTGCCGATGGCGCCGACGAGACCGCCAACCGAGCCGGTGATGCTCGCCAGAGCGCTGGAGAGGCCGCCCAGGGCGCTTCCCCAGTCCTTGTTGCGGATGCCCTGGAAGAGGGCGTCGAAGCCCTGCAGCGCGTCGTCTGCGGCCCGCTGGACGCTCCTGCGGAATTCCTCCATCCCGCGGACCGCGTCGTCGAGGGCGGCGGGCGTCAGCTTGAGCTGTTCGTTGTGCTTCTTGATCAGGTCGATGGTGGAGACGTAATTGGCATCGAACGCCTTGCCCGCGGTGACCGCCTCCAGCGTCGCGCCCGTCGCTTTCTTCGTCGCGTCCGTCTTGTCCTTTGTGGCCTTCGCCTCGCCGGCCAGGCCGCGCACCCGGGCCTCGTAGGCCTTCAGGGTCTCGCGCTCGATGGCGGCCAGTCCGGCGTCGACGGCGCTGGTCCCACTGACGAAACCGGCGTTGAACGCCTCGCGGCCGACCTTGGCGAGGTTGCCCATGGCGCCGGCGAATTCGTTGTTCAGCCGCGCGAGCGAGACGTGATCCAGTTCGGGCAGCCGGATCGGCGCGCCCGTCGCCATCAACATGGCGTTAATGGTCGGCCGGAACTGGTTGAGCGCGTCGATCGACTTGTTGACGAGGCCCTCGATGGCGGAAACAGCGAGGTTCGCAGCCGACATAGCCGCATCGCCGATCGCATCGGGCAGGAGATTCCAGGTCGCCTTGATCGCCTCGAAGCCGCCGGTGAAGGCGCCCACGTTGATCTTCACCGCGTTGACGGCCGCGCCCGCGATCCCGTGCATAGTATGATCGAACGCGCTCTCGACGGCGGCGATCTCAGGCTTGAAGGCGTCTGTCAGCGCCTTTGACGTGGCGTTGAACGTGCCCTTCATGACGTCCATCGTCGTGATCGACTGGTCGCCGACTTTCTTCAATTGGTCGCTGGTCAAGCCGAGCGTGCCGATCAGGTTCTTGTGTTCCTCGTTGAGTTCGTGCGCGCTGATGGCGAAAGCGCTGCCGACGGCGGCGGCGGCGGCGGCGGCAGGCGCGAGGATGGCGACCAGCGGCGCGGCGGCGGCTGCGACCTGGCCGAGGGCGGCTCCGAATCCCACGCCGCGGGCGCGCGCGGTGCTGAACACGTCGCCGATCTGCGCGCCCTGTTGGATCGCCACCATCCATGGCTTTTGCCCGGAGGCGAGACTGACGCCCACGTCCGCGAACTGTCGGCCGAGATTGATCATTTCATGTGAGGCGAGCTTGGAGCTCGTGGCGAGCTTGCCCTGCACGCCCATGACGCCCGCCAGTTGCCGCTCGACGTCGCCGGAATGCTTGCCGATCTCGTCGAAGGAACTGCCCACGCCGCTGAGGCTGCGATCCAGCTTCACAGCATCCGCCGCGGTGTCGGCCATCTCCTTGCCGAGGGCGCTGGTGGCGGTCGTCGCGCGCTTGCCGGCCGCTTCGACCTTGTCCGCCGAATTCGCGGCCTGGTTCATCGTCGCGACGAGCTTGTCGCCGCCCTGCGCCTCGATTTTTAGGATCAGCTCCTCGATGGTCACGGTCGGCCCCCGATCCGCGCCGCGATGCTGGGCGCGCATTTGGCCTCGATGTCCGACAGCTGGCGGTCGAGGAGATCGACGTTGTCGACCTTGATGTAGCTGTTGAGTGACATGATCCCGCGGATGACTTGCAACCGGTTGCGGGCCATCTCGATTACCTTCGCCTTCACTTCAGGGCGGATCGAGAGCTGCGCCTGGCGCTTGTAGATGTCGATCTCGTCGACGAGCGCCTGCAGCGCCAGAATCTCGCCGATCTGCTCTGGCGGCCTGGGCTCGGCCAGCGCATCAGGCACGGAGACCCAGCCCGGTTCGACCTCAGTCATCGAAGCCTCCGCTCACGATGTTGCGCGTGCCGAACACCCGTCTGGCGATGGCGTTGACGATGGTCGGGAATTCCATCGCCGTGATCCGGACCATGCCGGACGGCGACTGCGTGCTTGAGCCCCGCTCGAGCTTCGGTGCGTAGGGCAGCGAGTTCGAGATCATGACCGGGATCTCGTCGTAGACGGACAGCTTCCCGACGCCGGGCTGCGGCAGATCCTCGGCGCCGTGAAGGTAATGCTCGGCCGTCGCGTCGCGGGTGGTGATGTCCGGCGCGCCCAGCGAAATGTTCCAGTTGCTGCGCGCCTTGCCGGTCTTGATCGGCGTGCGGTCGATGATTCGGCGACCGACCTCGAGCGCCGACCGGCGGATGACCTCGTCGAGGTTCCGACTGTAGTCGACTGTTCGTGCCCGAAGTCGGTCGCCGACCTTGCCCATCAGGTCGAGCACTTCACGATGCGCAGCGCCTCGGCCTTCACGACGTCGCCAGCGACGCGGCGGCGGCCGTGGAAGCGAACGAGGCCGCTCGTCGCCTGCGTGTAGGGATCGCGAAGGATGGTCATCCCCGTGCGGTCCAGCACGCGATAGCCCTGGCCGAAGTCGCCGACGACGATCGGATAGAGGCCGGCGCCCTCGTTGGGCATGTCGACCGCCTCGACCACGGGGCGGCCGAGGATCGTCTCCGGCTGGCCCTCCCTGAGGCCGGGCGCCCACAGATACTGGCCGTTGCCGTCCTTCAGCTTACGGACCGACGCGAGCGTCGTGCCGTTGAGCATCCAGGACGACTTGTTCCGATAGAACGGCGGCAGGGCGTAGAGGGCGTTGATCAGACCGTCGCCCGTGACGGCCGCCGCAGAGCCCGTGTTGACGGTGGTGATCGTCGTATCGCTCAGGATGCCAATCGGCTTGCCGACGCCATTGCCGGAGACGAAGGACAGCCCTTCGAGCCGGCCGAACTCCTCCGCCAGGTCCATGGCGATCTCGTCCTGGACGTTGAAGCTGGCGTCCTCGAGCAGCTTGAGGCTGACGTCGATGTAACAGGCCATCTCCCTCGCGGTGAGGCGCTGCTGGCCATAGGCCTGTTGCGTCCCAGAGCGGGTCTCGGTTTCCTCCACCCAGACCGCGGTCGGGGCCCCGGTGCGCACTGGGATCAGCATATCCGAGGCGGACATCTGGCCGACGCGCGCGGCTTGGCGAACGGGCGAGAACTGGACGAGATTCTTGATGATCTCGCTGGCGAACTGCTCGTGCACCAGGTAGCCGCCGGCGGTGTCGGTGCTGGCCGTAAGGCTTTTACGCTCCACCTCCGGCAGGGCCTCGGCGCCGTAGCGCAGGAGGCCGTGGAAGGCCTTGGCTTCGCCGGTGATCTCCACCTTCTGCTCGCGGTCGCCGCCGGAGGCGGTGCGCTTGAAGGCGGTTTCCAGGCGCTCGGCACGGTCCGTGGCGGCGGCTAGCTTCGCCTCCAGGTCCGTGAAGCGGGCCTTTACGGCGGTGTCGTGCACCTCGAAGGCGCCTTTCAGTTCGTCGATCGGGTCGTCTTGGTCGCCGGCGGCCTTGGTCTCCAGGCGAGCGAATTTCGGGTGATAGTTCATGTTTGTATTCCTGGTTGGGTGATCAGAGAGGCGCTCGCGCGGATGCGCTGCGCCAAGGTGGTCACCGCATGCCGGTCAGCATCCCGCTGAGCGGCGGCAGCCGGACGGAAGCCCTTCGCGAGGACCTTCGCCCGTTCACGCGACCAGCCTGCGTCCCGCAGGAAGGCCTCGTATTCTCGTTCGGTGGCGATCTCGTCAGCCTTCACGGCGACGACGCGCGCCTCCTGGTTCATGGGGATCGACACGAGGCTGATCTCGTGCAGGTCGAGCTGCTCGAGCACGCGCGCCCCGGTCTTCCGGTCTTTGGTGGCGTGGACCGTGCGATAGCCGATGCTGAGGCCCTCCAGGGCGCCATCCTTCAGCAACGCAAGGGTCTCCTGCGCCTTCTGGACGGCCAGCGTCAGCTTGCCGGTGACCTCCAGGCCCTTCGCGGTCTCCTGGATAGACGTCCACACGCCAATGACCTCGCGCGGGTCGTGGTCGCGGAACATCTTGACCTTGGTTCCGGCCCGGGTGTGCGCGGCCAGCGAGCGCTTGAAGGCGCCAGGCGCGACGATGTCGCCGCCCATGTCCTCGTTGCCGAAGGTGCTCGCCAAGCCGGAGAATATGCCCTCGTCGCCGACGGCCTTGAGCTCGAAGGGAATCGGGCGGCTCATTGGATGGATGCTCCTTCCGGGCGGTCCTCGTAGCGCTCCAGCGCCCATTGCAGCAGTTCGGCGGCCATCGTCGGCGAGCCGGCCTCGATCAGGTCCAGCGCTCCCCGCATGACCGTGGCCGCAGCGCCGCGCGCGTCGACCAGGCGCTCGATGCAGCGCGCTAACAGCAGGCGCGCCGGGATCTCGCCGAGCGGCCGCTGCGGCGTCTCCGTATAGGCCTCGTGGTAGCGTAGAAGGTCCGCCTGCAGGGCCGCAGACAGCGCGCCCGGGTCCATATCGCCCCCCGCGCCGCTCATTGGATGCTGGCTCCCGCCGGCGGGCCGCCCTGGCGCTCTATGACCGCCCGCAGATACTGCGCCGCGTCCGCAGGCCGGCCCAATTCCAGGTCGACAAGCGCCATTTTCAGGATCTGACAGAAGCTCTCGCGCAGTCCGCGGACCTCCGCGGCAAGGTCAAGTTCCGGTTTGGTCGTCATCCTGCGATCCCCCATGCGTGTTCCGGATAGGCCGACAGCACCTCGGCCCCTGGCGGCGGCCAGACGTCCGGCGCGGCCGGCGGCGCAGTGACCGGGCCGTCGGCGCCAATGGCGAGCCCGTCGACGTTCCAGACGAACGCCTGTGGCGCCTTCGCAACGGCCATCGACAGAGCGCCGGCGAGCGCATTGGCGCGGTCGTCTGACGAGCCGACGCCCTGCGGATGGTCGACCCGATCCTTGCCCGACGGACCGACGCGGCGCTCGAGCAACCGGAGCTCGCGGACCAGGTCAGGGTCGTCGGGAATACTGACGGCGCCGCGCATGAAGCTGGCGACACTGTCCAGGTAGAGCGTCGACTTGGGTTTCAGGCAGCGCTCATAGCGCATGCCAGCCGCCTCGAAGGCGCGGACCGTGAACTCCGCGGCGAAGTTGTCGCCGACGACCTTGGTGCAGCCGTACTCCTTGGCCAGGGCGGCGTAGTCGGCCGCGACCTGGTTCGGGTTGAGCGGCGGCCGGCGCCCTCGGACCACGTCCGCCACGAAGCGCTCGCCCTCGAGGTGCCCGACGCAAACGGTGAAGGCATCCGCGCGCCCAGCCGAGGCGTCGACGAAGCATTGATACGTCACGCCAGGCCGTGGCGGCAGTTCGAGCGGCCGTTCGTGGTCGATCGCAGCGTCGATCACCGCGTCGTCGAGCAGCGCCGACAGATCGGAGCGGAACAGGCCGCCCCATTCCGCCTTCGCGCTCTCCGGGTCGTCCCGATAGGCGTCGGCGATCGTCTTGCGGTCGATCGTCGGATTGAACAGCTCCGTAGGGCCGCCGATCACCAGCACGTCGCCGTCGTTCTTGCCGAAGTGGTCGCGGTGCTTCTTCGCGAGGAGCCCGGTCCGGCGATAGGGCGAGCTGATGCCGATCAGGATGCCGCGGCTCGTCGCCAGGGCCGGCAGGAGGGCGCGATAGAGCTCGATGTCGCTCAGCTGGCTCGCCTGGTCCCTGAGGTAGGCGACCTCGTCGACGATCGCCGCCACCAGCGTGCGGCCGCGGACCAGCCGGAAGCTTGCCCCCATCACCGCGATCGTCAGCCCGCCGACCAGCCGGATCTCGTCGGCCGTCTCGCTCTCGATCATCTCGGACAGCAGCGGCGACTCGGTCAGGAAGGCGCGCAGATAGCCCATCACCGAATCGGCCTGGTCCTTCGAGCCGGCGATGATCGCAACCACGCCCGTCTCGCCCGGGCTGAGCGCGGCGCCGTGGTCGACGTAGCAGGCCTCGTAGCAGCCGAGCGCGGCGGCTATGCGCGACTTGGCGGCGCGCCTGCCGATGACAGCCCACAGCTCGCGCACGCGCCTCTTCGGCGGCTTCCGGCCGCCCGCGATCTTGCCGAACAGCGCCCGCTCGGCGCGGTCCATCGGCAGCCCGTAGGCGCCCTTGATGGCGGCGAACCATGTGGCGAAGGTCGACGGGTCGCCGAGCGCTGCGCCCAGGCCGTCCGGGTCGCGCAGGGCCGTGATCGGATCGTCGCGCCCGCTCATGCCGCCGCCTCACGCTTGGCCGCCATGTGCGCATCGAGGGCGGCGCGGCCGGTGAGCTTGGGCTTGGCGGGGACCTTGCGACGTAGGGCGGACAGCATGCGGGCGGCGGAGTTGCTGGCCCTGGTGATCTGTTCGCTGTCGACCGCCTCGCCGCGCAACATGGCGCCCTGCAGTTGTTCGACGTGAAGCATCAGGCCCGCGATGGTTCGGACCTGGAGCTGTTCGGCCGGGCCGAGCGCGCCACCCATCTGCGCCGTGAGGTCGCCCATGATGTCGACGAAGCGCCGGCCCTCGGCCGAACTCGCACTGACACCGCCGGGCAACCGAGTGCCGTTGGACACCGCCGAGCGGGCGTGTGGCGGGCGCTTGCCGGTCAGGTCAGGGACAGAGGCTGGGCGAGACATGGGCGTCCTATTGATGGGTGTGACAATGGATGAAGTCGCAGAAGACGTCAAACGCCGAGAGGAAACGGCGGACGGAGCCTCCGTATAACCATGGTCGGATGAGAGACGAATGGCAGCGAGAAAAGGCGGCCGATTGAGCTTCTCCGCCCGTACGTTCTTCGGAGGCGCGGCCCTCTCAAAGGGGCGCGTAGCCTCCAGGGGGTATGGGGGACTGGTGTCACGCCCGTCTGACGGGGGGTCTGACAGAGAATGACGGGGGGAATGACGGGGGGTCTGAAATCGGAATGACGGGCGTCTGACGGGGGGTTTCACGCTTCGCCACCCGGGTCCGCAGGTGCGACGCGGGTCAGCTTGCGAAGCTGCCTGGCGGGTCGCCCGACCATCTCGACGCGGATCTGGCCGGCGGCGAACAGGCGGTTCATCGCGCCTTCGAGGCCCTTGCGGCTGGTGCTCTTTGCCGCAGGGTCGCGTGCGAACACGGTCGGCGCGTAGTTGGCGCTGGGCTTGTCGCTGACGTGGCGGCCTTGCGCCTCGTAGGTGGTGAGCAGTTCGAGGAACGTGTCGTCCACGCGGCGTTTCTGGACGGCCATGTCGAGTGATGAGCTCGGCGCGTCCTGGTCGACCACGAAGGCGCCGGCGCGGCGATAGATGCGCAGGTCGCCGCCGGCTGGTGAGTAGTTGGCCTTTTTAACCGACAGGGTTCGCAGGTCGGGGTCGGCGCCTTCCTCGGTGGACTTGGACAGGTAGAGCCGCGACCTGACGCTGTTATTCCAGGCCGTCGAACCGGAAAGCCCCGACCCGGAACTGATGCCGTTCAGGCTGGGGTGTGCGAGCAACAGCACGCCCGCTTCCGCCGCCATCGCCATGCGGCGCAGGTGGCCGATGAACTGCCGCACCTGGGCGCGGTGGTTCTCGTCGCCGCCGTAAACGTCCGCGAGGGAATCCAGGACTATGAGAACCGGCTTCCAGGCCCTGATTTCAGCCTGCAGATCGTCCCACAGGGGCGTTGTCACCACGGCGCGCCCGCGGTCGTCGGAGACGGCCAGGAGCGCGTCCAGATCGGCGTATGGCCACACTTTGAGGTCCGCGAGGTCTTCGATGCCGACTTCGTAGTGTGTGCAGAGGTCGCCGAGGCGGCGGTGGACTTCGTCGACGTCATCCTCGGCGCTCAGGTATAGGGCGCGACCCTTCAGCGGGTCTCGGCCAAGCCAGGGCTTGCCGATGGCGGTTGCGACGCAGGCCTGGAGGCCCAAGAGCGACTTGCCGCCGCCACCTTCGCCGCCGAGCAAGGTGACCACGCCGACAGGGACCAGACCGGAGAAGTTGAACAGGCGCGCCCGGAGCAGCCTGGCCTTCAGCTTGTCCGCCGTGAACGGCTTGTCGAACCGCTCGGGACGGTGACCGGCATGAATGTTGACCACGACATCGTCATCCATGAGCGGCGCGCTCCACGCTGGGGGCGGGGCGAAGCCAGGCGCCGGAGTCGCGCATGCACTCGACTTGGCGACGAAGCCAGCCGAGCTCGATCTGGGCGCTGTCGAGATCCAGGCGGAGCGTGTCGCGCTCGGCCCGCACCTCGAGGTGCTCGGCGCTCCAGATGCTCACCGCGATGCGAATCGCGAGGAATAGGTCGCCTCGACCAATGCCGCTGAAGTTCGCTCGCAGCGCCTCGACCAGTTCCTTTCCGGTCAAGCCGCTGGTCAGGAGGTCGGCGCAGTCGAAGGCCGTGTAGCCGTTGGGGGAGTTGACGAGCGCGGTCATAGGCGCCGCTCCCCGGGCCCGGCCAACCCCTTGCGGATCGCCTCGAACTGCGCGGCCTTCAGCGCTTCGATGAGCGGGGCAAGCAAGGCTGCAGGCACGCTCACGGTGACGGTGATGAACTCGGGTTTGGCGATGGGAATGACGTCGCTCACCGGCCGTCCCTCCGGCGGTTCGCCCTGACCAAAGCCACGGCGTAGTCGTCGGCCGTAGCGCCGGGGAAAGCGCCCAGCACGGCTTCCAGGGTCATCGCGGCTGGCCAGCCTGCAGCGCGGTACGCCTCGATGTACGCAACGATGGCGGCGATCTGTTCCGAGGCCTCATCCATGGCAGACCTCCCATCCCTGGTGGTGGCCCTCATCGGAGACGATCAGGCGCAGGAGGAGGCGGTCATGTTGCGGATAGCGGGGGGAGGGGTTATCCTTGGCGCGTTCGGTGAGATGAACATTCCAAGGGGCCCGGCCGCCGCAAGGCGCCGGGCTTCGATCTGTCTGGCGCATGGCTCAGGCCGCCGCCCCCGTCACGGCGCGCAGTGCGGCGCGGAGATCACCGACACGCCAGGCAGTGAGGCGCGGGCCCAGCTTCCGGGGCGCTGGGATCTGGCCGGCCTTCACGCGGCGCCGGACGGTCTCGTCGCTACAGGCGAACAAGGCTTGAACTACAGGCAGTCGAACATGCGCGCTGTCCGGGAGGTCGTCGAACTCCCGAAGTGCGCTGGCGGTCTGGTAGGCGGCGGCCATCGCGGTCTCCTATGGCGGTGTGCGGCCACAGGAGGCGGGAGATCGGCGCGGTTGGCGGGGTGGGAACTGAAACCCTATGGGTGGGAACTGAAAACCGACCCCCTATTTTGCCCCAGGACTGTAGGACGCCACCGCCTCGGCCAAGTAAGGCGAGACTTCATCCAATCCAACCGTGAACGCCGGGGCGTTGAGAATCACCAGCGCACTTTCTGGGAGAACGGCTTCGCCATTTGGCAAGCGTCTAGCCACCCCCACCTCGCGCAACGCCATGGCGATGCCGCCTAGTTTCCGACCGTCGAATTCGAACGGGGACTTGCTAGCAAGTAAGTCATGCTCTCTGATTAACATTAAGTAGGCGGCCCAGAGATGAGACACTCTTCTATACTTTAGCCAGTGTTCGCGCACGGTCTCGGGTGTCGCCCGATAGCGCGCGCCGGAGCGATCCCGCAGGTGGCGATAGAGTGAGCTCGTTATGTGGAACGACAAGCGTGTACCGCCGCCCGCTACCCTGGACCGCACCTTCGCGTCTATGGCGGCCTCCGTGACCGGCGGAAGGACGAGCTCGCCGGCACGAATCCGGGACAGTTCAAGCAAGTGGAGGAGGTTGTCGCCAGCGATACAGCCGCCAGGCCCAGCGTCCGCAAGATCGTTGCCCACCCCCACGGCAGCCGCCTCGCTTAGCCTAGCGAGCATCTCTCCGGAGAACTCTAGCCCAAGCCCCGGGTTGTCGACCGCGATGCAAGACCAAAGATAAGCCGTCACGCGCTCTCGACTCACCTGATCGTCAGGATGCGCCATGTACGGCCAGAGGAGGGCAATCGCGAGATCTGGGTGCGTGGTTATGTCCACGGACGTTTCGCTGTCCTCGACCGGCGTCATGCCCGCCCCCGCATCGGAGTGACGTTGCCCTTCGGCGATGGCTGCGCGACGAACGTCGCCCAATCGCCCATCATCCGGCGGCGCTTATCGAACAGATCGCCGCGTCGGTAGGCGGCCTCGACGCGGTCGCCAACGAGGTGCGCCAGAGCTGCCTCACTGACCTCGTTCGGATAGCCAGTGCGCTCGGACACCCAATCCTTGAAGGTGGAGCGGAAGCCGTGCGGCACGGCCGGGATCTCCATGCGCCGGCAGACGGCCGACAGGGTCATGTCCGACAGCTGGCCGCCGCGGACCGCAGGGAACACGTAGTCGGACCCGGCGACACGGGGCAGGGCCTCCAGGAGCGTGATCGCGGCGTCAGTCAGCGGCACGCGGTGCTCCCGGCCGGCCTTCATCCGATCGCCAGGGATGGTCCATATCTTCGCCTGAAGGTCGATCTCCGCCCAGGTCGCGCCGCGGACCTCACCGGAACGGGCGGCGGTCAGGATCGCGAACTCCAGGGCCCGGGCGCCCATCCCCTCGGCCTTGCGCAGGCGCACCATGAAGTCGCCGATCTCGTCGACCGGGAGGGCCTTGTGGTGCACGACCCGCTTGAGCTTACGCGGGGCGCCCAGGAGCTTGTCGAGGTGGCCGCGCCAGCGGGCAGGGTTCTCCCACGGCGCCTTGATCGCGCCGCCGGCCTTGGCGCTGTCGAGGATGTTCTCGATGCGGCCGCGGAGCCGCGACGCGCTTTCCGTGATCTCCGGCCAGATCGGGCGGAGCACCTTGAGCACGTGCTCGGTTTCGATGTCGCCGACCGCGATGTCGCCGATCACTGGATAGGCGTAGGTCTCCAGGGTGTGCACCCATCCGGCCTGATGCCGCGAGTTCTTCCATGTGCCCTCGTGCGCCGCGAGATAGTCCTTGGCCGCCTGCTTGAAGGTCAGGACCCGGCCGGCACCGGCGAGGAGGGCGGCCTTCGCGGCTTTCCTGACCTCGATCGGGTCGAAGCCCTTGTCGATCTTCTCCCGGGCGTCCCGGGCCCGCTCCCGGGCTCCGGCGAGGGTGACGCTCGGGAAGCCGCCCAGGCCCATGTCGCGGCGCTTGCCGCCCACTGTGGCGCGCAGCACCCACGATCGGCCGCCGGGCACCGTCTCGCCGCTGGCGTCCACGCGGGCGGGAAGCACTTGCAAATAGAGGCCGGAGACCCCGCCGACGGCATGAAGGCCAGGCGCCGTGATCCGCGAGACGGCGAGGGGGCCCAGCTCTTTCGCTACGCGCGCCACGGTTCGGCTCCCACTTTGAGCATGGCTTCCACTTTCCCCGAGGAAGCGACTGCCATTTTTCGGAATGCACCCATCGCGCCACCCACGAAAACCGAACCGTGAGCTCTTCCCACGTCCTACCCATCAATAGATACGTGGCGACGTGTGGCGTCAAGTGGCGATGTTTGGCAACGGAAACAGAACGTACCGAGAGGGGAGGAGCCGCTATGTGGCGACCTGTGGACGCCTGAGGTTATACAGAGGCTCCCTGCGTCACCGCCATTTCTCCTGGGGACCGCCGCGTCGCTGGTTCTCGGAGTCGGCGCCTTCTGAACGACTTGAATGATCCGGGATCTCCCAGCGGGCCCGGACGCCGGACGCCTGGCGCCCTGCGGCGCGCCGGCCGGTCATGACGAAAACCCGCCGGGCGCGGAGGCCCGGCGGGTTCGATAGTTCGGTCCGCAGGATCAGCCGAAGGCGACCCTGCCAGCGTGATCGTCGCTAGACGACGGTGAAATTGGTCTCGGAGACATCGGCGAGCGTCCGCCCGACGAGCACCGCCGCAACGTCGTAGACGCCGCCGCCGCCGTCGTCGCCGAAGACCACGACATCGGAGCCGACCTGCACCGTCACGATCACTTTTCCGGCTGCGATCTGCGCATTGGCGAAAGTGGCCGCGGCGTCGGCCGACGACGCGGTCCCTTCGGCGTAGAATGCGACGTCAAGCGTGCCACCGTCACCGATGCGGTCCGTGACCTCCCAGTCCATGACCAGGTCCAAAGAGCCGAATGCTGTTTGGGCTCCACTGAACAGGAAGTGATCGGACCCGGCGCCGCCGAACAGTTGGTCCTTGCCTGCTTCCCCGTCGATGGTGTCGTTGCCGGCGCCGCCGTCGATCGTGTCGGTCCCTGCTCCACCGTTGATAACATCGCCGCCGGCGCCGCCGGTGATCGTGTCTACGTTCAGGCCGCCAGTGATGGTGTCGTCGCCGTCGCCGCCGTCGGCCTGGTTGCGTGTGCCGGCCGTCGCGGCGTCGCCCATCTGGATGTTGTCATCCCCCGTTCCGCCCGAAAGGGTGTCGGCGCCCGCGTTGCCGATCAGGGTGTCGGCCCCGGATTCGCCAACGATGCTGTCGTTGTCGGCGCCGCCGACCACGGAGTCGTCGCCGGCGTTGCCGTTCAGTATGTCGGCGCCCCCGAGGCCGAAGACTCGGTCGTTGTCCTGGCCGCCACTCAGCGTGTCGCCGCCAACACCCAATAGGCCCTGGTTGTCGCCGGTGATCGTGTCATTGCCTTCTTGGCCGTTGATCGTGGCGCCCGGATTGGTCCCGGCGAGATCCGCCGCGGCCGTGTCGAGCCCGACCCGAAGGAGGTCGTCTTCCTGGCCGCCGTACACCGTTGCGGATTCGGTCCCCGTAAAGATGACGTCGTTACCGGCGCCGCCATTGAGGACGTCAGCGCCGCCGGCGCCGCCGATCAGCGAGTCGGCCCCGTCTTCACCGAAGATCTGGTCCGCGCCCGCGCCGCCGTAAACCGTGTCGGCGCCGAGGTTGCCGTTCAGGAAGTCGGCCCCGCCGCCGCCGGTGATGGTGTCGTTGTCCTGGCCGCCGAGGATGGTGTCGGCGCTCGTGCCGCCGGTGATGCTGTCCGTGCCCTTGTTGCCCTGGCCGTAGCCGGTGCCGGTGCCGAGGGTGATGGTGTCGCCGTCCTGGCCGCCATAGACGGTGTCGTTGCCGCTGCCGCCGACCAGGCTGTCGGCGCCCTGGTTGCCTTGCAGCAGATCGTTGCCGGCGCCGCCGTCAAGGGTGTCGGTGCCCGTGCCGCCGAAGGCGCCGTCCGCCAGCGCACCGCCGGTGAAGGCGTCGTTGCCGGTGTAGCCGATGTACAGCAGCGAGCCGTCCGGGAGGATGATGTTGCCGTTCTGCGCGATGGTCGCGACCGCCGGAGCGAACTGCACCGACTTCGAACCGATCGTGATGGTGATCGTGTCGGTCGTCAGGGCCGTGGCCGGGTTATAGACAACGGTCGCCTGAGCGGCGTTCCCGTTCTGGACGATAACGTTATCGGCCGTGGTGATCGCGCTGGCCTGAGCCGCAGTGATCGTTTCGAATGTATAAGTCGCCATGGATCTCCCCAGTCACCGCGTCCAGTTCCGCGCCGCTGCGGGCAGGCGGTCTGCGCGTGAGTTCGAGCAATCTGTTAGCGATAACACATATTCGTGTGGCGCAAAGGCGATTCAGCGGGTCGCGCGTGGGTCAGAAAAATATTTCGACTCTCCTATAGACTCTACTCTCTCGGAGAGCCTTAAATCGTACAAGGTGGACGAGCCCAAATGTCCCCCGTTATTGCGAGCCCCGCCCCTTCTCCAGGGCGGGGCTTTGTACTGTCGGAATATCGACACAAATAGGCCTTTGTACAACTTGTGTTAGACCAGTCTACACGTGAGAGATATTGGCGCGTTACAAGACGCCAGCGAATAACCGTGCGAAGAGCGTCGACCCAAGCTGTAGTTAATGTGCAGAAATGATGAATCGCCGCTCGATGAGCGGCGTTATTGTCGCATGGCGCGGCCACGATTTGTCTTGACGCCAAGCTGGAAGCTGAGCTGCAGGCTGGCGAATCACTTGCAGCCGTGCTGCGACGGCCCCGAACAGTCAGTACAGTCAAGCTTGCTTGCGAAGGTCGGGAGCTTCAGATGCGGCGCGCGGCGGCGCGCATGCAATCGTAGGATGTCGTGATCCACGTCGTACGACGGCGCTCCGCCGCCGCCGAACGCGGCGTAAATCGCCTGATTCAGGCCGCCTGGAGCGGCGCGCCGTCAGCCTTTCACGAAGAACCCGCCGGGCGCCGAAGCCCAGCCGAATTTCTGTAGGCGCGGCGGGGCGCCCTTGAAGAATTCCTCAAGGGCCTCGGTCTCGCCCGGCCATTCCCGGATCGCCACCTCGTCCAGCAGCACGATCCCGCCGGTGAGCAGGCGCGGCCAGAAGGCCTGCAGCGCCGCCAGCGTCGGCTCGTAGAGATCCATGTCCAGGTGCAGCAGCGACAGGCGCACGCCCGGATTGTCGGCCACATACTGCGCCGCGGTGACCTTCACGTCGCCGTCGACCAGCTCCACGCGAGGGCGGGCGGGGACGAAGCTGTCGGCGTTGAAGGCGTCCACCAGGGCGAACAGGGTGTCGCGGAACTGGGCCGGGTTCCAGCCCTCGCCGGTGTTGCCCACCCGCGCGTCGAAACCGTCCTTCTCGCTGCGGTCGGCCAGGCCCCGGAAGTGGTCGAAGCCCAGCACCTTGCGGGTGCGGTCGCCGGGGCTGAACGTCTCCAGGAAGCGGGCGAAAGTCAGCAGCGAGGCGCCCTTGTAGACGCCGCACTCGACGATGTCGCCCGGCAGGTCGCGGATCTTCTGGAACACCTCGTAATGGGCGAAGGCCTTCATGAAATGCATGCGCCGGCCGAACGCGCCCAGGTTGGTGATCAGGTCGTGGTCGTCGATGTGGGCGCGCAGCAGCTCGCGCAGGGTCTCGTCGGGATTGGCCATCAGGCTTCCTCGTGTTCGATCAGCTCGGGGTGGAGCGCCTTGAAGGTCTCGAAGCCGTCGGCGCG
>Ga0268265_10000967_pt1 | contig 26343 bp, 18 predicted proteins | sample KBSSwiS52_FD_190355 | JGI IMG/M metagenome (GOLD analysis project Ga0268265, IMG submission 190355) | Switchgrass rhizosphere microbial communities from Kellogg Biological Station, Michigan, USA - KBS Switchgrass S5-2 (SPAdes) (version 2) | ecosystem: Host-associated > Plants > Roots >...
GGGCGATGCAGGGCCGGGCTACACATATATATATGGCTCCTTAGGGGGACGACGCTGGTCAGCCATCCCTACTACGACCGCTGCAAGAGGGTGCTCGCAGACGTCGATGGGGTATCGGCGGGGGTACGCGAAGTGGCTGGTCAGCGCAGTCCCTTATGGATCAGGAACCTGCGATGCAATTCGAATCCGGCCCGGGGAGCCATCCATAAAGGTGTGATCACTGCTTTTGAGGGCCGAGCTCCCTCGGTAGCTGGCCGAGTATCTGCAGGGTAAGCGTCCACAGCTCGCGCGAGCTGACGCTGTCCCGCTTGTTTGCCATCAGCACCACCCCATTCTGCGCGCCGGGCTCCAGCAGCAGCATCGACGTGAAGCCATCGTCCTGCCCCTCGTGCACGAGCAGGTGCCGGCCCTCGCAATCCATCTCGAACCACCCGAACGCAGGATGGCGGTCGACGGGAATCGTGTGCTGAAACGTGAAGTGATTCGAAGTGTGCTGACGCGCGAGCGACTCGCTCGATAACTGGAGCGAATCCGCGCCGCGGCCGGTCAGGTGCAGCTGCATGAAGCGCAGCATGTCATCGACGTTCGAATACAGGGTCGAGCTCGCTGCATGCGGCCTGTTGTACGGAAAAAACTCCAGAGGCACCACACGTCCATCGGTGGCGGCGCCATGCGGCCAAGCAACGAGCGCAGGGTCGGCCTCCGGCAGATAGAACGTCGATTCGGACATGCCCAGCGGCCGCAGAACGTTCGCAGCCATGTATTGCTCGAACGTCTCGCCGGTTGTCTGCTGAATCACTCCCGCAAGCACCTCGTAACCGAGGTTGCTGTACGAGAACTCTGCGCCGGGCTGTGCGACGAGCCGATGAGCGTGCCATTCGCGCAGGTAACGCTCGAGGGCATTCGCGTCCGTCTGTGGATGCTGCCAATCGTAGTCGTCGACATCGGGAAGACCGCTCGTGTGATTGAGCAGCTGGGCGATCGTGACTGCGCGCCAACGCTCATCGGCGAGCTGGAACGCCGGCACATGAGTCCAGGCGGCGTCATCAATTCCGATCGCGCCAGATTGCGCGAGCTGCATGATGGCTGTCGCGACGACCGGCTTGCTCACCGATGCCATGTGAAACAGCGTTTTCACAGTGGCCGGCGCGCCCTGCCCGAGACGCTGCACGCCGGTGGCAGTTCGCAATACGATCTTGCCATGCCCGACGACTCCCGCTGCGACCGCGGGAGTCGACGTTTGCTCGCGGAATCGCTCGATGTCGGACATGAGCAATTCCCGCAGCTGCTGCGTCGGGACGGCCGTGCATCCGCCGCAAGCGAGCGTCAGCAGGATCGCTATCGCTTCAGAACTGCGCCGACACTTGGAGACCATAGGTCCGCGGCTGCCCGTATGTCGCTATCAACTGCGGGAACAGCAGCGTTTCCTCGAAACGATCCACCAAGTACCGCTCGTCGAGCAGATTGCGCGCGAACGCAAAGACCTCCCAGCGCTCGTCCCGGCTGCGCCAGCCAAGGCGTGCGTTCACGATGGCATAGCTGTCGACCAGAGATGCCGCCTCGTTCTCCTTGCTGGTGAAGTAATCGCCTCGATAGCTGTAGGACAGACCGACGATTGCATCGCCGCTCGATCCGAGCGCATGGGTGTAGTCGAAGGCTGCATTGCCCGACCACTTCGATGACTGCGGGAGTCGGTTGCCGTCGATCGGCACGTCACCCCCTGGAGGATTGGCGGTAAAGGTCGCATCGACGTAGCCGAGGCCGATGGACAAATCCAGCCCGGGCGCGAGCACCGCCTGCAGTTCCAGCTCTGCCCCGCTGCTGCGCGCCTTGGCATCGTCGATCTTGCGGCAGCCGCAGTCCGAATTGAATGTGCTCACCTGCAGGTTCTTGTAGTCCATGTAGAACACAGCGAGGTTCGAGCGCAGACGGTGGCCGAACAACAGTGCCTTCAATCCCAGCTCATAGTTGACGACTTCCTCGGGCGAGAAGCGGATGTCGCGCACGTCGTAGACGCCGTCTCGGTTGGAGTCTTCCGGGAACAGGAAATCGGCGTTCCAGCCACCGGACTTGTAGCCGCGCGCGATGCGCGCGTAGGCGTTCACGTCGTCCGAGAACGTGAACTTCAGACCCAGCGTCGGCGACACGTCGGTGTCGTCGAGCCGATCGACGAACGGCGGGATTGGATTCGTCGGATCTGTGCTGGGAATATCCGGCAGTCCGAACAGCTCCGTGCCGTCCTGGCTGAAGTGCAGCTTCTTCTCCTCGCGGTTGTAGCGTACGCCGGCAAACACACCCAGGCGCTGACTCATCGCATAGCTCACATTGGCGAACAGCGCATAGGCGCGCGTGTCGACGGCGCCGAAGTTGCGATAGTCGTCGATGCCGCCGCCAAGCAGTGCAATCGGCCGGCTGGTGTTGGCCGTCTGGTCGGAGTAATACAGCCCGACCACGTAATCGAGCGGTCCGTCCGTCGGCGAGGCGATGCGCAACTCCTGACTGAGCGTGTCGGCGTCGTCGAGGAAAGTGATGTCCAGAATGGGCGCGGGCGAAAAGTCGCCGTCATTGAAAGCGTCCGTATCGAATTTCCTGTATGCCGTCAGCGATGTAAGCGTGTGATCGCCGAGGCGATAGTCGACCTGCAGTGAAGCGCCGGACAGCTTGCGAGTCGCTTCGCTGTCGCTTTCGTTGATGCTGTACTCGCCGGGGGCGAAGCCCGCGTCGGGGTCCTGCGGTTCGAGCACTTCGCCTTCCACGAAGCGTGAGCGGTCGCGCGAGGCGTCGGCGGTAAACAGAATGTCCAGCTTGTCGCTCGGGGTCACTCGCAACTGAATGCGGCCGCCGTACTCGTCCCGGTTGGAGTTTTCATGGCCGGTGAGCACGTTATCGACGTAGCCGTTGCGCTTGCTGCTGAAGCCGGACACCTTCATCGCGACCCGGTCTTCGATCAGCGGTCCACTGACGTACGCGGCCGCTTCCTGCATGCCGAGATTGCCGCCACGCACCGTGATGCGCCCGGCGAGCTCGTTCGAGGGTTTCACCGTAGTGATGTTGATCGCGCCGGCGATCGTGTTCTTGCCATACAGCGTGCCTTGCGGCCCGCGTAGCACCTCGACGCGCTCGACATCGGCAATGTTCTGATTGAACGCGGCGCTGCGCGCCATGTAGACGCCGTCGATGTAAACACCGGTCCCGGTTTCGAAGCCGATGTTGCGGTCATCGGTCGCGATGCCGCGGATCGAGATGATCGAGCGGATCGAGTTGTCGGAGCCCGCAAACTGCAGATTCGGCACCGAGTACTCCAGGTCGCGCAGGCGCGGCGCACCGAGAGCCTCGATTGCTTCCTGGCCAATAGCAGCAATCGACAGCGGCACATCCTGCAGATCCTCGCTGCGCTTCTGCGCAGAAACGATGACCTCCTCGAGAATCGAAGACGCCTCCTGCGCCTGCGCCAGCGGTTGCTGTCCGAGCGTCACCAGGCCGATCGTCAGGAGCCAGCGGTTGGGACATCGCATGTCACGGCACCTCGTGCTGTTGTTCGCGTAGCCAGTTTATTATTGACGTCAATATCAATTATGCATTGAGGCGCTGTCAAGCGCGGCGCCGTTTGCGCGGCTTCGCGGCTGCCGCCGGCTCCTCCGGATCCGCACCGAACACGGCGCGAAACCAGATCCGCGAAAGAATTTCGGCGAGCTGTGCATCATCGTGCTGTACCAGCGAGCGCAAGCGCGGCAAGCCGTGCACGAAATGCTGCGTGCAGACCTGATCGATCATCCCGCCCAGAGCGTAAGCGACGACCAGCGGTTGGTAGCTCTTGCCGCGATTGGTCGGCGCCGCGGCCACTGCCTTGCTGATGCGCTCGTGCCAGCCGTGCGCGGTGTCCTGCCACAACGTCCCGAACTCCGGCAGCTCCTCGCTGAGCGCGCCGATGGCGCGCATGAGTCCCGCGTTCAGCCGGAACAGCTCGATGTAGTACAGGTTGGATTGGCGAACCGCCTCGTAGGCGTCGCCGGCCACGTGAATCTCGCGATACTGCCGATCAGCCGCCTCGATGAAGCCGCGCAGCACGTCGTTGACCGCGGCCTGGCGATCCGCGAAGTAGTGATAGAACAAGCCGTAGGAAGCGCGGGCGTGCTTGGTGATGTCGGAGATCTTGAGCGCCGAGTAGCTGATCGACTCGAGCGCCGCGGCGGTGCCGAACTTGATGCGCAGGAGCGTGCGCTGCCCTTTAGGCAGGCCCGGCTGCTTCGCCTGCCGTTCGAGCTCATCCGCCCACTTGAAGGCGCGCACCCGCGCTGCCGGCTGCGCCGCGCGAGCCGTCGAAGTCCCTTGCGTTTCTTTCGCCATCGTCCGCTTGCTCCTGGTCACCGCAGCGACGTTTTACGGATCCGCCCGTGGCGGCGCAACTGCGGCTGCGGCCGGATTCTACCTGGAATTGACATTGACATCAAAATTCAGTTCTGCAAACCTAAAGACGACTTCGCTGCCCGCAGGCATCTTCATGGCGATCGAATTGCGTAGCGCACTTTACCTCCTGGCCAACGCCGCGATCGGCACCTTGCTGGCAAGCGCCGCGCACGGCGCAGCCGACCCCCAGCCGATCGCGGCGCCCTGCTCTGCCCACGCCCGCTTCGCACTCGTCCTGCACGGGGGCGCAATCGGCGCGCTCGACGGACGCGAGAACAAGGATCCGCAGGTCGCCCTGCTCGTCGAGCTACTGCGCGATGGACGGCAGCGTTTGCAGTCCGGAGCTGCCGCGCTCGATGTTGCCGAGCACGTCACCACCGCCTTGGAAGACTCCGCGCTGTTCAACGCCGGCCGCGGCGCCAACGCTAATGCCGGTGGATTCATCGAGCTCGACGCGTCCATCATGGACGGTCGCGACATGCGCTCGGGCGCTGTCGCATCGATGCGGCATCTGAAGAATCCGGTCGCAGCCGCGCGCCTGGTGATGGAACGCTCGCCGCCGCTCTTCATGGTCGGCGATCGCGGCGAGGAATACGTGCGCGGGCTCGGCGGGAAGCTGGTCGAAGAGGCGTATTTCAAGAATTCCGGCCGCCGCAAGCAGGACCCGCCGCACGGCACCGTCGGAGCCGTAGTCCTGGATCGCTGCGGTCATCTGGCCGCCGCGACCTCGACCGGCGGCTTCGGTGCGAAAATCCCCGGCCGCGTGGGCGACTCGCCCATCGTCGGCGCAGGCGTATACGCCAACGACGCCATTGGTGCATTCTCGTCGACGGGTGTCGGTGAATACTTCATCCGCTACTCCGTGCCGAAAGACGTGGCAGACCGCATGCAATACGCGCGGCAGCCGATGGCCGACGCCGCGCACGCAGTGATCGTCGCTCAGCTTGGCGCGTTGGATGTCGAAGCAGCACTGATCGGCATCGATCGCGATGGAGCGGTCCTGATGACGTACAGCCAAACTGGTCTACTGCGCGGCTACACCACCGACACTGACGAGCCGATCGCGGCTGCCTACGAAGGAACCATGGGTACCGCGCGCAGGAGCACAGCGCAGTGACGGGAGACTTCCCCACACTCGAGGCCTGGCTGCGCCATTACGCCCGCACGACGCCGACGAAACTCGCCGTCGCCCACGGCGAGCGGAGCCTGACGTACGCGGAGCTCGACCGTCAGGTCGACCAGTGCTCAGCGTTGCAACTGCTGCGTGGCGTCCGACCGGGTGATCGCGTGGCCTTTTGCGGCGCGCCGCGGATTGCTTTCTGGACATCATTGCTCGCCGCAGCGCGCATAGGCGCGATCTGGCTGGGCATCAACCCTCGCAATCAGCTGCCCGAAGTTCGTCACATCCTCGGCGATGCCGGGCCGAAGCTGCTGTTCGTGGAAAGCGATTCGGCCACACTCGGCTCGCCGCAGTTGCTGCGCGAAGCGCTGCTCGGCTCGATCGACGTCATCGCCGTCAGCGGCCGCGATCCTGCCGGAGAGCCTTGGCTCGAAGTCGCGCTCACGCAGCGTTCGAGCGATGCGATTCAGCTTGCTGAGTCGCACGTCACGCACCGACAAGCCGCGGTGATCGTCTACACGTCGGGCTCGACCGGCAAGCCGAAAGGAGCCGTGCTCAGCCACGCCGGCCTGAGCTGGGGTGCGCAGCTGCAGACGCGCCGGCTCGCCGTCGACGATCCGCGGATCGTCTGCAATCTGCCGATCAACCATGTCGGTTGCATCGCGGATGTTTGTGCCACGACGCTGGTCAAGGGCGGATTCATCCGCTTCCAGGACAAGTTCGAGCCGGAGCTGTGGTTCGACGCCATTGAGCGCGACCGCCTGACGATCTGGGCGGGTGTTCCGACAATGTTTATTCAGGCGCTCGCGCTTCCGGGATTGCACCCGACGCGCTCTGCATCTCTGCAGCTCATCTTGTGGGGCGGTTCCGCCATGCCGCGCGCGCTCATCCCGCAACTGCGGCGCTATGCGCCGCACCTCAAGACGGCTTACGGCCTCACCGAGACTGCGTGCCACGTCGCCTTTACGGATGACGGCGCGTCGGATGCAACCCTTGCGGAAACAGTCGGTGTGCCCGTTCCCGAGATTCCGATCCGCATCGCCGCCGATAGTCCCAATCAAGCAGGAGAGATCCAGATCGGCGGCGAGCTCAACCTGCTCGAGTACTGGCGCAATCCGCAGGCGACGGCTGCCGCATTCACGGCTGACGGCTGGCTCAGGACCGGTGACATCGGCGAGTGGACCGCTGACGCACAACTGCGGCTCGTCGGCCGGCTCCACGATCAGTTCAAGTCCGGCGGCTATAACGTGTACCCACGCGAGATCGAAGCGGCGCTGGAGACGCACCCCGCCGTAGCGCAAGCAGCGGTCATCGGCGTGCCGGATGCGCAGTTCCAGGAAGTCGGCTGCGGGTTCGTACAGCTCAAACCGTCACAGACAGCGGCGGCCGCGCAGCTGACGGACTATCTGCGCACGCGACTCGCGAACTACAAGATCCCAAAGCAACTGCGCTTCGTCGAGCAGCTGCCCCTGCTGCCGATCGGCAAGGTCGATAAGCAGCAACTGCGTGCGCTGCTCGTCAGCAGCGTGACCTCCGATGAGCGCGAGGCGTCTCGATGACGAACGGATTTGCACGGCTGGAAGATCTGCACGAATTCATCGGGCGCGAGCTCGCGCTGTCCGACTGGATACTGATCACGCAGGAACAGGTGGACGCCTTCGCTTCGGCGACGCGCGACCTGGATTGGATGCACGTCGATCCGGCCCGCGCCCGCAGCGGGCCCCTCGGGCAGACGATCGCACAAGGATTCCTCACGCTGTCGCTGCTGACGTTCTTCAGCCATGAGAGCCGCTTCATCCCGGACGATGTCGAATATGCGCTCAATTACGGCGTTGACCGCGTGCGCTGGATGACGCCGGTAAAAGTGGGCGCCTCGATCCGCAACCGCGCGCGCCTGCTCGATCTGCAGAGCCGCGGCGCAGACAGTTTTCTCATCAAGACCGAAAACACCATCGAGATCCTGGGCGAGGACAAGCCCGCAATGGTGGCCGAATGGCTCGGGCTGCTCAGAAGGTCCGCGGCCAACAGCCGTTAGGCGCCGGGCACATCATGCAGATCATCGAGCACTATCTGCTGCCCGCGGCGCTCTTCCTGCTGATGTTCGCGCTCGGCGCTTCGCTCACCGTCGCCAACTTCCTCGACGTGCTGCGCTTCCGCACTGCCCTGCTGGTCGGCATCGCGAGCCTGAGCCTGCTCGTGCCGGCAATCGGTCTGTTCATTGCGCACAGTTTCCAGCTCGATCCCATCCTCGCTGTCGGCGTCGTCATGACCGCGGCGTGCCCTGGCGGAACGTTTTCCAATCTGCTGACCCATTACGCTCGCGGCGATCTCGCACTATCGATCAGCCTGACGGCGCTCACGAGCCTGGCCGCGGTGATCACACTGCCGCTGTACGTGGGCTTGGCACTGGCGCAGTTCGTGGCGCGCAACGAAGCGATCGCTCTGCCCTTTCTCGACACGGTTGCGCGGATCTTCAGCCTCACGGTCGTGCCGGTCGCCCTCGGACTGTGGTTGCATCAGCGTCGACCGGACGTGGCGCGGCGCATCGCCGATCCTTTGAAGAACCTGGCCGCCATCCTGATCGTTGGCTGCTTCCTCACGTTGATTGTTTCCCAGCGCGCTGCGCTTGCGGATGCGGCGCGCCAGGTGTGGGCGCCGATCGTTTGTCTGAACCTCGCTGCCATCTCCACCGGATTTTCGCTGTCGATGCTGTTTCGCTTGCCCGTGCCGCGCCGCGCAGCGCTGACGATCGAGCATGCGATCAAGCAGGAAGGCACTGGCATCTACGTAGCCATCACGCTGCTCGGTTTGCCGCTCATCGCACTGCCGTTGCTGATGAACTCCGTGTGCGGGCTGGCGTTCGGCTCTATCTTCACCTGGGCTGCACGACGCCGTGAATCTCACTGACAATCCTCTGTCGCTCGCTGCAATCCGCGACGCTGCATCGCGCGCAGCTCCGTTCGTCATGCGCACGCCGGTGCACGAATGGCACGGCAGGGAGATCGCGCAGCGGATCTGCACGAGCACAACTGTCGTGCTGAAGCTCGAACTGTTTCAGCACACGGGCACGTTCAAAGCGCGCGGCGCCGTCAGCGTCGTCGGCTTACTGGATGCCGATGCACGACGCCGCGGCGTCACTGCCGTAAGTGCCGGCAATCACGCGATCGCAACCGCCTACGCCGCGCAATGCTTCGATTGCAGCGCGAAGGTGGTGATGATGGCATCCGCCAACGCGGCACGGCGGCAGCGCGCCAAGGAGTACAGTGCGGAAGTCGTCATCGCCAAAGATGGCGCGACTGCTTTCGCCATCGCGCAGGAGCTGGCCGAACGCGAGGGCCGCCATTTCGTCCATCCATTCGAAGGACCGCTGGTTGCACAGGGCACCGCGACGCTGGGATTGGAGCTGATGGAACAGGCGCCGCAGCTCGATGCCGTGATCGTCCCGATCGGCGGCGGCGGTCTGTGCGCTGGAGTATCCACGGCAGTCAGGCTGCTGAGCGAACGCTGCCGCGTGTATGGAGTCGAGCCCGAGGGCGCGGACGCCATGCATCGAAGCTTCGCCGCCGGCGGGCCGCTGACCGGTCTTCAAAACACGACGATTGCGGACAGTCTCGCCCCGCCGATGACTACTCCTTACGCGTACGAGTTGTGCCGCAAGAACGTGCATCAGCTCGTCCGAGTGAGCGACTCCGAAATCATCGACGCGATGGCGCTGCTATTTCGCGAGATGAAGCTCGCAGTCGAACCTGCCGGCGCCGCCTCGACTGCCGCGCTGCTCGGTCCGCTGCGGACCGAGCTCGAGGGCAAGAAGGTCGGGCTGATCGTGTGCGGCGCCAATATCGACATTGAGAGCTTCAGCGCACATGTGCGCAGCTCGATCGAACGCAGCGGAGCGCTGTAAACGTGCGCCGCACCCTGCTCTATGCACTTCTGGCATTGGCTGTTCCAGCGTTGGCGGAGCCCGATCCCACACCTGCACAGATCAGTGTGTATGTGCCGACGCCGGACGGCGTGCGTCTGGGAGTCGACGTCGTCTTCGCCGGCTCCGCGACGCGACGCGCACCGAGTCTCGTGCAAGTGACACGCTACGGGCGCGCCGGCCGCGACCCCGGCATGCTCGCGCACTACGGCCAAGCAGGCTTGCACCAGGTGTTCGTCGATGCGCGCGGCTCGGGCGCGTCGTTCGGAACACGTGCGATCGAATTCTCCAGCGATGAAGTGGCCGACCTGGGACAGATCGTCGAATGGATCGCGCGCCAGGCGTGGTCGGACGGCAACGTAATCTTCACCGGCAATTCGTACGCGGGCGACACGGCGGAGCTGGCAACCGCAAGCGGCCGTAACTCGCTGCGTGCTGCCGTGATCAGACACTCGGAGTTCGATCCGTACCGACACCTGACGTACCCGGGCGGCGTGCGCAACGAAATGCTCATCACGCTGTGGGGAGCCGCCGTGGGCGAGGAAGATCGCGGCGAGGCATGCTTGCAGTCAGTTGCGGCATGTCGCGCACTGGAGCACCTGGAGCCGGTCACGGGCGACGCAGACTACACGCTGCTGCGCCAGGCGCTTGCCCAGCACCAACTGAATTTCCGCGCTGATCGCGACCTCGCGGCAGTCCAATTCATCGATGACAACGTGCCCGCGGGTCAAACTCTCTACAGCGTCGGCGCTCGCAGCCGGTCGCAGGCAATCGAAGCGGCCGGCGTGCCCGTGCAAGTGTGGGCGAGCTGGATGGATGCCGGCACGGCGGCCTCGGCACTAGAGCGCTACCAATCATTGCCGACAGTCCCAGCCGAAGTCTTCATCGCTGCCTGGGCTCACGGCGGCAAGCAATCGGTCGATCCATTCTTCGCGCTCGATCAGCCGAACGTCATGGAGCGCGCTCGACAACTGCAAGCTCATACGAAGTTCATCGCCAGCGCGCTCGCCGGGAAACGCGCGCCACGCGTGGTTCGCTACGTTCCGCTCGGCTCGACGCAGTGGCGCGACACAGATCAATGGCCTCCGGCCGGCGTCGCCCCTAAGCGCTGGTTTCTGAGCGCCGGCCACCGGCTCACGGACGATCACCCTGCCGAAGCTGCAGCCGTAGATCAGTACGCCGTCGATTTCAGCGCGACTTCGGGCACCGCCAATCGCTGGCGAACTCAGCTTGGCGGCGATCCCGTTGTCTACGCGAGCCGCGCAGCGGACGATGCCCGGCTGATCACGTACACGAGTCCTGTTGTCGACAGCGATGTCGAGCTCGCGGGACGCGTGCGCGTCAAGCTGCACATCGCCCTCGATCGCAGCGACGCTGCTGTATTTGCCTATCTGGAGGACGTGAGCCCGGAGGGCAAGGTGACGTATCTCACCGAGGGCCAGCTCCGACTGATGCATCGTCGTCCGGGGAACAACGTCGATCGCGAGCCGAGCTATCGTCGCGCCGACGCGCAGCCTGTCATCCCGAACTCGGATATCGAAGCAGAGATCCTCTTGCAGCCGGTTGCTGCGCGCATCCGGACCGGTCATCGCCTGCGCCTTGCTCTCGGCGGAGCCGATGCCGGCACGTTCGCCCGCTATCCGGCCGAGGGTGCGCTGACCTTCCGCATCCAACGCTCGGCGCAACTCGCAAGCTGGATCGAGATTCCGCTGCGACCTTGGCGCGACCGCACCTGAATACATCATGCACACAAGGGCATTCACATCATGACGAAGACTCTGAAGTACAGCCTCGCAGTCGTTGCCGGGCTGGCAATCCTCTTGGCGGGCGCTGCCGCCGGAACGCTGCTGTGGCGGGCCAAGCTGCAGGCAGCCGTCGCGGAACGACGCATCATCAGCACGCCCGGCGGCATCGACGTGATGCAGACGGTGCAGATCGGCGGCATTCCGCAAGTGATCCGCGTGCGCGGGCATTCGCTGGAGAACCCGGTGTTGCTGTTCGTGCACGGCGGTCCCGGCACGCCGATGATCCCGTTCGCGCACAAGTTCGAAGACCTGTGGGAGCGGCAGTTCACCGTCGTGCAGTGGGACCAGCGTGGCACGGGCAAGACGGCTGTGCTCAGCGACCCGGCGCGAATCGCCGCCGAGATGTCGATCGACGTGATGAAAAACGACGTCGTGGAAATGAGCAACTACCTGCGCAAGCGCTTCGGCAAGGAGAAGATCTTCATTCTCGGGCACTCGTGGGGCTCCGTCCTGAGCATCCCCGTCGCACTCGAGCATCCCGAGCTCTACTACGCGTACATCGGCACCGGTCAGGTCATCGATGTGCCGCGCGCCGAGCGCCTCGGATACGAGCACACGCTGCTGGAAGCCGAGAAGATGGGAATCAAGAAGGCCGTCGCGGAGCTGCGCGCGCTGGAGCCGTACCCGCCGCCGGGTCCGTGGCGCGGCGAGAAACTCGACGTTCGGCACAAGTGGAACGACTACTTCGGCGAGAGCGTGTTCGGCTTCCAGGACATGGCGGACGCGATGGCGCTGTACGCCTGGGAATCGCCCGACTACACGCTTGGCGATTTCTTCCGGCTGCTCGGCGACTCCGAAACCCCGTACCGCAACCTGCAGCTGTTCATCTACAACTACGATGCGCGCAAGTTCGGTATGCGCTGGCAAATTCCGGTCTTCTTCATCAATGGGCGCTACGACTGGCAAGTGAATAACCAGGTCGCCTACGAGTACTACGAGGCGATCGAAGCCCCGCTCAAGCGCTTCTTCTACATCGAGAAGTCATCGCATGCCGCCATGGTCGAGCAGCCGGAAGAATTCGCACGGATTCTGATCGAGGAAATCCGGCCGCTGGCGTTCGCGGGCTCTGCCGGCAGCAGCGAGTGATCAAGTACTTTGCGAATCCGCGGGCGACGCGCGATGCGTTGACCGAAGGCGAGCTTGCTGTCGTCTCACTGCGTGCCGCCCGTGCAGCACGCGCCGAGCTCCTCACCTGGCCGCGGTTCGCGCCGACGCCGTTGCACGAACTGGCGCAGCTCGCGCGAGCAAACGGGATCGCTGCCCTCCTCTACAAGGACGAGTCGCAGCGACTAGGCCTCGGTAGCTTCAAGGCGCTCGGCGGCGCTTATGCCGCAGGCGTCGCGATTCGGGAGCGGCTCGCAGCTGGCTCGGCGATCTCGGCCGCATCGTTGACTCTCGCATGCGCGACCGACGGCAACCATGGACGCTCCGTTGCGTATGCGGCACGACGCCATGGTTGCAGCTGCGTCGTGTACATGCATGAAAGCGCGCCGGCCGACAAAGCGGCAGCAATCCAAGCGCTCGGTGCATTGATCGTGCGAACCGCAGGAACCTACGACGACTCCGTGCGCATCGCTCGCGCCGCTGCCAAACAACCTGACTGGTTGCTCGTCCCCGATACGAGCGACGACCCCGCGGATCCCACGCCGGCGCGCGTGATGCAAGGTTACGGCGTCATGGCGCTGGAGCTGATCGACGAGCTCGAAACACCCCCCACGCACGTCTTCGTGCAGGCAGGTGTCGGCGGACTCGCGGCGGCAATCGCCGGAAATTTCGCCGAGGCGTATGGCGCACGACGTCCGATGTGCGTGGTCGTCGAACCCGAGCGTGCAGCCTGTGTGTTCGCCAGTGCCGTGCTCGGACACGCCGCGACCATCGATGGCCCTCTGGATACCGAAATGGCGATGCTTTCGTGTGGTGAAGCTTCGCGCGTCGCTTGGCCCGTGCTCGATCGTCGCGCCGATGCATTCATCGCCATCGACGACGACGCTGCGGTTCACTGGACGCGGCAGCTGCGTTCGGGAGCCGCAGGAATGCCGCTCGACGTCGGCGTTTCGGGCGCTGCCGGACTCGCTGGACTGCAGTGCGCGCTTGCCGATCCCTCGACGAAGCGCGCGCTGGGTCTCGATGCTGACTCACGAGTCGTCGTGATCGGCACGGAAGGCGCGCCGCCTCGCTCATGAACCCCTGGGCACGCAAGTCGATCGAGGCGCTGCGCCGCGACGCCGTGTCGGCGACGGGTGCCGACCTCATGCCACGCGCATTCGGCACATTCGCACTGACCTGCGTCGGCGTCGGCAGCACGATCGGCGCCGGCATCTTCGTGCTGACAGGGACGGTGGCCGCGCAGCACACCGGGCCTGCGGTAATCGTTGCCTTCGTGCTCGCGGGCTTCGCATGCCTGATGGCGGGACTGTGCTACGCGGAGCTTGCCTCCATGATCCCGGTAGCCGGCAGCGCGTACTCATATACATATGCGACGCTGGGCGAAGGAGCCGCCTGGCTGGTTGGCTGGTGCCTGGTCCTCGAATATCTGTTTTCTGGATCGATGGTCGCGATCGGCTGGTCGGGTTACGTCCAATCCGCCCTGCGCGACGTCGGGATCACGCTGCCGGACGCGTTGGCCCGCGCGCCGCTCGACGTCACCGCGAACTCAGCCATGGTTGCGACGGGTGGCTGGATCAACCTGCCGGCAGTGCTCGTGACTCTCCTCTGCATGGCGATCCTGCTTGCCGGCTCGAAGACATCGGCTGGCGTCAACACAACTATCGTGACGCTCAAAGTTGTCGCCATCGTGCTGGTAGTCATCGCGGGCGCGGCGTACGTCGATACCGCGCACTGGCAGCCGTTCCTTCCTCCGAACACCGGGACGAGCGGCTCGTTTGGCTGGTCCGGAGTACTGCGCGGCTCGGCCATCCTGTTCTACGCGTATCTCGGCTTCGATGCCGTCTCGACGCTCGGCCAGGAGACACGCAATCCTCAGAGGACGATCCCTGCCAGCCTGCTCGCCTCGCTCGCAGTCTCCACGGCGCTGTATGTCATGGTCGGACTCGTGGTCACAGGACTCGTCGACTATCGCGAGCTCAACGTTCCTGATCCGATCTACTTCGCGCTGGAACGTGCCGGCCCGCAAGTCGCGTGGGCCAAGCGACTGGTCGGCTTCGTAGCGATCTGCGGCCTGGTCTCAGTGCTGCTGATAGCTCTCATGGCGCAGATTCGCATCTTCTATGCGATGGGCCGCGACGGGCTGTTGCCAGGCTGGTTTGCGCGCCTCAACGCGAAGACCGCAGTCCCCGATCGCACGACGCTGCTCACCAGCATCGCCGCCGCGCTGGCTGCGGGTCTATTGCCGCTCAGCCTGCTGGGTCAGCTCATCTCGATCGGGACGTTGCTGGCATTCGCCGTCGTCTGCGCGGGAGTCGTAGTCCTGCGCATCACTCAGCCTAATGCACCGCGTCCCTTCCGCACGCCGCTGGGTCTATGGACGGCAGGCGCAGGCGTGTTGAGCTGTACGTGGCTCATGCTGAGTCTGCCGCTCGGCACGTGGGTGCGATTGCTGTCATGGCTATTGATCGGCGGACTGATCTATCTGCTGTATGGCTCGCGCCATTCCGCCCTCCGCCTTGCTGCAAGTTCATCCGACACGCGCTGACATGCCGCAGCCGGATCTCAGTTCGCTGACCACGCCGAGCCTGTTGCTGGATCGAGCGCGGATGGAACGGAATATTGCGCGTCTCAAGGGCCATCTGCGCTCGCTCGGCGTCGGGTTACGGCCGCACCTCAAGACAGTAAAGTCGATCGACGTTGGCTGGCGCATGATGACGAGCCCGGCGGGCCCTGCGACAGTTTCGACCTTGCAGGAAGCCGAAGTGTTTGCCGATGCGGGCGTCAAGGATCTGCTCTATGCGGTCGGCATCGCACCCGCGAAGCTCGACCGAGTGCTCGCTCTTCGGCGCCGCGGCGTCGACCTCACGATCGTGCTCGACAGCGTCGATCAGGCACGTGCAGTCGCGGAAAAGTCGCGCGCCGCGGACCTCGCCATTCCGACGTTGATCGAAATCGACTCGGATGGACATCGCGCCGGCGTGCGTCCCGGCGATCCGCTGCTCCTGGAAATCGCGCGCACATTGCATGACGGCGCTGCGCTATTGCGCGGTGTCATGACCCACGCCGGCGGTTCCTACGACAGCCGCAGCGTCGACGATCTCGCACGGGCCGCGGAGCAGGAACGAGCTAACGCCGTGCGGTGCGCGGCCACGCTGCGCTCGGCGGGGTTCGCGTGTCCGATCGTCAGCGTAGGCTCGACACCGACCGCGCACTTCGCTCGCGACCTGAGCGGCGTCACCGAAGTTCGTGCCGGCGTATTCGCGTTCTTCGATCTCGTCATGGCCGGAATCGGCGTGTGCGCGATCGAGGATATCGCGATCAGCGTGCTCGCAACTGTCATCGGACATCAACCCGCTAAACGGCAGCTCATTGTCGATGCCGGCTGGATGGCGCTGTCGAGGGATCGCGGCACAGCCAGTCAACCCGTCGATCAGGGATACGGTCTGGTGTGCGATCTCACCGGTCAGCCCTATCCCGACCTGATCGTGACGCAGCTGAGCCAGGAGCACGGCGTGATCGAGGTGCGTGCTTCGAGCACCGCGACTTGGCCATCACTGTCGATCGGCTCGTTGCTCCGCATCCTGCCCAATCACGCGTGCGCGACGGCCGCGCAACATGGTGAATATGTGGTGCTGACCGAGACTGCATCGACGCGCTGGGCACGAATACCCGCAGGCTGGTAGCAATCATCTCCCGTTGCTCAGCGCGAACGGTCCATCGCCGAAGATCTGCAGAGTCGCGCCCGACTGTGTGCTGAGCGAGTGCCACTCGTTCGCGGGCAAGCGGACGAACGATCCCGAGGTGAGCGTCTGTGCGCCGACCTGGACGGCGCCCACGAGCACGACAATGTTCTCGGCGCGCGGACGACGATACGATGGCAGGCGATAGCCGCGCGGCAGCTCGACGCGGATCGTGAAGGGCCCCGCTTGCGCAGGGTCGCCGGCGATAACCGCGAACGTGCTGCCGCCGGGCAAGCCCGGAGGTCCGTCATGCCAGGCGTTTTCGTCCATCGGCAACACAGCGCGAGTCGACGGCGCCTGTGGCGTGGCATGCGTTGCGCCCGCAATCGCCAGCGAGGCGAGCACGAGCCCGGGAAGGATGCGTATCCATTGCGCTGTCACTTGAATCTCCGCCGGTTGGTTGGTGCGGAGGCATTCTTCGCGAAGCGCAGCTAACGAACTGTCAACGCGCGGACATTACGCTTATCTGGAGTCCAAACTCATGCAGACCGTCAGCCCTCACTACTCCCCCGGCGTCCGCTGGCAGAACCTGGTGTTCGTGTCAGGACAATTGCCGTTGCCCCCCACGGGCCCGCGAACACCGAGCGGCAACTTCGGCGAACAGACGCGCTTGGCGCTCGAGAACGTTCTCGCAGTGTTGAAGCAGGCAGGTACGAGCCGCGAGCACGTGCTCAAAGTCACCGCATACATCGTGGGAATCGAAAACTGGGGCACGTTCAACTCCGTCTACGCAGAGGTATTTGGCCCCATCAAACCTGCGCGCACAGTCGTGCCGGTTGCCGAACTGCACTTCGGCTGTCTGCTGGAGGTGGATGCAATCGCCTGCTTGCCGACCGCTGCACAGTAAGTCCCCGAGAACCACAGGTTCGAATGTAGTGGGGTACCAGCGGGGGTATTCAGTTCGTCCACGCACTGGACAGAGGTGTGCGCTCAACCGAAGTACTCGTTGGCGTGCTCGAACCAGACCGCAACGTAGCCTGGCGTCACCCGAATCGAACAAGCCGCGTCGTTGAAGCCAGTTGTGAATCGGGTACGGCCCTCATCCACAGGCACGTCCCAACCAGCGAATTCTCGATCGCTGAACAGCGTTGCTGCACTCATGCTGCACCTCTCGTTGCGTCTGGTGTCCATCGCCCGGCAATCTGGATGAAGGCGCTACTGCCCCAGTGTGTTGCCGCTGCTAAGGGCGAGCTCTTCATGACAAGTGGCGTGCGCCGCAATCCTCCGTGCTCAGCGCAGCGTCTCACGCTTCACTGCCACATCAAACCGCAGCGCGCTTTGCGCCTCACCGCGTCCGGCGACTTTGCTGCGACCTATCCACATCCACGTCCGCCCATCGCTGCTGCGCGCATATTGGAATTTCCGCTTGAGCGTGGCACCGATACGTGGCACTTCTTCCTCCTCTATCAGCAGCGTGTCGCCGTCGCCCATCGGCTGTGTCGGGTCACGGCGCAGCATCCAGCCGCGCGGGTAGAACACGTATGAGCGCAGGCCATCGCCAATATCGACGCGGCTGATGAAGTTGTCCTGGGCATCGATCAGGTCGAGGAAATCGACGTACTTCGGATCGACCGCGCCAATCACCTCAACGCTCGCTTCCGGATAGAACCGTTTCATGCCAGCACGCGCGAGCCGGATCGACAACGGATCGTTGAAGTTCAGCGGTGTGTCCCGTACGGGCAATAGCGGCGTCCAGTTCGCCGGTACCGGTGTCTGCAAGCGATAGACGAGTTGCGGACTCTCGATGCCGCCATCGAAAGCGATATGCTGCTGAAATGCGAGCGCGTGCGCTTCGAGTTCGCGATCGAGCGGTTCGCCCGAGGTTCCTTGCACCGTGTGTTCGATGGCCCATGCAAGGTTGGCCATCTCGTCGCGCGCCAGCGTCGTTTCCTCGAGCACCGCACCTTCAAGCACTCCGTCGAGACTGTCGGGCAGGAACATGGCGTGCTGCAGTCGGCCCTGCAGATTCACATTGGAGGTCATCGAGTACATCGACCATTGCGTGCCATCGGGGTTCTGGATCGGGTTGGCCGAAACCACCACACCAAAGCTGTCGGTGATCACGAAGTCAGAAACTCGGTGGATCCAGCCAACGGGGAGCCGCACCGGCACGAGGAACCAGTCGTTGCCGAAAGTGAGCGCGAACTCGGTCACGCTCATGCGCAGCAGGTCGGTGACGCCGGCTTCGGCTCCCGCGAAATTGACAGCGCCGTCCTCGAATTCCCAGAAGCGTTCGGCTGGCATGCCCGGATAACGCACCGGGGTCGGGTGACGTGAGGCGACGGAGAACGTCTGCCGGACCGGCTCAGCCACCGTCTGCGCGGCGCTAGCCTGAAAATCTTCCCAGTCGACGTGGCCATCCGTGTATTCGGCGGCATCGAGCTTCGTGTCGCCCGCCTTGAGCGCAAACGCATACTCCATGCGATTGCGCAGCCATGACGACTGCGCGGCGTCGCCTTCGTAGAGCATCTCGTCCAGCCACGCGATCCACTTAGCAAGCATCGTCATCGCGTCGCCTGCATCGTCGCCGCCACCAAGTGCCATTGCCGCTGGTAGCGCCGTCAGATTGCCCTCGGCGTCCAGCAGTGGACGCAACTCGCTCGCGAGCTTGATCGCATCGATGGTTCGCGAATTCAGCAGCGTCGACCACAGCAGTCCAGCGCGATCTGCATCGAAGTCGGTGGGCGCTGCGAGGGTGAACGGATACGCCGCGACCAGTGCGGCCCGCACCGGCGCACTTGCCATGCGCAACGCGTGCAAGCCGGCCTCACCGCGCAGTCGCGGATGTGTTGACCAGGCGGCTTCGGCTTCGACACGCGTCTCGATCGGCACGTCGTGGTCGGCGATCGGTTGCCAGACCGCGTTGGGATCGGCGCCCGCGCGGAACGCGTCGATCTTGGTGCCCTGCACCTGAAAGCTCAGCCGCAGCGGTGTGCCTGCATCTTCGCCCTGGAACTCGTTGAACTGCCATTGGCGCGCCAGCATCCACAACGGATCGGCGAGCGGTGCGGCCAGACCCGCTTGAAGGTTGATAGCGGTGGGTTGAGTTTCCAGGCGCGTGATGCCTGTGATTGACGGCACTTTGGCGACGCCGACGAGCCTTTGCGATGCAGCGGTCTTCAGGAGTTCGTAGCGCACAGGTTCTTCCCTCACACCTTGCCGAGCGTCAACGTGACTTCGCGCGCTTCGGTCGAGAGCATCTTCTTTCTCGCTTCGCGCATCAGTTCGAGCATGCGCACGCTGGGCAAGTCATCGGTATAGGTGTGCGGCAGGAAATTTCCAGGCAGTACCGCGCCGAGCCCGCCACCCAGATCGCGCGGCCGCACACCCCGTAGCTTGGCGAGATCGAACGCCTCGTGGATCACATCGACAGCATCGTCGAAACTCCATGCCTCCTGTGCAACCTGCGGCGGCAGCGCGAGCAGGATGGTCTGCGGCGGACGCGCCCCGGGGGCGTCGAAATGGAAGCCAATCGCTGCTGTTTGGAACGGATCGGGAATGAACTCCGGCCAGTCGTCGCAGACGAAAGCCGCAATGGTTTGCTCCGCTTCGATCGCCTGCACACCTGGCGCATACAGGACGATGGACAGCGAAGGCGCAGCGCGCTGAATATTGCGATACGGTGTGCCGGGCCTGGCTGCAAGGTAGTCCCGCAATTCTTCCGGCACGTCCTTCGGGTCGAACGCCGTGCCCTCCTTCTCGATCCATGCTTGCGGCAATGCAGCCCAGACCTGCCCCGATCGATGCGGGAACTGCACGACCTTCATATCGCCCGACGCGAGCGGTGCGCACAGCGCTTCGTGCGCCGAAAGCACTGCGGTGAGACGATCCGTGCCTTCGCGCACACGGCCGATCTGCGTGAGCCAGCCGTTGATGCGCCAGGGATCGGTGACGGTCAGTGCGCCCTGCTCAGCCAGCGATGCATTGAACTCGGTCGCATAGGCAGCGATGGAAAACTTTGGCAGCACCGGGAAGTCCTTGCCGAACAGGCGCCGCAACCGATCAATCGCATGGTGGGCACGCTGCGCGTCAGTGGCCACCACCTGGTCTGCCTCGAGCGGCGGATCCGCATGCACCGCCGCACTGATCGCATCGAGAATGGGCTGCAAGGCAGTGACTGCTTCCGCTGCACGACCGTCGCGCATACCAGGATCGGCACCCCTGGCGTCAATCGCAAACACCTGCGCAGGCCAGGCCGCTTGCGGCAGCACGTCGGTGATGCCGCTGAGCTGGCCGAGCAATGCGTCCGCTCCGACGCTCGCCAGCACGGCAGACTTCGCAACATCGAACTCCGCAACCATGGCATCGGCACGACCAACGATGTCTGCGACATTCACACCGGAGTACTCGCCCATCTCAGGCAGCGTGGCCTCGATCGTCTCGTCGATGCGCACCAGGTCCTTGCGCGTTGCGAAGCGCGACTTGTCGAGCAGCGCTTTCAAAGTCATCGCCAGGGCTTCGAAGTGTGCGAGACCCAGGAATGCAGGATCATCGTCCGCCGGTGCGATGTCGAGGCCGCTGACGTTGCTCGAGTCTGCGAGTTTGGCGATCAATGCTGCAGCGACGACGCCGCGAAACCCGGTCTGCGCCTGATCCGCGATCCGCTGAGCGCCGACACCCTCGGCCAACATCACGGCGGACAAAGGCGAGATCGCAAGATCACGCCAAGTGGCGATCAGAGGCAGCGCGTCGATCAATGGATTTCCCGCATCATCCACGCGGTGCACCCGCGCCGTAAAGCGATAACGCGACGGATCCCCCAGTATGCTGGCGATCCAGGCATTCACTGCTGGCTCGGCGCGCGAGCGGCGATCCTCGGGCCAACCTTCTGCCGCGTCGGGGCAGAGCACAGCGACGCGCTGCGTGTAGCTCGCGCCGCCGCGCGGCGTGCGATCGACTTGCGTTTCGATCGGCAGAGATTGCTTGTCTGCGACCGCCATCGCTGCGGCAGCACGCACAGGATTGCCCTGCACGATCTGATACGCGCCTTCGGCGAGCAGCAGGTCGCTGACGCTGTCGGCGAGATCAACCGCATCGGCGATGATCGCGCTGATGACCGGTTGCTCGTCCGGACCCGGCGCAGCGGCCGGCGGCTGCAGGGTATTCAACGACGCCTTGAGCCTCGCAAAGACCTGTCCCGGCGCGGCTTCCCAATCCGCCAGCAGCGCGACACCATCGACGACATCGCGCGCCCCGATCGATTCTGTTGGCTCGTTTGTTTCGGCAGCGCTGCCGGCGCGCCACGGGTATGCAAGCCTCAGTGGCCAGATGAACTTGGCGAGCTGACGGTCTCGTAGCGCGCGCTCGATGCGATAGCCATAGAGCGCAGCCAGGGGCTGATCACGCGTCAACCCCTGCAGGATGTCGAGTGCGCGGCGCGTGCGCTTCGAGTCGAGCAAGATGTCGAAAGCGCCCTGCTCGTGATTGGCCATGAACCCGCTGCGCAGGATCGTCGCACTCGCGGCTTGCGCCTGCGATGGCGCGAGCAGAAAACCTTCGCTCTGCGGACGCGCGTCAGGCTTCAGATTTTCGACCCACGCGTAACCGCCGATATACAGGCCCGTCGGGTTGGCCGCACGCATCTGCTCCAGTCGACGATTGGCGCGCGCTGCAATCCATGCATCGAGGCGATACGAGAACGCGTCCAGTGTCGAGCGGAAGGCGATGTTGAGCTCCCCCACCGTACGCGTCGATAAGTAGTCGAGACTGAGCTTCACCGCTCCCAGATCGCGCGTCTGCGGAAAGATCCGGCGCACGCCGTCGAACAAGGTGGTGGCTGCCTGCCACGACGAACCCTTCGGCGCCGGCGGTATCTGCGCGTTGAGAGTGCTGGCGACGTGTTCGCCCAGGGTCGCGCGACCCGTGATCGAGGGGACCACGACGTTCGCCAGTTCCTTCGGCGTCTGCACCGTGAACATGGCTTCGTTCTCGGCAACCGTCTCGACGTAAGGCATCATCGATGTTGCACGCGAGAGCGCGGCGCTCACGGCGGTACTCGTGATCAGAAATCGATCGACGGCATCGCCCTGTTCCTTCTGCACCGAGTAGGCGGCAAGCGACTGCAGCAATGCAGGTCCGGCCTGAGACGCATCAAGCACCGCCTTACCGGCAGCAGGGGTCTGGATCGATGCGGTGGCGATGGCTGCGAGGTAGTTGTTCGCTGGCGTGAAATTCGTATCGTCACTCGCCTCCTTGCCGGGATCCCTCGCATCCGCGAGCACCCACGGCACACCGGCCAGATAGCCCGGCTCGTACGGCGGATCGGGAAGGAAATCGTTGCAGTAACCGATGTGAACGTCCCAGCTGTTGAACGCCCCGAGCGCAGACATCACGTTCTGTACGACCTGGATACGGGCCGGGCCTTGCGCTGGACTGAACGGCGTCGGCTGCATGCAAACGTTCTTCCAGTCCTTGTCTCGATAGAACGCGGTCTGCGACCACGCGGCGGTCTGCATGATGTCCTTCGCCTTGTCGACGTCGCCGTCGCTCAATCGTGGCACGTTGCCGGCGGCCAGCTCCCACATGGGCCGCAGCACGGCGAGCACCTTGCCGAGCACGGTCTCTACGACCGAATCCGCGGCGCCGACGAAACGTTTGCCGACCAGCGGCAGAATCCCATACGGCTGCTTGTCGGTTCGCAGGATGGGCAGCGCGCCGGTCGGCCGCACGTAAGACACTGCGTAGCGGCGCAGCGCATAGATCTTCGTCGCATCCAGCAACTCCTTGCCGTTGGCGTACGGGTTCCACATTTCCAGCAGGTAGTCGCCAAACGTCCCACGCCACAGCACATTCATCATGTGCAACGCGGTGCGCTGGTCGGTGAGATGCGCGTTCTCGATGTTGTCGGCGGGCAGCGTCTGCGGATCGATGCCCATCGCCCAGGTCAACAGTTGCAGAGCGTCCTGATCTTCGGGGCCGTTGTTCGGCGTCGCGGGCGCGGGAAGTTTGTTGGCGCTGGAACTGTAGCCCGCTGGCGCTGTTTCAGTGTTGTTGGTCGGCGTGCCGAGCGCGGCGAACGCGAGACCGGTCGAGTCGCGATGCGCGGCAAGCAGATCGGTGAAATCCGCGGCGCTGTCGGCAGCGCTCCGGGTCCATTCGAATCCGACCACCACCAGCCGATCCAGCGTACCGCTGCCGAGGTTGAACGGGGCGCCCAGCGGCGACGGCATGATCTGCGCCTGCGTGACTTCGATGGCCATGCCCTTCGCGACTGCGGCATCGAAGTCGACCATCCAGGCGCGATCGCCACCGAGCAGCGCTTCGGGATTGTCGGTCGCGAGCCAGTCGGGCGTCAGAATCAGCTCGTCGGGAATCGTATTGCCCCAGACACGGAATACTTCGCGGCGGCCGGCTGCATAGCCGATTGCGCAGAAGCGTTCCGGCAACAGCACCGCGCGCGTGGTCTTCGCGAGACTGTCGATGGTTTCCTGCGGTTCGAAGACGGGATCTTCCTGCACGCCCGCGGCTGGCACTGCGTTGGTCGGCGTGAGGATGCGCAGCAGCCATTTGGTGCGGCCACGGCCATGTGACGACGTGAGGTCTCTCTCGATGCGGGCCGCCTCGTCGTCGTCGTGCGCGAAGCGCGCGCGCCAGTAGGTCTTGCTCGCTCCCAGCTCCGTGGCCGTCGGTGTCGGCTCGTGATCGATCGTGTTGATGTCGTCCGGATAGATGCGGATGCGCAGCACCGCCGGCGTATTCGGCGTGGAAATGTAGCGCGTCTCCAGACGCATCGGCAGCATGGCAATCGGTTGCCGGCCGTCGAGACCGGCAACCAGAGCAGCAGGATCGCGCCCCGCCAATGCGCCGTTGGCAAGATCATCGAACGCACGATTGAGCACCCGGCGCCGCTCGACAATGCTGCTGCGCTCGGCCAGCACCGCAGCGAGACGATCGCGCAACGACGCTGTGCTCGTGGAATCAGCGCCAGCACGGACTGCAGACTCCAGTGCGCGTCTGGCACCGGTCACCTCCGCGTCGGCACTGCGCTGCTGCGTCGCGAGCTGTTCGAGTTCGCGGCGTGTCGCTGCGAATTGTCCCAAGTCGATGTCGAGACGTGGCATGGATGCCTCCGCGTCAGACGCCTGGAGTCTTCAGGGCCGCGCCGCGCCAGTAGCCGCGGAACGGCCGCTGCAATACTGCGTCGGCGACCAGGGCCGCGTGCGGATCATCCCAACGTGGACGTGCCGCGGCCTGCGCCTTCTGCAGTGCCTGCAATCCAAAATGACTGCCGGGATCGACTTCGATGTCGACCCAGTCGACGTCCTGCCAACTGGTGCTGTTCTGTCCATTGCCCACACGCTCGTCGAAGCCGAAGCGCGGCTCGGTCATGTGTTCCTCGACGATGAAGAAATAGGTGTCCATCACCTCAGGCTCGATGGGAAAGCCGACATACGTAATGTCGGGAAGCAGGTGGCCGCGCAGCACGGGCATGACAGCGTTGGCGGGAACCATCTCGCCGGTGCCCTGCCCGGGACGCTTCTCCTGAGGTTTGAGCGGATACGCGTAGATCGACAGGTTGGGGAATCGCTCCAGCAGTCGACCGCGGAATAACAGCACGGTCATCTCTGTGCTGCCAGGTTGAGAACCGAGCGGCAACGCGCTCCACTGATGGATGTACTCGATGTCCGTCTTGCCGTCGAGTCGCTGCCAGAAATGCTGGAACGGCGTGCCACGCTGATCGGTGGGCAAGCCCCGCCACAGCATCTCGCGACCCATCTCGTGGTTGGCGCCAATCATCAGCGCTTCGACGAAGCGCGGATTCGTCTTCACGGCCATGATGAAGTCGTTCGGCAGCACGCCGACTCCCGGCAGAAACACATCCGGCGCCAGCTTCTCCAGCTTCCGCGACAGCGGGATCGGCAGATGCGGGAACGCCATGACGCGATCGAAGGTGCGCGGGATCACGTAACGCAGCTGCCCGAGCAGCTCGTCCTCCAGCGTCGCCCTGATGAATGCATTCGTCATGGCGCCGTCGGCCCAGCTGACAGCTTGGGATCCAAGGCTCAAGGTACTCGCAAGACGGGCCGGCACGGTTCGATCTGCATCGATGCGCGTGCGCATCTGAGTGGCATTGGCGGCGATCGCAAAGTCCACTGCCTCGAGCGGAACGATCGACGATGCAGGCGGCGCGACGACGCGCCCATAGTCCTTGAAAGCCTCGGCATAGCGAGCCAGGGTGGTGCGGTCCTTCACCGCCGGCGGCACGGTGATGGTCGGTATCGCATCGCTGGCTGCGGGCGCGACTCGCGTGAATCGGCCGGCGCGCCCGACGTCGATATGCAGACGGTCGACGCCGCGCCCGAGCGTCGATAGCGGCAACGTGTTGAACACTGACGCGCTGCCGTGGATTTTCAACGTTTTCAGTGGAACGCTGGTGATCGCCTGCAGCGACACGCCGGACGTGCGCGTCATTCGTTCGAACCTTCCGGCTGGCAAGGCGCGCACCGGACTGCCGATCGGCTTGATCACTCCGGTGCGCGGATCAATGCGCAACGCCTGGCCAATGACGGCGCCCTGTACCGCCGATAGCAACACTCCCTGCGCCGCGCCCTTGCTGAGTTGCTGGATCAAACGTCCCAGGTCACCGACCAGCGGTCCACCGGCACGGCTCTGCAACTCTGCGATGCGGATCGCATGCGTCTCGGTCAACAGGCCCGAACGCGACACATCGCCCAGCGGCGGGGCGGTTTTCTTCATGGCGCCTGCCAGCTTGCGCGCCGTTGCGTTGGCCTCCTGGATCGCCTTGATCTGCGCCCCAGTCATCGAGGACGCAAGGCCCGTATACGGCATCAGGTCCACCACTGTGGCCAGATCACCCGGCAACGGTACCTTGTCGTAGGAAATACTCCCGAGAATGCCATCGGGCACGAAGCGGTTTGGATCGATGATCGCGAGCCGTTTCGATGCGTTGGCGAAATTGTCGACCAGAGCTGTCACCTGCGTGGTAACCGATGCGATGCCGAGGTCGCGCTGGCGCCAACGCGGCTTCGTCAGCGCAGCGCGACGCGGACTCAAGAGACGGCGCATCGATCCGTCGAAGACCTGCTGTGGCAGCGTCGCGCTCTCAATGCGTCCGTACAGCGACTGCCCGGCAGCGACCGCGACGCGCGCACGTGCTGGTGACATGACGGCGAGCACGCGATCGGGCGAGAGTTTCGCCAAGTGACGCACCTCGATGCGCTTGAGTACATCGCGCGCCAGGCGCGCGAGCGAAAACGCCCGTTCAGCCGCGAGCACATCGCCGAG